>ERZ778504.2305-NODE-2305-length-10606-cov-3.148327_pt1 | contig 10606 bp, 8 predicted proteins | sample MGYA00510046_ERZ778504 | MGnify/ENA primary metagenome ERZ778504 (study PRJEB29527, sample SAMN07138964) | mouse gut metagenome | material: feces | host: mouse | place: China:Nanjing | collected 2016-01-25 ...
TTTTCACTTTTTGTACACTGCTGAGCGGTTCCGTCATTCCAAGTGTTACAAGCTCCAGCTCCACGTCCGGGTAAGTCTCCCGGAACTCTTCGATTCCTTCTTTATAATAGCTCTTCTGGTATTCATTTATATATAAGGAAAGTTTGTTTTCCTTCCTGCTGCCGCAGGAAAGAGACAGGCATGCCAGTACTATGGTTATGCCTGTCAGTACTGCCAGTTTTTGGATCTTTCTTTTATTATGCGTTGTTTTCATGTTGAACTCTCCTCCCCCTGTTTGTGGATTTCACTCAGATACCCTGCAAGAATCATATTTCCGGCAGGATACGCCCAGTTTTCGTTAGGTCTGATCTGCTGCACCGATAGCAGCGTCTTTTCCTGCAGATCATAAAATTCCAGTCTCTGTTCTGAAGCTGCCAGTAAAGAATCTGCCCCGTCCAATGGTTCTTTTTCTGAAAATACGATTAAAATGTCGCACAAATAACAGGTTAACAGTTTCTCAATATCTTCTTTCCTGATTTTAATGCAATAATTTTCAAAAAAGCTCCGCCTGACGCTGTCATCCGGCTGTATATCCTGCAGACTGACGGCATAATAACCGAGATTGTGAAAAAAATTCAGAAAAGAAACCACATCGCGGTACACGTATTTTCTTCCATTTTCATATCTGACCCAGACAACCGGAATTTGAAATATTTCTTTTTCGTCTTCCGCACAGGAGGAAATTCGGCGGGGAAAAATATCATCTGCATTTCTTTTTTCTGTATATTGTTTCAGAACAGACTGCAGCCGTTTCGTATTATCCGATGCGACTGAAAACAGATTTTCTCTGGCCAGACATCCTGTGACTGCGGCAGCCTGATAACTGTTTGACCATCCCATATGCAGCCCGTATTTTCGCCTGAGCTTATTTGGTATCTTTAAATCTGCACAGATATCATATGCGCCGCTCTCCTTTTTCATGACATGGAGCCGTTTCTTTAGCCGGAACGATGAAACAGACCATACAGACGGCAGTGATGCCGGCGCAGAAAACTGGCCGAAATTTTCTCCGGCAGCGATCAGGGAAATTTGAGGGGAAACCGTCCGGACCGCATGGTCTATGACAATAAAATCCTGCCATTCCATAGTTCCAAGACTCATATGGATCACATCCACACCATAATCTGCACACCACATGATCGCTGCTGCAAGCGCCTGCGGCGAGCCTCCGGTCTCATGCCAGACGGTCTTTACACTTCCAATACAAACCGTTTCTTCATATGACTGGATGATATCTCCTACGATCGTTCCGTGAGAATCCGGCAGAGTCGGAGATATTCGCTTTTGGATCTTCTCGTCCATATATTCCATATCAAACAGCAACCGTTTTACGTAGAAGGCAGTGTTCAGACAGATCCCATCATCGATTACTGCTATTTTCATACTCACCCCGCCTCCGGTACTTATCCGCCTGATAATGGAACAGCCTCCGGTACAGAACGCAGTCCTGCAGCAGATCTTCATGCCTGCCTCGTGCCAGTATGTGTCCATCTTCCATTACAAGTATTTCATCAGCCAGAAATACATTTGCCAGTCGGTGCGATACAAACAGGATGGACGTTTCTCTGCATTCTTCCGCAAGCGTGTGAAACAGTTCATGTTCTCCCTGCGGATCCAGATCTGCTGTTGGCTCATCCAGCACCAGCACCGGCGCATCCCGATAGAACATACGTGCCAGAGCGATCTTTTGATTCTGTCCGCCGGAAAGCTCGATCCCGTCCTCACTATATGCACGGGACAGATAGGTCTGCGTGCCATTTTTCAGTTTTTTAAGCAAAGTATCTGCTCCTGCCTTACGCAGCGCTTCTTCCTGTCTTTTTTTCGCTGTCTCTTCGTCATACCCAATCTGGGAGATGCGCACATTTTCCTGGAGATGAAACGCATAGTTGCACGCCTTTTGAAAAAAACAGCTGAATGCCTGATACAGGCTTTCCCTGTCATATTCCCCGATTGGTATGTCATTGATCAGTATCAGGCCCTCCTGCGGTTCATAAAAGCGCATCAGCAGCTTTAGTATGGTAGTTTTCCCAGCGCCGTTTTCTCCAACCATACACAGTTTTTTCCCCTGCTGCAGGCAAAAACTGATGTCTTTGAGCACATATTGTTCTGTGTCCGGATAACGGAAACTGACATTCCTGAATTCAATCGTGACTGGTGATTCCAGTTTTTTTGTACCGTTTTTCTTTTTTTCTTTTGCCATTGCCTGAAATTCGCTGAAATGATTTAGTTTGAGCTTTTTTTCATACAGCTCCATGACTGCGCTCACAAGATTTCCCAGTCCGGCTATCAGCTGGGTTAACAGTCCGCTGTACAGAATAAAATCACCAATCGTACGTTCTCCATGTAAAATCTTTATCCCAATATGTACCATAGCTGCCGCAGATAGTGATTCCGGCAGGACAGACAGTCCCAGATTCCATAACGCGCGTGCCCTGGCCACGGTTCTTTTTTCGGAAAAATACATATCCCAAAGACGCTGGTACTTATCGAGTAAATATTGTCCGGTCCCGTAAAGTCGGATTTCCTGTGCATAGGCCCGTTCTGTAGTCGTTCTGTACAGATACTGCATCTTTCGCTCTTCCCTGATATGTTCCAGCCCCCACAGGTATATTTTTTTGGTGTAGGTATGCTCTGAGAAAGCTGCCGGTATAGATGCTGCCAGTACCATGCCTGTGTAAAGCGGAGATACCATTCCCAGCAGAATGGCACAGCTGCAGACCGATATTCCCACGCTAATTACCGATATTCCATTAAAAACAGCTCCGGGCACAGAATAAATGTCTCTTTTTACTGCCTCGAACGCATCATAATAGCGGGAATTGTCAAAATACTCCAGTTCCATTTCCAGCGCCGTCCTGGCCATGTCCCGCTCCACATTATGCATTAGAATGCTTTGCTGCATAACCGCGGCATAGCTTCCAGCTTTCGCGGCAACAAGCTGTACTATCGCAAGCAGGAACTGCATACCTATCCGCAAAATCAGTTGTTCCGCTGCATTCTCTGTATGGACAGAGCCAGGCAGATCCAGAATTTCCTTTGTATTACACGTCATCAGGACAGGAGCCAGCGCTGCACAAATCATGGTCAGCAGCTGCATGACGGTATAGAATTTTGAAGATTTCCAGGATAAAGACATACAATAAATAAAACTGTCCCACACCTGTCTGATTTTCGTTTGTCTGTCCAAGGGCGGCCTCCAGCGTCTGCACTTCCTGTACTTCACAATTCTGATATTATTTTATCACGTGTTTGTACCTGGTGCAAGTCATAATTGCAGTTATCGTTGTGATCTGGCTGCTATTCACGGCTGGGCATTGTTCATAGCAGCAATTCGGGGCGATATTGAAAGATTACTTTTCAAAATCGCCCCGAATTTCGGTATTATGTTCTCATGGAACGCGCAGTCAGGGCGACTTCCTGTTCCATGAGCAGAAATACTACGTGTAACATTCTTTGTACTGGTCAGTCAGGACATCGTCAGTCTTCAAAGATGGCCTTAAAATATTCATAACGATCATTTCTTACAAGTCCCATTGCATATGGATTCGAGCCATTATAATTGCACTGTGGCATGCACCACTGATTTTCTGCCTGTGCGTTACAAATATCATATCTTTCTACAGAGAACGCATTTTCAGAACGTCTGGTCCGTTTGTTAAGTTTTTTCATACGCTTTTCCTCCTTTCGTTCGTCTTTCAGCCTCTTTTTTAATTTTCCTCTGGCTAAAATACTTTATATTTGTAGTTATATTATAACGTTTATTTTATAATTGTCAATGCATTTTTGATATTCTTTTGCTGTTGTTCACATACCAGATGTTTAGTCTGGAAAAGCGCAGGATTTATTTTATATTTACCGGCTCACATCCGGCTGCACGGACTGCCGCTTCATATCCGTCTGCCTTTAACGCTGCAGCGCAAAACCCAAAGGCTTCCTTTTTCAGGGCAGATTTATCGGAAATCCAAAAACCATACTGGCGGTCCTCTTTGCCTTCCCGCCTTTCGATCCCATACAGCAGTCCCTTCGGACAGCCGGACAGATCCATCGTCTGCAGCTCTTCCTCCCATGTCTCCAGATATGGCGTCAGGTCTGCCGGAATACTGCCAAGACTGAAAGAACCGCCGGCTTCTATCGCATGCAGACTGTTTAAAATAATATCCATTCCTGCTCCGGCCTGTTCCATCTGATCCTGATATAAAATAAAGGAAAACTTATAAATTGACAATGGAACAAGCTGAATATGCAGCTGATCGTCAGAATACTGTGCGGCTGCTTCTGACAGCCATCGATATAGCGGATATGCGCTGCCCATCCCGTGATCTCCAAAACCGATTGTCAGTACATCCTTTCTGGATATATCCGTACTGCAGCCTGTTTCCATCTTCCGTGATGCAGTCTGGTACACGGCATCTGTTACAGCATCTCTCGCGCATGCCAGAAATCTTGTCATACTTTTCGCAGTGATAGTCTCTGCACTGGCCGCATATTCCGGATATATTGTCTTATCGATCTGCGATGAATGAACACTAAGCTGATTCTCCCAGTATGGCTGGATGCCCAGAGCCGGATAAGTCTGGTGTATCAGTGAATTATGAACAAAACCGGACTGAAAAAAGCGCAGGAACGCACAGGCCTCTTCAGGGTAATCTGTGTTTGCATTTACTGCAGCCGACTGTGTGACCACCACGCGCACTTCCCCATCCCAGGCAGGAACTGCCAGAAACGCTATGCGGTCTGCGCCAAGCAGCGCCGTGTTCTGCGCAAGCATAGGTTTGCGGTCAAATCCGCACCCGCTGAGCAGGCTTTCTCCGGATTCCAGGGATTCATAGGGGCTGAAATAATCTTCTTCCGTGCCGGAACATTTCCGTACCCGGGCAAGGAGATCTTTCAGAGCTTCGGTATCCTGTTCCTCGCCATTCTCTTCCGGAGCCTGCGGCATGGCATATTGTTCCAGCCAGTCCACGGCACAGACATTCTCAAAGATCTGTTTTTCTGAATGTTCCGCTGCAGACAGCATTCCCTCCAGAAACTCTTTCAGCGTGTCATATCCGCCTTCAGGATCCGCACCGGCCTCTTCTAACGCATCCCTGAGGCCAAATACGACCGGACACTGTACATAGACCGGAAGAATATACTGCCTGCCATTCATCTGTCCCAGCTCCAGCGTACCATCCAGATAGTCCGTGTCAGGATACCCGAGATATTCCTGTGTAAAGTTTTCTTCCAGCTCCAGCAGATTTCCGCTTTCCATCAGCGCCTGCATATCGATTCCGTTTGCTTCGTCCATCAGGATCAGGTCCGGACCACTGCCTTGTTCCAGAGCTGCAGCCAGCTCCTGTCGCAGCTGTTCCCCCGTCAGGTAGCTTTTATCCTCCAGCTTACAGACAAACGGTGGATAATAAGAGCTGTATTCGTTCATTCCTCCCGCCTCTCCTTGTACATAAGCACAAAGAGCCATTCGTACAGACAGTTCATTGCCGGAATCTACCCATATGGTAAGCTCCGGTTTGTCTGGTTCTTTTTTTCGTTCTGCATTCGTATTCGGAACATAGTATGCAAAACCCGTTAAAACAGCCAAAAATATTGCAAGGACTGCTATCCTGCATAGTTTCCTTTTCTTATGATACATCCTGGTCTCCTTTCAATTCCGCTTTTTTATAGAAGAATTTTACAATATTTTAGCATATGAGACAAGCTGTAATTCATGGATGTTGCTCCGCATCCACGTCCTTGCTATGATCAGACTGCAGGGAACTATCATATACCATAAGTTCACCGACATCTATCGGTTAGTCGGGCAGCCACGATATCCGCGATTCCGCTGACAGTAGCAAAACGGTACTGCTCCAGATCCCTGACTTCTATCTGTAACTGAAACTGACGGCATATCTCATAATAAAGATAGACCATGTGCTCTGCAGTCAGATTCCAGTACGGACCAGTAAGAAATTCGTTGTTTCGCTTTTCTTCTGTCTGCTGGATATCTCTGACTTCTTCTGTTTTTTTTAATTTTTCTTTTCCGGTGTGTTCTGCTTTTTTTATATATTCTATTTTTTCAATAATGATTCTGCAAATCTGTTCTCTGTTCATTCTGTCTGTATCCATTGTATTCTCCTGTCAAAGCGTCTCAAATCCATCTTCATTTACTAAAATCTTTTCGATGAGGTCGCAGAAAAGCTCCTCCGCACCAGCCTCTTTTTCGCTGACAGTCAGGATCTGATCTTCCCCGCATGACAGCGTTTGCACCCCTCTGTCTGGTTGTCTGACGGGCATCAGACTGATTTGTCCGTACTGGAAAGCATCCTGTTTGTCCAGATACAATTGCCGGCAGAGTACTGCGTCGATCCCGTATCCATACCGTACCTTTGCATCTTCATGAATCTGCGTGATCATTCCTGCATCACACAGATTGGACGGCGTGATACAGAAGAATACGTCCGGGCAGAATGCACGTGAATAATACAGGCATTTCATCGCAAGATCCGAATACAGGTTCTGACATAACGGATAGATGCTGCCCGGGATCTGGATTACAAATACATCGGGTGTTTCCGATTTATTCAGGGCAAGTATCTCGTTGTGAAAACGGAAAACCTTATCCGCATCATGGCTTTTTTCATAAAGAAACTTTGGCGTAGGATGACATCCCGCCAGCTTTGCACATGGATCATCCAGTACTGTACAGACACGATATCCTCTTTTTTTAAGCGCGTTGCTGATCTGTAAGGTAAATTCCTCCGTCATCAGTCCTTCACAGATAGCGCCGATATATATCATCGGCGTATCACATGGCTCCATGATGCCTTCTCCCACACCAAGACTGCTCCTGTTAAAAAAAGGAGCAGTCTGATGAAAATGACCGTTTTCACCATCGAGCTGTTTCAGCATATGTGTTTCTTCGTCTGATAATTCCATCACACAGAATACCTGCTTTCCGCTGTTCAGGCACAGCTTTATTTCATCCAGCAGGCGTTTTCTCGTCCGCTCCAGAGTAACTGCCATATGATCCGGATAAAACAGAATTCCGTCCACTTTCTCTATTTTTTCCATCAGGCTGGTGCAGAAAAAGATGCCATGGCTGTTCAGATAGTCCATATCCACAGAATGGCTGTTCCTGGCACATACGCCGGTTATTTTATCTTTTCCGTTACCTGGCAGCAGGAAGCGGTTCTTTTTTGTATATGGATATAATAACAGATTCATGATCCAATCTCTCCCCTCTGGCATTCTTTCATCATAATGTAAGTCATCAGCCTGCGTTCCATTCCGTATCTGACTCTGTTGCAAAAAGAATTTTTAAAATCCCCTGACAATTTTCCATGATCATCCGCATGCCTTGCACAGAGCGTACAGTGGGTAAATGCCCAACACTGTTTGCAGTTTTCACCGTTCAGTTTTCCAAGATTCAGAAGATGCAGCACCTTGTCTGTGTCAAATCCGTGATCGAGATCTCCGATACATACCGTGTCTGAAAACTCACTGACCCGCTCGCATGGGAAAAATAATCCGTCTGCATTGACAAACAGCTTCGTACTGCCCGGGATACAAGGCCCTGAATGTGAGGACCGTTCCGACAGCTGGTTTTGCGGTTTCATTTCACTCGTTATTTTCTTAAGCCCCATAACAGCATCTTTCTCGAACCAGTTTTTTCCTGTATAATCTCCATTTTTCAGATAATCTATATATGCGGCAAATTTATGGTATTCCTCCTTTGCCCGAAAAGATGTTGTCCTTACTGTTTTTTCAACGGAATAAATATCATCCATATCCGATAGCAAAAACTGACTTATACTGGCAAATTCCTCTTCGTTAAATAGTGTGGTAATCTCATCAAAATCATACTGCTGGTCGATCACCATATTTGCAGATACACCGTCCCAGAGTTTTGGGTAATTTTTATAAATCATATCTATATTTTTTCTTACAGTCTCGTAACTGCCTTTTCCATTTCCGGCAAAACGGCGATTGACATTATGGATTTTTTCCGGCCCGTCAAGGCTGATCAGAAATCCGATTTGGTTGTCCAGACAAAACTCTGCAACCTCCCGTGTCAGCAGCGAACCATTTGTCGTGAATGTAAAACGGATCTCACGGTCTCCAAAAACCTTCCTTGCATAGGCTGTCAGTTCTTTCATCATTTCAAATTCAAGCAGCGGCTCGCCTCCGTAAAACGCAATGCGCGGATAATTTACAGATGCCGTATGCTCTGCAAAAAAATCGATCGCTCTGTATGCCGTTTCCCGGCTCATCTTTTTGTCGCTGTGAACACGCTGCAGTTTACTATGGCTTTCCGAATAGATACAATAAGAACACCGGAAATTACACTCCTGGGTCAGCTGTAGTACCATCGAATGTATCTGTGTCTGCAGCAGGTCCGTCACCACCGGCGTCATCGGATGTTCGATTTCTTTTACATGAAAATCCGAAAGATAGCCCCGCTCCTGCAGATTTACAATCGTCCGGTCCATGCGCGGCTGCTCTCCGGTCTCCAGCCACTCCTGCAGATTCTGATACGTTTTCTTTGAAACCCGCACTACCTGATTCCGGTTTACATCAAAAAAATAAAAATGATACGGCGAGCGCAGCAATCTGATAAATGGTTTATTCTGTTCCATTCTGATTCCTTTCTAATTCATTTGTAAAAAAACACCCTTCCTGTGTAAGCAGCCCCTGTGCAAAAGAAAATCGATATTCAGCCATGCAGAGTTCTTCGATATACAGGTACTCGCAAAACATCTTTTTTATCTCATCCTTCCAGCCGAAATAAGCTGGATGCAGTCCGACGTAAATCGCAAAAACATCTTCTTCTTTTTGTATGATCTGTATCTGCTGAATCATCTGGCCTGTCTTCTCGTTGATAAATTCCACCGGACGCCGGAACAGACTGGCACAGAGTCTGACGCCTTCTTTTAAATACAGAAACCGGCTGTTTCTGCTTTCTTTAAAATTCAGACGCAGAGGGACGTTTTCCGGTGTCCCTGCAAAAGGATCTGCCAGGAAAACTGCATGATCCGTTTTATAAAAACGGATCGGCATCAGGAGGTTTTGTTTGGAAGAAAAGACAGCTCTGCCACCGGATTCTTCAACCGCAACATTTTCTTCCAGCAGCTCCATTGTCCCCGCTCCGTTTTCCATCGCATAATACCCGAACATAGCCGATATCCAGACCTTTTTTACAACGCAGTCAGCCAGATCCATCAACTGCCGGCACAGTGTGGAGCTGCAGGTATTGATGATCTCAATATACCTGAAATGGAAATTTCCGGTCAGCAAGCCTTTCCTGGCATATTCCAGCAGTAATTCTGCAGCCGCGGCATCTGTCTGGATCCATTCTGGCTGAAACGCCTCCCATGCATCGCAGACGGACTGGATCCGGTCCGGTCGAATCTGATCCATGCACAGATATAACACTGTCTGGTGTTCTATATGCATTGGCTTTGGGTGCAGTAACGTATTATCCAGATAATGCGTCACATACAATTTGCATACACGACTTTCCCTGGTTATGCCGGCAGTCTGTTTCCGCATGTCCCATACCGGGCATTCTGTTTGCGCCCATGCATCGGCCAGCCAGTAGATTTTGTGATAGATTCCGTTTTCTGCCATTGTATGGATGATCCGGATATTGTCCCGATATGGATAATGCAGATACTCTTTATGCAGCAGTTCCTCTGCACTTTCCGATATCATCCGGTCATCCAGCAGTATTTCTGGTTTTTGTTTCTTTTGATTTTCCAATTTTCCAGTTTATCCTCTCAACCTTTTGAATGATACATTTAGATATATTGCTTTTGTAGTTATATTATACTTCTGATTCTACAAATGTCAACCTGTTTTGAAAGGTTTTTGTAAAGAGAATTTAGTTCATTGCTTTACGGCTGATATATAAATACGTTATTCTGTATGCCGCAGCCGTTCTGCCATGCTTTCTTTCCGCAGCTGACGGAAAGAAACGACGGGGGTGATGATGGCGATGACCAGCAAAACCGGCAGCATGATAAAATAAGATGCAGCCTGAAAACGCCTGGGGCTGCAATATAACTAATCCCTTCGCAGATAATGACACGTTTAAGCTGTCCGGTTGTCATGCCGATGCTCTGTAGCATGGCAAATTCACGTTTTCGGGAAACAATACTTGTAAATACAGCGTTAACAAAGTTTAACACGCCAATCAGCGCGATAACGACAGATAGCGAAAGGCCGATCGTAGAGATCACACGAATCATATCGGAAAATTGTCAGTTCCGTTTCGTTTAGAAGAAAGATTTCTTTGCCGGCAACTGTTACCGTACCGGAAGTCGGATAAGCAGAGTTTTTGTCCGCAAGTATCAGATTTCACCTCCGTGAAAATCTTCTTTTCCTGTCCTTTCAGGGTATTTCTCCCGACAGAGTTTCCATCTGCGGGAGCAGCGTCTGAATATGTCAGGCATCGTCAAAAGCTCTTCGACAAACAGTGTCCGTGACCGCTGGCAGGAACCGGGAACCGGCGGCAGGGGACTGAAAGGACATCCGAAGGGCGCTTTTAGCGGAGGTGAAATCCAGCGCTTACGGAGACTTAGACATGAGG
>ERZ778504.2308-NODE-2308-length-10595-cov-3.445351_pt1 | contig 10595 bp, 8 predicted proteins | sample MGYA00510046_ERZ778504 | MGnify/ENA primary metagenome ERZ778504 (study PRJEB29527, sample SAMN07138964) | mouse gut metagenome | material: feces | host: mouse | place: China:Nanjing | collected 2016-01-25 ...
AACCATTACATTATCGGGGGGGGGATATTTTTTACCGAAAAACAATAAAAATAAATTGTGCGATAAAATATTTTTCCTATCTTTGCACCGACAGTAACAGAAAAAAGCGCGGACCGAAAGGCCCAAAAGAAGCGATAACAGGCTGTCGATGTGTATGATAAGATTAGAGAATATTAACAAGACCTATCACGGCGGCTCGCCACTCCATGTCCTGAAAGGAATCGACTTGCAAGTCTCACAGGGCGAACTGGTCTCCATCATGGGCGCCTCGGGCTCCGGAAAGTCCACGATGCTCAACATCCTCGGCATCTTGGACGATTATGACAGCGGCAACTACTATTTGGCCGGACGTCTCATCAAAAACCTCAACGAGACCCAAGCCGCCGCAGCCCGCAACAACATGATAGGTTATATCTTCCAATCGTTCAATCTGATAAGCTATAAGAACGCGATGGAAAACGTCGCGCTGCCGCTCTACTATCAAGGCATCTCGCGCCGCAAACGCAATGCACAGGCGTTGGAATACCTCGATTTGCTCGGACTGAAAGATTGGGCCGGACACATGCCCAATGAGATGTCGGGCGGTCAGAAACAACGTGTCGCCATCGCGCGGGCACTCATCAACCGGCCGCAAATCATACTCGCCGACGAACCCACCGGTGCATTGGACAGCGCCACCTCACAGGAGGTGATGAATCTGTTGCGGCAGGTCAACACGGAGATGGGCATGACCATCATCTGCGTGACGCACGAACAAGCCATCGCCGACCAAACCGACAAAATCATCCGTCTGAAAGACGGCGTTATCGACCGTATCGAAGAAACAGGACTGGGCCTGAAACGATGAGAGAGCTTTTTCTGGAGATATGGACTTCGGTGCGGCGCAACAAGTTGCGCACGGCACTCACGGGCTTTTCGGTCGCATGGGGCATCTTCATGTTAGTCATTCTGCTGGGCTCCGGCAACGGGCTCAAAAACGGTGTCACGTCCAACTTCGGCGACTATGCCACCAACTCGATCGACCTCTACGGCGGCCGCACGTCGAAGCCTTACGCCGGATATGAGAAAAACCGACGCATCAAACTGCGAGACAGCGACATCGCAATTCTCAAGCGTGAATTTCCCGAAATCGACGAAGTCGTGGCGCAGGCATGGTACAGCGGCAAGAAAGCGACTTGCGGCAACGAGTTCACCACGGTGTGGATCAGCGGCATGATGCCGGCCACGCAACGCATGGAGGGCATCAAGCTCTCGGCCGGACGGTTCATCAACGACAACGACCTGCGCGACTACCGCAAGGTCATCGTCATCGACGAGATGATGAACCGGCTCTTTTTCAAGGGCGCATCGCCGTTGGGCCGACAGGTCAAAGTGGGCGATTCGGAATTTACGGTCATCGGCGTGCAGAAAGGCGACGCCGAGCGCAACAATTCGTCGTGTTTCATCCCGCTCACGACGGCCCAGCTGCTCTACAAACAGAACAATCCCGAGGTCAACAACATCATGCTGACGGTCAATGGCATGAAAACGACCGACGACCTCGAAGCTTTCGAAAAACGGCTGCGCCGCCGGCTGGCTGCCGAGCACAAATTCGACCCCGAGGACGAAAGCGCCATCTGGATCGACAACACGATGGAACGCTACAAAGCCTTTCAGATGATCTTTTGGGGCATCAACCTCTTCGTATGGATCATCGGCCTCGGCACGTTGTTGGCCGGCGTCGTCGGCGTCAGCAACATCATGTTGGTGACGGTCTCGGAGCGCACGGCCGAGTTCGGCATCCGCAAGGCCCTCGGCGCCAAACCCGCGTCGATCATCCGGTTGATTCTGACCGAATCGGTCTGCATCACGGCGGCATTCGGCTACCTCGGCATGGTGCTGGGCATCGCCGTGATGGAGGTCGTCAACTACATCCTCACGCAAGTTCCCGCAGGCAACGAAAGCAATGGCCCCTCGATTTTCCTCAATCCGACGCTCGACCTGCGTGTCGTCGTGAGTGCGACCGTCGTGCTGGTCACCGCCGGTCTGATCGCCGGCTACATTCCGGCCTACCGCGCCGCGCAACTCAAAACCATCGACGCCCTGCGCTACAACAAATAGACGATGATGCATTTTTTCGACATAGACCGCTGGAACGAAATCTGGCAAACCATCGCCCGCAACCGCAAGCGGAGTATCATGACGGCATTGGGCGTCTTTTGGGGCATCTTCATGCTCACGGTGATGCTCGGTGCCGGTATGGGGCTCACGCGCATGTTCCGCGGACAGTTGGGCGACATGGCGACCAATACCATTCTGATGCAACCCCAGCAAACCGGCATCCCCTACAAGGGCATGCCGAAAAACCGATGGTGGCGCATGGACAACGGCGACGTCGACGCCGTGCGGCAACTTCCCGAAGTGCTCTACGCCTCGGCCGTCTTCTGGGGCAACGAGCAGCATTGCAGTTACGAACAGCGCAAGGGCAATTATTCCATCATGGGTTATTCGCCCGACTACCAGCCGCAGAAAATCCCTTACGGCCGTTACATCAACGAGATGGATATGGCCCGTAGCCGCAAGGTCTGCGTCATCGGCACTCAGGTGCAGAAAGACCTCTTTCCGGGTACGCCCGATCCGACCGGCAAAACGATCAAAATCGGCAGTTCCTATTTCACGGTCATCGGCCTCATCCGCAAACAAAATTCGGTGATGTCTTTCAGCGACCTCGAACGCACCATCATCGTGCCCGTATCGTTGGCCCAGCAGCTCTACGGCGCCGGAAACCGCATCCATATGCTCGCTTTGGCCGGACGCGACGACTTGCCGAGCAAGAGAGTCGAAAAAGCCTGCCGCGAAACGATCTTCGCCCGCCACCTCATCTCACCCAATGACGAAAAGGCCATCTGGACAATGGCTGCGGCCGAGATGTTCGAGCAGGTGATGAGCCTGTTCCGCGGTATCGCGCTGTTGACGTGGATCGTCGGCCTCGGCACGTTGCTCGCCGGTATCGTCGGAGTCAGCAACATCATGCTGGTGCTCGTCAAGGAGCGCACGCAGGAAATCGGCATTCGCCGCGCATTGGGCGCTCCGCCCAGCGCCATCATCGGACAGATTCTTTCGGAAAGTTTCGTGCTGACTTTCATCGCCGGCATCTTGGGCCTCACGGCAGGTGTAGGTGTGCTGTCGGTCGCCGATTCGATCTACTACCAAGCTGTCACCGTCGCGCAAGAAGGAATGGAGGTATCGTGGCAGGTATCGTTCAGCACGGCGGTGCTGGCACTCGCCATACTGGTCGGCGGGTCACTGCTGGCGGGCATCATTCCGGCGACCCGGGCCCTGCACATCAAGGCGGTGGACGCCATCCGCGAAGAATAAACGAACAGATAACCCCAACGCAAAATCAAAAACATCGCATACCATGAAACGCATCCTACTGATCCTCGTCGGCGTCGCATTCGCCGCGCTGCTGCTCTCGACCTTCTGGTTCCTGTGGAAAAAGACCCGTCCCGTGAAGACGGTCTACGCCATCGAGCAGCCCAAACTCGACACGCTGCGGCAGTTCGTCGTCGCCACAGGCAAGGTACAGCCGCGCGACGAAGTGGAAATCAAGCCGCAAATCTCGGGTATCATCGCTCAGTTGCACAAGGAAGCCGGTCAGACCGTCCGCAAAGGTGAAATCATCGCCACGGTGAAGGTCATCCCTGAAATGGGACAGCTGTCGAGCGCCGAATCGCGCGTCTCCGTCGCGGAGCTTTCGCTCGCCCAGACCCGCCGCGAAGCCGAACGCACCGAGACCCTCCACGCCAAAGGTGTCGTCTCGGACGAGGAGCTCGAGCAGAGCCGCACGGCATTGAGCAAAGCCAAAGAGGAGTTGCAGAACGCCCGCGAGAACCTCGAAATCGTGCAGAACGGCATCACGAGCCGCTACAAGGAATTAAGTAACACGCAGATCCGTTCGACCATCGACGGCATGATTCTCGCCGTGCCCATCAAGGTCGGCAACTCGGTCATTCAGGCCAACACGTTCAACGACGGCACGACCATCGCTACAGTCGCCGACATGTCGAACATGCAGTTTCAGGGCAATGTCGACGAAACCGACGTCGGCAAACTGCACGAGGGCATGGGCGTGAAACTGACCATCGGCGCCTTGCAGAACGTCGAGCTGGACGCTGTGCTGGAATACGTTTCGCCCAAAGCCACCGAAGATAACGGCGTGGTGCTGTTCGAGGTGAAAGCCGCCGCACGAATTCCTGCGGACGTCTTCGTGCGGGCCGGTTACAGCGCCAATGCCAACATCGTCATCGAAAACCGCGAAGGGGTGCTGACCTTGCCTGAAAGCACCGTCGAATTCGACGAGGGCAAGAGCTACGTCTACGTACTGACGAGCTCCGAGGAGAGCGAAGAACAGACGTTCGACAAACGCGAAATCACCATCGGTCTTTCGGACGGCATCCGCGTCGAAATCCTGTCGGGCATCACGGCCGACGACAAGGTGCGCGGTGCGAAAGAGGAGAAGAAATAACCGATAAAAAATCGTAACGAGATGAAAAAAAGCCTCTTGTCTATCATCATCGGTTTATCGGTCGTCGGTGCGGCCGTCGCACAGAGCCGCCCCGAGGTGTGGACGCTGAAAAATTGCATTGACTTCGCCCAGCAGAACAATACGACCGTGCGCACCCGTGCCGTGCAGGTCGATCAGAACAGCAACGACCTTTCGACCGCTCGCTTCAGCCGCCTGCCCGATCTCAACGCTTCGGTCGGTTACAACGTATCGTTCGGCCGCGGCACAAGCGACGACAACACCTACAAGACGCAAACGCTGCAAACGGGCAGTTTCGACGTCTCGGCTTCGATGCCGTTGTTTCAGGGCCTGCGCATCAACCGCACTATCAAGGGCGGCAAACTCGATTTGGCCGCTGCCATGCAGGATCTGGAACGCGCCCGCGAGGATGTGGCCGTCAACGTGATGACACTCTATCTACAAGTGCTCTACAACAAGGAGTTGGTCATCGTCGCCGAGCACCAGTTGGCGTTGAGCACCCAGCAGGCCGAGCGCAGCCGCGAATTGGTCGCCGCGGGCAAGCAGCCCGAATCGGCCCGCTACGAGAGCGAAGCCCTCGCAGCCAACGACGCACTGGCTTTGACGCAAGCCCGCAACGACCTGCAATTGGCATTACTCGATTTGAGCCAAGCGATGAACCGCGAAAGCGCCGACGGATTCGACATCGCATCGCCCGACCTCGACCCGCTGCTGAACAACGCCCTTTCGCAGCGCCCCGATGCCGATGCGATTTACGACTACGCGGCCGAAAACCGGCCCCATATCCGCGCCGAACGCATCCGGTTGGAGAGCAGCGAAAATGCAATCGCCATCGCCCGCTCATCGCTCTACCCGTCGCTCTCGTTGAGGGGCGGTTACGGCACGGGCATCTACAGTTCGATGGACAGCGATTTCTGGCCGCAGTTCCGTCACAATAGCAGCGAATTCGTCGGTGTGTCATTGTCGATACCGATTTTCAACCGCCGCACCGTCCGAGGCAACATCCGTTCCGCCCAGCTCTCGGCCCAGCGCCAGCAATTAGCTCTGCTCGATGCCGAACAGTCGTTGCGCAAAGCGATCGAACAAGCCGGATACAACACCGAAGCAGCCAGTGCGAAATATCGCGCCGCCGTAGCAGCGTTGGCCGCCGCCGAAACCGCATTCGCCTACGAAGAACAGAAAGCAGCGGCCGGCCGGTCGACGGTTTTCGACTTCAACGATGCCAAGACGCGCATGGAGAAAGCCCAATCGGAACTGGTGCAGTCCAAATTCGAGCTGGTTTTCCGCCGCAAGATACTCGACTACTACCACGGCGAACCGCTGACGTTGTAATACCGGAAAATCTGTTTACCTTTGTACCTTATTCCGTTAAGGTGCAAAGGTAAATTCGTCATGGATTGGATTCGTTCGCTGTTGTTCGAGCACTCGGCGCTACAAGCCGTCATCGTGCTCTCGCTCATATCGACGCTCGGTATCGTATTGGGTAAGATTCGTATCTTCGGCGTATCGCTCGGAACGGCGTTCATCTTCTTTGTCGGCATCCTCGCCGGACATCTCGGTTTGTCGCTCGACCCCGCGATGCTCGTCTATGCCGAAAGTTTCGGACTGATCCTCTTCGTCTACGCGCTGGGGTTGCAGGTCGGCCCGGGATTTTTCAGTTCGCTGCGCTCCGACGGCATCCGATTACTCACGCCGGCCCTGCTTGTGCTGACAATCGGTACGCTGGCCGCCATCGGGCTGAGTTTCGCCTGCAACATCCCCATCGCCGACATGTCGGGCATACTCTGCGGCGCCACAACCAATACCCCCGCGCTGGGTGCTGCTCAACAGATGCTCGTGCAGTTAGGTCGCGACACCAACGGACCTGCATTGAGTTGCGCGCTCACCTATCCGTTGGGCGTCGTGGGAGTCATTCTGGCCATCATCGTTCTACGCAAAGGATTCGTCCGCCCCGCCGACCTGCCGGGGCCAGACGCGGAGCACCGCAAAAACGTCTTTATCGCCAGCTATCGACTGACGAATCCCGCTATTTTCGGGCAATCGGTGCACGAAATCGCCGCACAAAGTCATCACCATTTCGTCATCTCGCGTCTGTGGCGCGACGGGCGGGTCTCCATCCCGACCTCGGACAAAACCCTGCAACAGAACGACATCATACTGGTCATCACCACTCCCGCCGAAGCGGATGCTCTGCGGTTGATTTTCGGAGAGCAGGAGCAGAAAGACTGGAACACCGAAAACATCGACTGGAACGCCATCGACAGCCAGTTGATTTCGCAGCGCATCTTGGTGACACGCCCCGAAATCAACGGTAAAAGGCTCTCTTCGCTGCGTCTGCGCAACAACTACGGCATCAATATCAGCCGCGTTTACCGTTCGGGCGTACAGTTGCTGGCAACTCCCGACCTGTTGCTCCAATTGGGCGACCGGCTGACCGTCGTGGGCGAGGCCGAAGACATCCGCCGCGTCGAGAAAATCCTCGGCAACGCCGTGAAAAGCCTCAACGAGCCCAATTTGGCGGCCGTATTCATCGGTCTGATTCTGGGTCTGACGCTCGGAAGCATTCCGATTGCGATACCCGGGATTTCGATACCCGTCAAACTCGGACTGGCGGGCGGACCGATTCTCGTCGGCATCCTCATCGGCACGTTCGGGCCGCGGCTCCACATGATTACCTACACAACGCAAAGCGCCAATCTGATGCTCCGCGCGCTGGGCCTTTCGATGTACCTCGCCTGCTTGGGACTGGAGGCAGGCGCCCATTTCTTCGAAACGGTCATGCGTCCCGAAGGTGCATTGTGGTTAGGACTGGGATTTCTGTTGACGTTCATACCGGTCGTGCTCGCGGGCCTGCTTGCGCTGCGCGTGCAGCATCTCGATTTCGGTTCGGTTGCGGGGCTGCTCTGCGGCAGCATGGCTAACCCAATGGCCCTCAACTATGCCAACGATACCATCGAAGGCGACAATCCCTCGGTATCATACGCCACGGTCTATCCCGTCTGCATGTTCCTGCGGGTCATCGTAATTCAGCTCGTGCTGATGCTCTTTCTGTAAGAGGGGCATATTGCGCAAATCCTCGACGTTGCTGCCCGCAGGCCGTTGGAAGATGCGCAGATCGAAACGGTCGATGATGGAAAAAAGGTGCGCAAAGACCTCGGCTTGGATGCGTTCGTACTCCTGCCAAACGGTCGTGTCGGTATAGAAAAACAACTGCAACGGCAGGCCCGTATCCTCGGGTTGCAACTGCCTTACCAACAACAACATATCATGCCGGATGGGCACCGCTTTCTGCAAATAGGCGATCAAATAGTTGCGAAAAATCTCCAGATTGGTCTGGTGCAGACCGTTCCGGTCGGGATCGTCGGACGGGATGCCGTGCGCCGCATTGAAATCGGCATAGCGTTTCTCCGTCGTATCGATGTATTCGCGCGCATATTCGATGCGGCGATAGCGTTCGAGCATCTCGGGCGTGCAGAACCGGATAGTGGAGATGTCGATCGAAACCGACCGCATCACACGCCGGCCGCCCGACCGTTTCATCGCCTGCCAGTTGGCGAACGAATCGCTCACCAAGAGATAGGGCGGCACAGTGACGATGGTATTGTCATAATTGCGCACCTTGACGGTCGTGAGTGTCACTTCGATGACGATGCCGTCGACCCCGTATTTGGGCATCTGAATCCAGTCTCCGACCTGCAGCATGTCGTTGACCGACAACTGGATACCTGACACAAACCCGAGAATGCTGTCCTTAAAAATCAACATCAGTACGGCCGCCGAGGCACCTAATCCAGTCAACAGGAAAGTCGGCGACTTGTTGACCAGAATGGAGATAATCAGGATGGCCCCTATCAATGAGACGATGCCCTGCGCCGTCTGCCGCAGACCCTTGATGGGCTTGTTCTGCCACGCAGGACGCCGCACGGCTATCCGGAATCCCGACCGGATCAACGCACAGAGCAGCCGACAGACGGTGATAACGACGTAGCTCTCCATCAAGCGGGTAAAGACCGTGCGGACGTGCGTGTTCTCCTCAAACACGACCGGCAGGGCGATGGAAAGTAAAATCGCGCTTAACACATGGCAGGAGTGGTTCAGCACGGGCATACTGAAAAGGTCATCGTCCCATTGGACGCGGGTGCGTTCCACGACCCGACGCATTCCGCGTGCGAGGGTCAGTCGGCAGAGGAAGTCGAACAACACGACGACCAACAGCACCAAAAGCAACGAGACCCATAGATCCCATCCGCTTTCGGTGACCGAACTCAAGCCCAATTTTTCCAGAAGGGTATCTGTCCAACGTCTCAGCAATGCTTGCATACAGAGCCGGTCCGGTGCAAAATCCGCGCCCCGAGCAGTCGTGTCTCACCGAAAAGCGGCGGCCCTCACCGAAAAAAGCAAAAGCTCGCCACAAAAAAGCAACCGTCGGCAACCAAAAACCTCCGCAACGAAAAAGGGCGACCCTGCAGCCACCCCTTTTCATTCAGCGTTCCAGCACAACGCTCACTTTCGCAACCTTTCCGCCGAGCGGCGGGGCCAGTTTCGACACGGTGCAGCGGACATGCACGATTTGCGGAAATGCAGCGTAAAGCGCATCGATAATGTTCGCCGCCACCCGCTCGATGGTGCGTTGCGTGACCTGCATCCGCTCCCGTACGATTTCGTAGGCCGTCAAATAGTTGACCGCCTGCTCCACGCTGTCCTCTTCGGCCACACGGCCCAGTTCCGCCGTGACGGTCAGGTCGACCGTAAAGCGGTTGCCCACCTTGCGTTCGAGTTCGTAGCACCCGTGAAAGGCACGGAACTCCATGCGATCGAGCACAATTTCGTATTGCATATTCGCACAGTTTTTACGCAGCAGAAGACAGCACCCTACTCCGCGATTACCAAATAGTAGTTCTTCTTGCCTTTCTGCACGAGCAGATATTTTCCGGCCAGCAGATCGGCCTCCGTCACCGAACGCATCGGATCGGCAATCTTCTCCTTGTTGAGCGACACGCCGCCACCCTGCACCAGTTTGCGACACTCGCCTTTCGATGGGAAAATCTGCGTTTTCTCGGCGCACAAATCGATGAACGGCAAAGCTGCCAGCTCCGTCCGCGCGATGCGGAACTGCGGCACACCCTCGAACACCTGCAGCAAGGTCGCTTCGTCGAGCGTACGCAGCGCCTCGGGAGCAGCCCCGCCGAACAGAATCGCTGAAGCGCCAGCCGCCTTTTCGTACTCGTCACGCGAATGAATCATCGTCGTAATCTCCTCGGCCAAACGTTTTTGCAGCACGCGCAGATGCGGTGCAGCACGATGCTCGGCAATCAACGCCTCGACAGTCTCACGGTCGAGCAGCGTGAAAATCCTGATATACCGCTCGGCATCCTCGTCGCTGACGTTTAACCAGAATTGATAGAACTTGTAAGGCGACGTATAGCGCGGATCGAGCCAAACGTTGCCGCTCTCGGTCTTGCCGAATTTCGTACCGTCGGCTTTGGTGATGAGCGGACAGGTTATGGCATAGGCCTCACCGCCCAACTTGCGGCGTATCAACTCCGTACCGGTCGTGATATTGCCCCACTGGTCAGCGCCGCCGAGCTGAATACGGCAGTTCATCGTCTCATAGAGGTGCATGAAATCATAGCCCTGCACAAGCTGATAGGTGAACTCCGTGAACGACATGCCGTCGCCCTCGCCGTTGAAGCGTTTCTTAACGGAATCTTTCGCCATCATGTAGTTGACCGTAATCAGTTTGCCGATATCACGGATGAAATCGAGAAACCGGAATTCTTTCATCCAGTCGTAGTTATTGACCATCACGGCGGCGTTCGGCGCATCGGATTCGAAATCCAACAACTTGGCCAGTTGGCTTTTGATAGCCTCTTGATTGTGGCGAAGGGTCTTTTCGTCGAGCAGGTTGCGTTCCTGCGACTTGCCCGACGGGTCGCCGATCATGCCCGTCGCCCCGCCCACCAGCGCCAGCGGACGGTGGCCGCACAGCTGGAAGTGTTTCAGAATCATCACACCTACCAAATGGCCGATGTGCAGCGAGTCGGCCGTCGGGTCAATGCCCAGATAGGCC
>ERZ778504.2317-NODE-2317-length-10546-cov-4.143742_pt1 | contig 10546 bp, 6 predicted proteins | sample MGYA00510046_ERZ778504 | MGnify/ENA primary metagenome ERZ778504 (study PRJEB29527, sample SAMN07138964) | mouse gut metagenome | material: feces | host: mouse | place: China:Nanjing | collected 2016-01-25 ...
CCGTTTCAAGCTGCCTGTCACGGTCTGTGTCTTCAACAATGGAGGCATCTACAACGGCATAGGCAAACCGCTCGACAACACGTCAGACCCGGCCCCGACCACACTTGATGTCAACGCCCGGTATGACAAGCTTGGGGAGGCATTCGGCGCAAAGACCTATTATGTCACCACCCCCGACGAGTTCGCCGAGGCGTTGAAAGAGGCCATTGCTTCAAAAGCTCCCGCCTTGATTGACGTGCAGCTGGCTGCCGACTCCGGCAAGGAGAGCGGCCACATAGGTTACCTCAATCCGGCCCCCCTGATTGACATAACCGTATAATTACTCCCAGGCTTACAACCTTTCACGTCTCAAGTAATATCTTACACATAATTTTATACGCGATTGTCCCTATCATCGTCGTGATGCTTGCCGGTTATATATCCGGCAAGAAGGGGATATTCAACGGGGAGAATGCCAAGGCGTTCAACAAGGTGGTGCTCGATTACGCCTTGCCTGCCGCCCTGTTCGTGTCGATAGTCGACGCCTCCCGCGAGATGCTTGTGCAGGATATAAAACTGTCGCTGATTTCGCTGATAGTGATGATGTTCTGCTTCATGCTGGTTTACTACGTCTACAAATGGTGTTTCAAGAAAAACACCGGTGCAGACGCGGCGATCATGGCCTTGATTAGCGGCTCGTCGACAATCGGGTTCCTCGGTTTCGCGGTGCTGGAGCCTATATTCGGCACCACTCCGTATGTGGCGCTCGTCGTCGCCATCGTGGGAATCGTGGTCAACGCGGTAGGTATCCCGGTGGGCCTGTCGTTGCTCAACGCCTCCCTGGAGAAGACCAATCCCACGCCCGCCGGAAAGAAACGCCCGTCGGCATGGGCCCCGGTGCTTCACGCCCTCGCCCAGCCGGTGGCGTGGGCGCCTATCCTGGCGGTGATATGGGTGATTGTGGGTATTCCATGGCCCAAATGGGCATCCCCCTCGTTTGACCTTATCAAAGGGGCCAATGCCTCACTGGCCGTGTTTGCCGCAGGTGTGACCCTCTCCTCTGTCAAGGTTTCCATCAACTGGCAGGCTGTGCTTGGATCAATTATGAAGCTGATTGTCATGCCCGCGCTTCTGCTGGTGGTCGGCCTCATATTCAAGATGGATCCCCTCAACCTGAAGATGCTTGTCGTGGCCGGCGCGTTGCCCCCTGCGTTCTCCGGTGTGATCATCGCCGACGAGTATGACACATATGTGGCCACAGGCACATCGTCGCTCGCGTTGTCGGTGATACTGTTCATAGCCTTCTGCCCGCTATGGATATGGGTTACGGACATATGCATAAAGGCGTTCTGACGTTTTTGTCTCGCCTTTGAACCACATTCAGCCCGGAGTCGGCACAGGCCCTCTCCGGGCTGAATGTGATTTCGCAGACGCTACAAAAAAGATTGCGTATGCCAACTTTTTCCATAGAGGTGTGTTTATAAGGTATAAACATACTGAAACACGGTTAACGACCATTCACTAACAACTATTTAGATATGAAAAAAGCTCTATTACTGATGACTCTCATGCTGGGTTGCATGACTGTTTTCGCCCAGAAAATCGACAAGAACGAACTCAAGCAGCTGCAGGCATTCCTGGCCCAGCCCGCTGAGAAGGATGCCACAAACGCCCAGGCCCTGAAGATTGCCGACATGAAGGCTCCTTCCACTTGGGAAGGGGTCACCGTCGAGAACGGCCATGTCACCGCAATCGAATGGAAAGACAAGCACCTTGCCGGCAACCTCAATCTCTCGGGATTCAAGGCCCTCACAAAGGTGGATGTATCCCGCAACAAGCTGGCTGCCCTTTCAGTTGAGAATGACGCGGCCCTCGCCGACCTCAACGCTTCGCGCAACCAGCTCCGCAGCGCAGACCTTGACGGATGCTCGGGCCTTGTGACCCTCAACATTTACAAGAACCGCCTGACCGACCTCGACATCACGGCCACCCCGCTTATCGAGACGGTCAACATCTCCAACAATCTTCTGGTTGAACTGAATGTCTCCAACTCCTCGACACTCAAGACCCTCAATTGCCAGGGCAACCATCTTGAGAGCCTCCAGGTGTCAGACTGCACCAACCTCAAGAACCTCTATTGCGGCTACAACAAGCTTACCGGTCTGGTTCTCTCAGGGCTTACCAACCTCCAGAACCTGAATGTCGATGACAATGAAATCCAGAAACTCGTTGTATCAAACCTCCCCTCGCTGAGTTCTTTCCTCTGCACCGACAACAACATGCAGCAGCTTTCGGTCGACAATTGCTCCCGACTGCTTGACCTCGTATGCTCATACAACAACCTCTCGGAGCTGACCGTCAGCAATTGTCCCAACCTCCTGTTTGTCGACTGCTCTTACAATGACCTCACTGAGCTGACCCTCTCCAACCAGACTTTCCTGCAGCGTCTGCTTTGCAACAACAACCAGCTGACAATGCTTGATGTCTCCTTCGACCAGGCTCTGACCTACGTCAACTGCCGTTACAACATGATTTCCGACCTCCGCACTATCGGTGACACAAACCTCGGAATGATCGCATGCCAGTGGAACTATTGATTCCCGGCCAGAAGACTTCTGATATACAAGAGCTGAACAATAGGGGCTGATGACCCTTACGCCCCAAAAACAAAAGAGATGCCGCCCATTCCAACGGGTGGCATCTCTTTTTTCGGTCATATGCTTTTTGTCTGTCACACGGGCCGTCGTGGGGCAGAGGGGGCGCTCAGTCAAGTTTCAGCACGGCCAGGAACGCTTTCTGCGGCACCTGCACCGACCCGATCTGTTTCATGCGCTTCTTACCGGCTTTCTGCTTCTCAAGCAGTTTGCGCTTTCGCGAGACATCTCCTCCGTAACATTTGGCGGTCACATCCTTGCGCACAGCCTTGATGGTCTCCCTGGCGATGATTTTAGCGCCGATGGCAGCCTGGATTGCGATGTCAAACTGGTGGCGGGGAATCAGCTCCTTGAGTTTCTCACACATCCGGTGTCCGAACTGCACGGCATTGTCGGAATGGGTGAGCGTCGACAGCGCGTCGACCGGTTCGCCGTTGAGCAGCACGTCGAGCTTTACGAGGCGGGAGTTGCGGAAGTCATGCAGGTGATAGTCGAATGAGGCGTAGCCTTTTGAGATAGACTTCAGTTTGTCGTAGAAGTCGATGACAATCTCGCCCAGGGGAATGTCGAAAATCAGTTCCACGCGGTTGCCGGATATGAATTCCTGTTTGACAAGCTCGCCGCGTTTGCCGAGGCAGAGGGTCATGATCGGGCCAATGAAGTCGGTGGTGGTGATGATTGAGGAGCGTATGTAGGGTTCCTCGATATGGTCGATGAGGGTGATTTCAGGGAGCCCGGAGGGATTATGCACCTCGCTCTCGTTGCCTTTCTTGTCAAACACCTTGTATGACACGTTGGGCACAGTGGTGATGACTTCCATATTGAATTCGCGGCTGAGGCGTTCCTGGATGATTTCCATATGGAGCAGTCCGAGGAATCCACACCTGAATCCGAATCCGAGTGCCATCGACGATTCAGGCTGGAATGTCAGCGACGCGTCGTTAAGCTGCAGTTTCTCAAGTGAGCTGCGCAGGTTCTCGAAGTCTTCCGCCTCGATGGGGTAGACTCCGGCGAACACCATCGGCTTCACCTCCTCGAATCCGGCGATGGCCTCGGCCGGACGGTTGACATGGGTGATGGTGTCGCCGACTTTCACCTCCTTGGAGGTCTTGATGCCAGATATGATGTATCCCACATTGCCTGCCGACAGTTCTTTGCGGGGTGAGAGGTCCATTTTCAGGACACCGATTTCATCGGCATGGTACTCCTTGCCGGTGGCAACGAATTTCACGAAGTCATCCTTGCGGATTGTGCCGTTCTCGATCTTGAAGTAGGCGATGATTCCGCGGAACGGGTTGAACACAGAGTCGAAAATCAGGGCCTGCAACGGGGCCTCCGGGTCACCTTTCGGGGCTGGTACACGCTCCACGATGGCCCGCAGGATATCCTCCACGCCGATGCCGGTTTTTCCGCTTGCCCGTATTATCTCCTCACGTTTGCACCCGAGCAGGTCTACAATCTGGTCTTCCACCTCGTCGGGATTTGCGCTCTCAAGGTCAACTTTGTTGATTACCGGGATGATTTCAAGGTCGGAATCGATGGCCATGTAGAGGTTGGATATGGTTTGGGCCTGTATACCCTGGGTCGCGTCGACAATTAGCAGCGCGCCCTCGCAGGCGGCTATCGAGCGCGACACCTCGTATGAGAAGTCGACATGCCCGGGGGTGTCGATGAGGTTGAGGGTGTATTCCTGGCCGTCGAGATGATAGTTCATCTGTATGGCGTGGCTTTTGATTGTGATGCCACGCTCGCGCTCGAGGTCCATGTCGTCGAGCACCTGCGCCTGCAGATCTTTTGAGTCAATGGTCTTGGTGTATTCGAGAAGGCGGTCGGCCAGGGTGCTCTTGCCGTGGTCGATATGGGCTATAATGCAGAAATTTCGGATATTCTTCATTTGTTCAAAAATTCAGTGATGGCGGCCAGGCACTCTTTGGGGGTGGCGAGGTCGCGGCATAGGGTCTCGACCGGACACCATCCGGTCTTGTCGCGGTTGACGACATGGTCGATCACCTTGTCGTAAGTTGTCTTTATGTCATATCCGGAGAGGAGATTCAGGGCGAGACGGCTGATGACGGGGGTGTAAAGCTCCCTGACTCCGCCGAGAATCATCAGGGCGGCGGCTCCTTTGCCCACAATCTTGTCGGCGACGCGCGCGCCCTGGAGCATGTGCGGATGGTCGGTCAGCAACCAGTGTAGGTCGGAGACTCCGCGGCCCGTGTATGTTGTGACGCGTCCGTTGTCTACCACAAGTGTGGTGTCTCCCTTGTCGAGGAGCGCGACCAAGGCGCTCATCGCCGGAGGCACGCCGCGCCGCAGGCTTTCGGCGATGACATCCACACGGGCCATCTCGCCGGGAATGTCGATTTTTTGTGGGCAATGTCCGACACATTCCTTGCAGCCCACGCAATGGGATGCCTGGCGCAGCCTGGGCATAGCCCGGTCGTAGCCGACGAGAAACCTGCGCCGTGCTTCGGCATAGTTCTCTGCCTCGGGTGAGTCGGGAACCTGGCCCTGGTTGACACATTTGTTGTAGTGGGCGAAGATGGCCGGAATGTCGAGCCCGTAGGGGCAAGGCATGCAGTACTGGCATTCGTTGCATGGCACCGTCGGGTAGCTCGCTATGATTCCGGCTACTTTGTGGAGGAATCCGGTCTGCTCCTCGGTCAGTGGCACCAGAGGGCAGAATGAGCGGAGGTTGTCCTCCAGGTGGTCCATATATGTCATGCCTGACAGCACTGTCAGCACATTGGGATAGGTGCCGGCATATCTGAAGGCCCACGAGGCCACCGATTTCTGTGGCTCCTGCTCCTTTAGCAGCCTGACTACATGGTCGGGAAGCTTTGACAGACGTCCTCCCAGTAGAGGCTCCATTATTATCGCCGGGATGTCGCGTTTTGCCAGCTTGCCGTAAAGGTATTCGGCATTGGTGTTGCGCGGATTGATTTCCTTGGCATGCTCCCAGTCGAGGTAGTTGAGCTGAATCTGCACGAAGTCCCATTTGTATTTGTCGTGCCATTCAAGCAGCATGTCAAACAGGCGGATGTCGCCGTGATAGGAGAATCCGAGGTTGCGTATTCGGCCTGCCTCCCTCTCGGCTGCGAGGAAATCGAGCATACCGTTGTCGATGTAGCGGGCGTTGAACTCTTTGAGCGGTTCGTTGCCCATCCCTACGGCGTGGAGCAGCATGTAGTCGATATGGTCGGTCTGGAGCAGCCTGAGCGAGTCGCGGTACATCTGCTCTGACTTCTCACGGGGCCAGGTCGATGGGTCGAAATTCGACAGCTTGGTGGCGACAAAATATTTGTCGCGCGGATGGCGGCTGAGGGCTATGCCGACAGCATTCTCCGACCGACCCTTGCAGTAGGCGGGGGAGGTGTCGAAGTAGTTTACCCCATGCTTTATGGCTGTGTCGACAAGGCGGTTTACCTCCTCCTGGTCGATGAGGTCTTCCCCGGGGTTGTCAAAGTCGGGTTTGGTGGGCCAACGCATGCAGCCGTAGCCCAGCAACGAGACCTTGTCGCCGGTCGAGGGATTGACCCGGAGGGTCATCCTGTCGGTCGGAATCGGGGTCTGGGGCAGCTGGCTTTCGTCGGTGTCTCCATCTTTCTTGCCCGAACAGGCTGTCAGCAGGGGGGAGGTGGCGAGGGCCGCCAGGGCGGACTTGCGGAAGAAATCGCGGCGTGATATGTCGAATTTCATGATGGTTTCAAATCAGACGGTTCGGTGGATTTCGTGCCCCTCAACATAAATCGCTGAGAAAGGACGTGCCGGGCACAGGTTCTCGCATGCCCCGCATCCTATGCATCGTGTCTCGTCGACGGCGGGAATCTTGCGTGAGTCAGGATTGGACGGGTCAGACGCCACCATCGTTATGGCTCCGACAAGGCAGTGGCGTGCGCAGTTGCCGCAGTCAACATCGTCGGCGAGGACCACGCAGTTTTTCGCCACCCAGACGGCGTGGCCAATCTGGGTAGAGCTTTTCTCCTCCCAGCTGATTGGCTTTATCGCCCCGGAGGGGCAGACATCAGAGCAGGCGTTGCATTCAGGGCGGCAATAGCCCCGGTAAAATTCCATATGAGGCTGCATGAAGCTGTCAAGGTCGGTCGACGGGCGCAGAACGCCGTTGGGGCATTCTGACACACACAGCTGGCAGGCGGTGCAGTGCTGTGAGAAGTTCTTTATGCTCGCCGCCCCGGCAGGCACCAGACGGGTGGCGCGTCTTGGCGGTTTCTTGTCAAGGATTTCAGCCAGTCCGCCGTCGACAGTCTTCTGTGCCTTGACGGCGGCGGCACCTCCGGCAGCCATGGCTCCGGCTATGAGGAAAGACCTGCGCCCTGAGTCGGCGGGAGTATCAGGCTTGGCGGCTTTTGAGGCCACAGCCTTGCGTGTTGTGTAGCTGATGGCCCCCTTGGAGCAGTCATCCACGCAGTCCATGCAGGCCACACACCGGCTCAGGTCGATTGTATGGTTTTTCGCGTCGATGCAGGAACTTTTGCAGCGGCGGGCGCAGCTGCCGCAGTTGATGCATTTCGAGGTGTCGATGACTGGGCGGAGGAGGCTTTGGCGAGACAGTAGCCCAAGTATGGTGCCGACCGGACAGATGGTGTTGCAGTAAATGCGGCCCCCTCGCCATGCGAGAACAGCGATTGTGACAAAGGTCACTGTCGCCACAATCAGCAAAGGCAGCGAGCCGATCCACACCTCGCGGCTATAGACGGCGTAGCTCTCGTAACGTTCGGCCACCACGGCAAGCAGGTTGTTGACCCAGATGGCCAGGGGCTGTCCGAGGTTCTGCACCATACGCCCATAGGCGCTGTATGGCGCGACAAGCGAGGCAATTGCGGTGAAGCCGGCCGCCAGCAATATGACAAACACCGCCAGCGTCGCGTAGCGCAGCAGGGTGTGTGGCTTGCTGTGTCTGAAACGTTTTTTCTTTCCTTTGCGTCGCGAGGAGAGATATGAGACGATGTCCTGGAAGACCCCGAGCGGGCATATCACCGAGCAGTAGACGCGGCCCATCAGGAGGGTCAACGCCACCAGGCCTATGACCACGATGGTGTTCAGGGCAAGCACCGCCGGTAGAAACTGGATTTTCGCCATCCATCCCAGCCAGTGATGCAGAGTCCCGGTGAAGTCGAGAAACATCGCCGTGATGAGCAGCCAGAATATGATGGCGAGAGTTATGCGGATTTTACGCGGCATGAGATTCTGATATGATTGGTTGCGGATAAAACTTATACAAAATTACGAATAATCCTCTGTTCAAGCGGGGGAAAGAACCGCGGTTTAACATTTTTTGAGAATCATACAGGGCCGAATCCGCCGCCAGCGCAAGGTCAGAGGTTGGAATTGTAATAGGCCGGGTCGCCCGACACCTCTTGTCCGATGAAGGGTGGGAGGGAAATCGGAGTGGATGGTGATGGCAGCTCGACTTCCGCCACAGTCATCTCCACCGGGCGTATGAAGCGGTCGACCTCCCACACGAGGTCTCCGAAAGGCACGATATGGCGTTCTTTCTCAACCACATTGCCTTCGCAGGCCTTGGCAAGCATCTCCATCGCGTCTGCCTCAGGGATTTCATATTCCCATTCGTCGCGCGATATGCCCTCGAGAGTGGCGCCTTTGACTGCGAGGAACCCTCGTCCGTCGCGAACCCTGACGCGTACTGTGCCCTCTTTGCGCCTGGAGATGTAACCTTGTATGATGTGGTGGACGGCGGTGGCCATGGCGCGGTATGAGTCATCCGTGACCAGAAACTTGCGTTCGATCTCTTTAGCCATTTCGGTGGATTTTCTTTGCGGTTTCTCCTGCCGCCTTGTCAGGCAGGGGATTTATGAGTAACTTTGCAAAGTTAAAACTAAAGATTGGAAAAAGCAAGATTGGACATATCGTGGTTGCGCCGCCTGATGGCGGTGGTGATGCTCCTGGCCATATGGCTTCCGGCCTCGGCCGCCTCCAGGATTCTGGTCGAGGTGGTCGATTCGCTCTCGGGAGAACCTGTGCCGTTCACTGCCATATATGTCACAGGGTCAAACCAGGGGGCTATGGCGGGTGAAGATGGCCGCGTGTGGCTGAATATGACCCGGCAGCGGGCCGAACTGGTGTTCTCGGCGATGGGATACGCCAAGAAGAGAGTGCCGGTAGACCAGTCGGTCACGGCCCTTCGGGTCGCGTTGTCGCCTGACGGGCATCTCCTTGACGAGGTCACGGTGAAGCGAGGCAAGGAACGTTATTCCAAGCGCGGCAATCCGGCTGTCGACTTTGCCAGGCGCATACGTCAGGCTGATTCTCTGAGCGATCCGCGGCGCCGTCAATATTACAGCTTCACCCGATATGAACGTATCACATTGGGACTCAATCGAGTCGATATGGGGGGTGATGATTCTGCCGTCGGGGATTCTGGGAAGTCAAAGGGGCGTTTCGGTTTTGTCCGCGAGCATGTCGACACATCGGCGGTCACAGGCGAGCCTGTGCTTCCGTTGTCGGTCAAGGAGAAGGTCTCGCAGGTTGTGTTCAGGCGTGAGCCGCGTTCGGAGAAGACTTATGTCCTCGGCGTGAAATCGGCAGGGGTTGACGAGCTTGTGGATGACCGCAGCATGCAGACGCTGATGGAGGACATATTTCGTGAGGTTGACCTGTATGACGAGGATGTGGTGATTCTTCAGAACCGGTTTGTCTCTCCGCTGTCGCGCATCGCCCCAGATTTCTACAAGTTCTATCTTACAGACACGATAACAGACGCAGATGGTCAGAGGCTGGTAGAGCTTGGTTTCACCCCGAGGAATTCAGCCTCATTCGGATTCACCGGACGGCTGTATGTGGCCGAAGGGGATTCTGCAATGTTTGTGCGCCGGGTCAGGATGAATGTGCCATCGTCGATAAACCTCAACTTTGTCGAGCATCTGCAGATTCTCCAGGAATTCGAGCGGGCTCCGGATGGCGCGAGGCTCAAGACTCTCGATGATTTCAATGTGGAACTCTCGATAATCAAGGGGACGCAGGGAATCTATGTCCACCGCACGACGGCGTTGAAGGACCATGACTTCGGGTTGCCCGAGCACGCAGACCTCTTTGACCGCATAGGTGACACCTTCAGCGACCCGGCGGTCTATGCCCGCGACGATGATTTCTGGGAAAAAGAGCGCACCGTAGGGACCTCTGCCAACGAGAGCCGGGTGGAGCAACTGATGGCGCGGTTGCGCGGGGTGAAGCTGTATTATTACGGAGAAAAGATCCTGAAGATATTTTTCACGGGATATGTGGCCACCGGACGCGACTCTAAGTTTGACATAGGGCCTGTGAACACATTTCTGAGTGGAAACTCGGTGGAGGGAGCGAGGCTGAGGTTTGGCGGCACCACCACGGCAGCACTGTCGCCCCACTGGTTTGCCAAGGGGTATGTCGCCTATGGCACCCGTGACCGCAAATGGAAGTACGGGGCCGAACTTGAATACTCTTTCAACCGCAAGCGCGACCATCAGCGCGAGTTTCCGGTGCATTCGATTATGGTGTCGGAGAAGTATGATGTCGACCAGGTCGGACAGCATTATCTTTTCACCAACCCCGACAATGTCTTCCTTTCGCTCAAGCGTATGGAGAACCTGCTGATGACCTACCGCCGCCAGACTCGCCTTGACTATACCCTCGAACTGGCCAACAATTTCTCTGTAAAGGCTTCGGCCAACCTGGAGCGGCAGGAGGCTACCAGATGGGTGCCGTTTGTCAACAGCCGTGGGGTGGCCGTCCCTCATTACGACGAGACTTACTTCTCTCTGGAGCTTCGTTATGCGCCCGGGGAGAGGTTTTTCCAGACAAGGACCCAGCGCATACCTGTCAATCTCGACGCTCCGGTCTTCCTCCTGACCCACACATATGCCCCTAAGGGGTTGTTCAACGCCCCGTTCACTGTCAAT
>ERZ778504.2328-NODE-2328-length-10511-cov-4.695295_pt1 | contig 10511 bp, 9 predicted proteins | sample MGYA00510046_ERZ778504 | MGnify/ENA primary metagenome ERZ778504 (study PRJEB29527, sample SAMN07138964) | mouse gut metagenome | material: feces | host: mouse | place: China:Nanjing | collected 2016-01-25 ...
TGTGCCTTACCTGCAAATACGAACTGTACGGGGAACTGCTCGTTGTTGACAATCTTGGCAAGACGGTCAAGGTCGGTGAAGAGCAGGTGGGCACGTTTGTATGTTGCGAAACGGCGGGCAAAGCCGATGATGAGGGCATTGGGGTTGATGCGGTCTACGATGTTCATCACGGCCGACGGGTCGCCCTGGTTGGCAAGCCACTTCTCTTTGAAGTCGCGGCGTACGAAGTTGATAAACTTATTCTTAAGCTGTACGCGCATGTTCCAGATTTGCTGGTCGGGAACATCGAAGATGCCCTTCCATGCCTGGGGGTCGTCCTGGTGTTCGAATACCTGCGGGCCCAGCACGTTCCAGTAGAACTCTTTCCATTCGCTGGCGGCCCAGGTCGGCATGTGCACGCCGTTGGTCACATAGCCTACGTGGCTTTCTTCCCAGCTATAGCCTTTCCAGATGCCCGAGAACATCTTCTTCGACACTTCGCCGTGGAGCCACGACACGCCGTTGGCTTCCTGGCAGGTGTTGAGGGCGAAGACGCTCATCGAGAAACGCTCGTTGGTGTCGGGGTTCTCGCGGCCCATGTTCATAAGGTCGTTCCAGCTTATGCCGAGTTTGGCGGGATATTCACCCATATATTTGCCGAAGAGACCTTCGTCGAAGTAGTCGTGGCCGGCGGGTACGGGGGTGTGTACGGTGTAGAGCGACGAGGCGCGGACCAGTTCGAGGGCTACGTTGAAGCTGTGGCCGCTCTGTACGTAGTCGACAAGGCGCTGAAGGTTGAGCAGGGCTGCGTGTCCCTCGTTGCAGTGGTAAAGCTGCGAGTTGACGCCGAGTTTCTGAAGCATCAGCACGCCGCCGATACCGAGGAGGTATTCCTGTTTGATACGGTTTTCCCAGTCGCCGCCATAGAGCTTGTGGGTGATGGGGCGGTCGAACTCGCTGTTCATGTCGAAGTCGGTATCCATCAGGTAGAGCTTCATGCGGCCCACGTTCACGCGCCAAATGTGCGAATAGATGATGCGACCGGGGTAGGGTACCTCGAGTATCATGGGGCGGCCGTCTTTCTCCATCACCTGCTCAATAGGCAGTTGGTTGAAGTTCTGGGGCTCGTAGTTGGCTATCTGTTGGCCGTCGACACTGAGTGTCTGGGTGAAGTAGCCGTAGCGGTAGAGGAAGCCGACGGCGGTCATGTCGACGCGGCTGTCAGATGCCTCTTTGATATAGTCGCCGGCGAGCACGCCGAGGCCGCCGGAGTAGATTTTGAGACAGTTGCAGAGGCCGTATTCCATCGAGAAGTACGAGACTGAGGGTACGTCCTTGCGCATCGGTTTCGACATGTACTCCTTGAAGTCGGCGTACACGTGGTTGATTTCGGCCATAAGGGCATCATCGGCGAGAATTTCGGCTATGCGTTCCGACGAAAGCTGCTGCAGCAGCATTACGGGGTTTTCGCCTGTCTTGCGCCACAGGTCGGGGTTGAGGGTGCGGAAGAGGGTTTTGGCTTCGCTGTTCCATACCCACCAGAGGTTTTTGGCAAGCTCGTCGAGCGGCTTGAGCTGGTGAGGCAGCTCGGCCTTGACGGTGATGTCGCGCCACACGGGGGCATTGGTGTTGCTTACTGAAAGTTTCATATATTTTGATAAGTATGATTTTTATTTTTATGTACGTGCGTCACGGGCTTCGAAGGCATCGCAGTAGGCCTCGTCGTAATACTTGATGAAGTCTGTCCACTGGGCTGCCGAGGCCGTAGCCATGGCTGCTGCGCGGATGGCTTTGGCCGTGGCTGCCTTGTCGCCGCTCAGGCGGTATATGTCGTCGGCGATGCGGCTCACCACCTCGTCGTAGTTGCTGTCGGTGCGTGTTATCACGTCTACGCCGCAACTGTCGAATGTGGCGTCGAAGTTTTCGCGCACCCACATGCCGAAGCCGGCAAGGCTCGTCGTAATAGTGGGCACTCCGAAGGCCACACTCTCGAGCGGCGTGTAGCCCCACGGTTCGTAGTACGAGGCAAAGACTGTCGCGTCGAGACCGGGCAGAAGCTGGTAGTAGGTCATGTCGAAGATGCCGTCGCTGCCGTCGAGGTAGCAGGGCACGTAGATGACCGACACGCGCGAGTCGCTGTCGTTGGCAAAGCCCAACTGGTGTATGCGGCTGTTGACGGGGTCTTCGTTGTAGTTGTGGAGGCCGTGGGTCAGCACGGGGTCGCTCAGGCGCCCGGGAGTCGCGCTTTCGAGATTGAAGCGGAGGTCTGACCTCGGGCCGGCGCACCATGCCGGTACTAATACGTAGGCCAGTATGCGGCGCCCGGGGTTCTTGGCGGCGAGGGCCGACATTGCGTCCAGGTACACGTCGAGGCCCTTGTTGCGGTATTCGCAACGCCCCGAGGTGGCGACCACGAAGGTGTCGTCGGCATATTCTACGCCGGTCAGGGCGCGCGCAACTCCTAATAGTTTCGCACGCGCTGCCTTACGGGCGGCTGTATATTTCGATTTTACAGGTACGAAGTTGAGCTCGAAGCCGTTGGGCGTCACTACGTCAGGCTTCTTGTCGAGCAGCACCTCGGCCTCGCGGGCCGTGACGTCGCTCACGGTGGTGAAGCAGTCGGCGTTCCACGCGGCGGCTTTTTCGAGCGAGTGCTTGCTCTGCATATTGAGTTCGCCGGCCATCTGGTCGCCGTTATATGCCTCAAGGTAGTCGTAGAGCGGTTTGCCGTTGCCGCAGATGCTGCGGCCTATGCTGGTGGCGTGGGTGGTGAATACCGTGGCGATTTGGGGCATGTCGGCCTTGACGGTCAGCAGGCCCATGGCTGTTGTCCACTCGTCGAAGTGGGCTATTACTTTGGCAGGGTCGGTCTTCGATGCCTTCACAAAGGCTTCTATGACGGCTGCTGCCGCCCTTGCGAAGGCGCAGCCTTCGTCGTAGTCGCCGTAGGCGTGCAGGGAGTCGACTTGATACAAGTCCCACATGCGGGCATAGGCACTGTCCTTTGTCGCATACATGCCGTCGAATTTTACCAGCATGGCAATGGGCTTGCCGGGTATGTCCCACCGGCCGACACGCACGTCGACACCTTCGGGGAGCATGGTCTTGTCGAGGTCCCGGCGCAGCAATGTGCGCGATTCGGTGAAATAGGGCGAGGGGTTTTCGGCGCTCCATACGTCGGGGCCTATGAAAATCACTTTGTCGCCATACTGCTCTTTTAGGGTCTTTGCCTTACTGGAGAGGACGGTGTAAATGCCGCCTATTTTGTTGCAGACTTCCCAGCTTGTTTCAAAGAGCAGGTCTATTTCCTGACTGCAATTATCCATTATTTATCTATGATTAACCTATTTGAGGGTGCAAAGTTAGCAAAAAATACTGATTTGTGCAAATCAATTGCCGGCATATTGACTCAGCAGCCCGAGCATCTGCGTGGCGAGTTTTTTTGCTGCCTCTGCCGCTGCCTCGGCATAATCGGCCCCAGACGAGGCGTAGATGATGCCGCGCGACGAGTTGACAAGCAGGCCGCACTCGTCAATCAGTCCGTATTTCGCAACTTCTTCGAGGCTCCCCCCCTGGGCGCCGACACCGGGCACGAGCAGGAAGTGGCGCGGCGCGATGGTACGGATTTCGGCAAGCTTGTCGGCCTGGGTGGCGCCTACCACATACATCATGTTGATGGGGCTCCCCCAGTGGCGGCTGCGGCGGATTACGCGCTCGTAGAGAGGCATTCCCTTGCTGTCGTTGACGGTCTCGAAGTCGGTGGCCGAGGCGTTGGAGGTCAGGGCAAGTACGATGCTCCACTTGTCCTCGTAGGCAAGGAAGGGCTTCACCGAGTCCTCGCCCATATAGGGGTTGAGGGTCACGGCGTCGAAGTCCATGGTCTCGAAGAAACTGCGGGCATAGAGGGCGGCGGTGTTGCCTATGTCGCCGCGCTTGGCGTCGGCGATGATAAACTGGTCGGGGTGGTGAGTGCGTATGTGGGCCACGACTTCGGCGAGGGCGGCGATGCCGTCGGCGCCGAGGCTCTCAAAAAATGCCAGGTTGGGTTTGTAGGCCACGCAGTAGGGGGCCGTGGCGTCGACTATGACCTTGCAGAAGGTGGCCACGCGCTCGCCGTCGCTACCGGTAATACATGCAGGCAGCTTCTTGATGTCGGGGTCGAGACCCACGCACAAAAATGTCCCTTTTTCAAATATATGCTCTACGAGTTCGGTTCGTTTCATATGTCGTTTTTATAATGTTTTAAATTTGATACTTACACCATTTTATAACTCGGCGGCTTTGAGTTTTTCGGCGTTCTCGGCTATGATGAGGTGGTCGATGACATCCTGAATGTCGCCGTCGACAAAGGCCTGTAGGTTGTAGATGGTGTAGTTGATGCGGTGGTCGGTGATGCGCCCCTGGGGATAGTTGTAGGTGCGGATTTTGGCCGAGCGGTCGCCGGTGCTGACCATGGTCTTGCGCCGCGAGGCTATGTCGTCGATATATTTCTGATGCTCTTTGTCGTAGATAAATGTACGCAGGCGCGACAGGGCGCGTTCCTTGTTCTTGGGCTGGTCGCGCGTCTCGGTACATTCAATCAGTATTTCTTCGGTGACGCCCGTGTTGGGGTTGCGCCACATATATCGCAGGCGCACGCCCGACTCGACCTTGTTGACGTTCTGGCCACCGGCCCCGCCCGAGCGGAAGGTGTCCCATTTTATTTCGCCTTCGTTGATTTCAACGTCGAAAGGCTCGGCCTCGGGTAGCACTGCCACCGTCGCCGCCGAGGTGTGCACCCGGCCCTGTGTCTCGGTGGCCGGCACGCGCTGCACGCGGTGCACGCCGCTCTCGTATTTGAGCACGCCGTAAACGCCGTCGCCCGTGACCGACAGCACCACTTCTTTGTAGCCTCCGGCAGCGCCCTCGCTGGCCGAGGTTACAGCCACGGCCCATCCACGGCTCTCGCAGTATTTGATATACATCTTGCACAGGTCGCCGGCAAAAAGGGCAGCCTCGTCGCCGCCTGTGCCGCCGCGTATTTCAATGATTGCATTCTTGCCGTCCTCGGGGTCGGCCGGTATGAGTTGCAGCTTGATTTCTTCTTCGAGCCGTGGCAGCTCGTCGGTGGCGGCATCGAGTTGTTCTTTGGCCATCTGGCGCATCTCGGCGTCGCTTTCGTCGGCAAGCAGCATGTGGGCTTCCTCGATATTCTCGGTCAGACTACGGTATTTGCGCGTGAGGCTCACGAGGCGTTCGAGGTCTTTATATTCTTTCGACAGTCGCACGTAGCGCTTCATGTCGGCAATGACAGCCGGGTCGGTGATGAGTGTACTGACCTCTTCGAAACGGGCTTCGATGCCGTCGAGGCGCTCTAACAGTGGGTATTCGGCCATGGTTCGATATTTTTTGCAAAGATAAGTAAAAATGTATACATACGAAAACGATGCAAACCACACACAAATATGTTACAATTATGATACAATCATCGGTGTGTTTGCGATATGTAACAATCTCGTAACAATTTTAGTGTTTTATAAATAGTTTGTAATCAATGAATTGCATATGTAATATATTAAAAATAATTCATTTCACATTTGTTAACATTAAAAATTATCTAAACGTCGAAATCGTGCGTAATTTTGACACGTCGAACAAAAAGAACGACAAAATTTACTTAAAAACAACCCTTAATAATTCATCGCAATGACATCGTCAACATTTCAATCCAATTTGATGAACCTCCAGAGCAATCTGTTGAACTTCGCATATATGCTCACCTCTAACCGCGATCTGTTGCAGGACACCACCCTGAAGGCTCTTGATAACGAAGAAAAATATGCCGAAGGTACCAACTTCAAAGGCTGGGTCTTCACCATCATGCGCAATATCTTCATCAATAACTATCGTCGCGGTGTGCGTGCGGCAACCATAGTCGATACTACCGACAACCTCTACCACCTCAACCTGAGCCAGGACAGCGGGATAGATTCACCCGAAGACAGCTACGGTGCAACTGAAATTCAGGTAGCCATCAACGAGCTTTCGGCCGACTATCGCGAACCGTTCTCGATGCATGTCGCCGGTTATAAATATGAAGAAATCGCCCAGCAGCTCTCGCTGCCCCTCGGCACTGTCAAAAGCCGCATCTACTATGCGCGCAAACGCCTCCAGGAGCGTTTTGCCGACTATCGTTGAGCGGCTGTCGGAGACCGCCGTCTCCACCCCCGTCACTGAAAATGATTGGTTTATTATATATGGTTAATGATTAAGCCATGGCCCCGGAGTGATTCGGGGCCATAGTTGTTTTATCGGTCTACGGGTTCGTCGAGATAATCGCGTTGTCGGGGTGTATGCTTTTTCTTTTGCTCCTTAGTCTTCTTTTTCGGCGTCATGGCCACGCTGTCTGGTATGGTGTCAGGGCGGACTATGGCTGGGTCGGGCGCGTAGTAAGCCGGTTGGGGCGTCGTGCTACAGCGCACGAGCCACAAGGCCGCCGCTATGAGGCCCACTGTGAGCACGGCGGCGACGGTGTCTGCGATTTTGCGGCGCGTTTCCGATTTCATCACAGGTAGTTGTTGATAAATATCATCGCTATCAATAGCGGGGCTATATAGCGTATGATGAGCAGGAACACGCGCGACATGGGCGAGTGGAGCGTGCCTTCGTTGGTAAGCTGGTCGCGCAGCAGGTTGCGCGGGGCGAACCATCCCACATAGATACATACGCCCAGCGAGACGAGGGGCAGCAATATGTCGGTGGTGAAGCGGTCGAGGAAGTCGAAAATGGTGAGGCCGAAGATTTTGACGCTGCTAAGGTCGCTAAACGACAGCGCGCAGAGCGTGCTGATGACTGTCAGGGGCAGTAGCATGGCCAGTGTGGCGGTGCGGCGGCTCCACTTGAGGCGGTCTTGCACGGTGGCAATCGACACCTCGGCAATCGACACCGACGAGGTGAGCGCGGCCACGAAGAGCAAGATAAAGAACAAGGCCGACCACAATTGCGCCAGGGGCAGGCGCACGAAAATCTCGGGCAGGGTGACAAAGACGAGCGTGGCTCCCTCGAGCGGCTCGTTGTCGAGGCCGAAGCTCTTTATTGCCGGGAATATGATGAGTCCGACCATCACTGCAACCAGGAGGCTTGCCATCGCCACGGTGACCGATGTGCGCGTCAGGCGCGTGTCGCGCGGGTAGTACGAGGCGAAGGTGATAAGTATGCCCATGCCGAGGCTGAGGCTGAAAAATGCCTGGCCCAGCGCGTTGATGACGGTAGAGGCATTGATTTTGCTAAAATCGGGCGCGAGAAAGTACTTGACACCTTCGCCGGCATTGGGCAGCATGAGGCTGACGACGCACATTACCGCCAGGATGACGAAGAGCAGGGGCATCATGACGTTCGAGAGGCGTTCGATGCCTTTCTGAACGCCGCCGAGCAATATGCCTATGTTTATTGCTATTAGTAATAATGTGTAAATCACCGGGCGGACAGGGCTGCTGATGTACTCGTCCATCTTCGCTGAGAAGACTCCGCGCAGCTCCTCGTGGCCGATACCGGCTGTGCCCTCGTAGAGACCGCCGCCTATGCTCTCTACAAGGTATTCGAGCGTCCATCCGGCCACGACCATATAGTAGCTCATGATTAGGTAGGAGGCCAGCACCGACAGTGCGCCGACAATCCACCATTTCTTGCCCGGGCTGAAGTGTAAGAACGAGCCTATGGCGTCGCTCTTGCTGCCGCGACCGAGCGAAAACTCGGCAAGCATGACAGGTATGCCCAGGAATAGGACACACAATATATATAGTAGCAGGAATGCCGAACCGCCGTTACTCTGGGCCTCGGCCGGGAAACGCCACACGTTGCCAAGGCCTACTGCCGACCCCACCGTGGCTGCCACGAGGCCGAATTTTGATGCAAATTCTGATTTTGTTGACATATAATCTCTGGTTAGCTTGTCACTTTGCGCGACTTTTGTGTGTATTGTCTCGCAAAATTACGATTTTTCAGTCACATTTGCAAAGAATTTTCAGGGCATCTTGCCTTCGTCATGAAATGAGTAGATTGAGTCGCCACAAAATATGATGTGGTCGAGCACCTGTATGTCCATAATCTTTGCGGCATCGCATATACGGCGCGTGAGTGCTATGTCGGGCTGGCTTATGTCGCGGTTGCCCGAGGGGTGGTTGTGAAAGAGCATCATTGCCGAAGCCCCGGTGACTATGGCCTCGCGCATCACTATCTTTACGTCGACGGCGGTAAATGATATGCCGCCCTGGCCCACGCGCACGGCCTTTATGGCCCTGAGGTTGCGCTTGAGCAGCAACAGCCAGAACTCCTCGTGGTCGAGGCCGTGGAGGTATGGCTTCATATAGCGGCTTGCCGACGACGAACTCGTGATGGGCGGGTCTTCGACCTTTATGGCGTCGGCGGCACTGCGGGCACCGAGCTCGAGGGCGGCAAGCATGGTCAGTGCCTTGGCCGGCCCTATGCCCTTGTAACGCTGCATAAATTCGCGCACGTCCATGTTGGCCACTCGCGATATGTGGCGGTCGTTGTCGGTGAGTATTTCCTCGCACATCTGCACCACGCTCTTGCCCTTGATGCCGGTCGAGAATATTATGGCCATTAGCTCGGCATCTGTGAGCGACTTTATGCCCTGGCTGAGGGCCTTTTCGCGAGGCCGCTGGTCGTCGGGCATGTCGGCGATGAGGCTGAAGGCCGACGGTGTTTTGTCAGAGTTTTTCATTGCGCCCCTTCCTGATGTTTACTTCCTCGTCGATGTCGCGGCCGCGCCGCAGTACTATCTTGGTGAACCATGCCTTTAAGAAGCCGTAGCCGTAGCCGCCGAGCTGTATTGCCGCCGCTGGAACGGCTAATACCGCGATTTTAAATGACTTGGTAGAAATTAATGCGCCGATGAACACGGCGGCGAAATATAAGCCCAAGGGCAGCAGCCACCACGGCGACACGAAGATGCCCAAAAGGAGCAGCACCGCGCTGCCGACCACGAACAGTGCCGGCAGCACGTGCACGGGCTTGAGCGAGTCGGGGTAGAGGAGTTTGAGGGTGATGCGCGACATGCCGAAAACGTAGACCTGTCGCATGAACTTGCGCATGTCCATGCGCCGCTTATGCCACACGAAGGCATCGCGGATGAGCACTGTCGAGAATCCGGCCATGCGAATGCGCGTGCTCATGTCGATATCTTCGGAGAACATCTCGCGGAAGCCGCCTACACGCTCGTATACGCGGCGGCTGAAGCCCATGTTGAACGTCCTGGGCACGAATTTTTCGAGCTGCACCTTGCCGCCGCGTATGCCGCCGGTGGTAAGGAACGAGGTCATGGAGTAGTTTATGGCCTTCTGCGTGTCGCTGAACGACTCGTGAGCCGCGTCGGGGCCACCGAAGCAGTCGGGAGCATTGTCGCCGAAGGCCGCGCGGAGGGTCGCGATATATTGCGGCGGGATTACGCAGTCGGAGTCGAAGAAGACGAAGTAGTCGCCCTGTGCGCGCTCGAGGCCGTAGTTACGCGCGATTGAGCGGCCCTCGTTGGGCTTGTAGTAGTAGCGGACAGGCAGACCTTTGTCTTCGAACTCCTTGGCAATGTCCTCGCACGGGTCGGTGGAGCCGTCCTCGACAAGGACGAGCTCGAAGTCGCGGCAGGTCTGGTCGGCGAGGCTGCGGCAGAGGTCGCGCACTTCGCCACGGCGGTTATAGACGGGTACGATGATTGAGAAAAACGGCTTGTCCATCAGCTCATGCGGTTCTTGTAGTCGTCGTAAGTAAATTGTCGCAGATAGCGGCATTGGCCGTCGAGGCCCTGCAGCACAATGTCGGGGTGAGCCACGCCGTTGAACATGGTTGTCTTGACGGTCGTGTAGTGGTTCATGTCGCACAGGGTGAGCCTGTCGCCAATTTCGGGCGACTTGGCGAAGAAGTAGTCGCCCTTGAAGTCGCCGCTGAGGCACGAGTTGCCGCCGAGCCGCCACGGCGTGCCCGTAGAATGTTCTTTGTCTGTGCTTTCGGCCACGACTGGAAGGTAGGGCATCTCGAGCGTATCGGGCATGTGGCAGGCAAAACTTACGTCGAGTATGGCCGTGGGCAGACCGCAGTCGGTGACGGTGTCGACAACCGAGGCCACAAGGTCGCCGGTCTGCCATGTAAAGGCACTGCCCGGCTCGAGTATGACGCGCAGCCATGGGTAACGCTGCTTGAAGTCGCGCAACACCTTGATTAGATGTTCGGTATCATAGCCCTTGCGGGTCATAAGGTGGCCGCCGCCCATGTTGACCCATTTGAGCGATGGCAAGAGGTGGCCGAATTTTTCTTCGAACGCAGCCAGGACCTTTTCGAGGTCGTAGCTCGACGACTCGCACAGGGCGTGGAAATGCAGACCATCGATGCCCTCGGGCAGGCCGTCGGCGAGTTCGTCGGCATTGACACCGAAGCGCGACCCCGGCAGGGCAGGGTTGTAGAGGTCGGTGTCGATTACCGAGCACTTGGGGTTGACCCTCAGTCCGGCAGACACTCCGGCGGCACGCACCTGGGCGCCGAAG
>ERZ778504.2331-NODE-2331-length-10505-cov-11.359426_pt1 | contig 10505 bp, 4 predicted proteins | sample MGYA00510046_ERZ778504 | MGnify/ENA primary metagenome ERZ778504 (study PRJEB29527, sample SAMN07138964) | mouse gut metagenome | material: feces | host: mouse | place: China:Nanjing | collected 2016-01-25 ...
CAAGCAAGCAAGCAAGCAAGCAAGCAAGCAAGCAAGCAAGCAAGCAAGCAAGCAGCATAGCTGCGCCCTTTTTTACCCCGTTACTATTTTTACATATGCAGAAATGACAAAGCCGTTTAAGAGGCATGGGTATCCCCATGTCTCTTAAACGGCTTCTTTTAATCCAAGGATGGCACGCAGAGCGTGGCTGACTTAGATTTGTGGAGGGAGAAGGACATTTGGATAAAGGATACATAGCGCCGGAGGCCGCCTTAAAAAAGCTGCGTGTGGCAAAGGGGCTGGGCCAGGCAGTCTATATTTACGGGGCAACCGGCTATGGGAAAACGGAGCTGGTAAGGCAGTACCTGTCAAGGCGCAGATACCATTATATTTCCTGTGCGGAAGACGCTGCAGGGCTTATGGAGACGGCGGAAACAGCACAGGAGGCAGCGTCACATAGTTCCGGGAAGGAAAAAGAGGCGCAGCCTCGGACGGTCATGGTAGTAGATGATATGCACCTGCTGAAAAACGCAGAGGGGCGGAAGGCTGTCCTTTCCCTTGCGGGGCGTCAGGATGTATGGTTCATCCTGATCTGCCGCAGCCCCATACCGGCATGGCTGATGCCGCTTTATATCAAAGGCGGTTTCCTCGTCATCACGGAGGATGACCTGCGGCTTGGGGAGAAAGAGATAGCCGCTTACATGGATTCACAGGGGCTTACAGCCACGGAAGAAGAAGTGGCATTTGTGGCAGTAAGGAGCCAGGGCAACGCCTACACGGTGCGGCACACCGCCCTGAAAATGCTGGAGGGTATGCGCCCCGGCCCGGAGATGGCGGAGGAGATCGTGGAGGCTTTTGCCGCATACCTGGAAAGCCATGTGATGGTGCAGTGGGATTCGGACTTACTGGAATTCCTCATGCAGATAAGCGTCACCGATGAGTTTACCCTGCCCCTTGCGGAGATGGTCACAGGCAACCGCCATGCGCCGGAGCTTTTGGAGCGGGCGGTGGAGACCGGGAATTTCCTTTCCTGCAGGGACGGCACCTACCGCCTGCGCCCACAGCTTATCCGGGCGCTGCGCAGAAGGGCGGCAAAGGAGTACAGCCCCCAGGAGCGGGCAGACCATGCCTACAACGCGGGGCTGTATTACGAGATGCAGGGGCAGATCGTGCCCGCCCTTGCCATGTTTGAACAGTGCGGGAAGAAAGAGCGGATCAGGGAACTGTTGATACGGAACGCCCGCCTCAATCCCGGCAACGGCCATTACTTTGAGCTGCGCCGTTATTATTTACAGATGGAAGAAAGGGAACTGGAAGAAAGCCCCGTGCTGATGGCGGGGATGAGCATGCTCTATTCCCTGATGATGCAGGAGAAGGAAAGCGAATACTGGTACCGGAAGCTGGAAAAATTTGCATCCACCGCGAAGGGCGGGCAGAAGCGGGAGGCTGTAAGCCGCCTTGCCTACCTTGATATCGCCCTGCCCCACCGGGGGAGCGCAGACATGATTGATATTATGAAAAGGATGCCTGCCCTGATTTTTGACCGGGGCATGAGCCTGCCGGAGTTTTCCGTCACAAGCAATTACCCCAGCACCATGAACGGGGGCAAGGACTTCTGCCACTGGAGCCGGGAGGACAGGAAGCTGGCCGCCACTATCGGGAAGCTGGTGGAGCGGGTGCTTGGCCGGTATGGGAAAGGGCTTGTGAAGGCCGCTTTGGGTGAGAGCCTTTATGAAAAAGGGGAGGACGCCTACGAGGTCTTAACCCTCCTTGCCCGTGCGAAGATGGAGGCGGAGGGCGGCGGCATGATCGAGATCGCCTTCGCTGCCGTGGGCTTACAGGTGCGGCTTGACGCCCTGCAGGGGGAGATACAGACGGCGGCGGAAGTGCTTGCCTCCTTTGAAAAAGGCGTCAGGGAGCAGGGGGCGGTGCAGCTCCTTCCAAATATCGGTGCGCTGAAATGCCGCCTTGCGCTCTACCAGGGGGACAAAGAAGCAGTGTCGGCATGGATGGCGCAGGCCCCGGACGAGGACAGGGAGTTCTGTATCATGGAGCGTTACCGCTACCTTACAAAAGTGCGCTGTTACCTTTCCCTTGGGGAATATTTAAAAGCGCAGGCATTGCTTGAGAAGCTGCGCTATTACACGGAGAAATGCAGGCGCACCTATGTCCGCATGGAAGTGTGCCTCCTCAGTGCCATAGCGAAATACCGGACGGGCGGGGCGTGGAAGGAAGAATTCCTCTCCGCTTTGAAGGAAGCCTGCGGCTATCGCTTTATCCGCCTTATCAGCGAGGAAGGGGCGGCGGTGCAGGAGCTGTTTGTGGCGGCGGGGAAGAGCTTTCTGGAAAAGGAGATACCGGACAAAGAGTGGCTTTCCCGGCTGATGGGGGAAACGGGGAAGGTGGCGGTGCGCTACCCGGTGTACTTAAAGGGGCAGCTTGCGAAAGCGCCGGACTTCTGTGAGGCGGCATTATCCGTCCTCCGGTTACAGGCGGAAGGAAAGAGCGTGGGGAAGATTGCCCAGGAGCTTTCCATGAAGGAGGCCACGGTGAAGTACCATGCGAAGGAGAATTACCGGAAGCTGGGCGTATCAGGCAAGGCGGACGCAGTGCTGGCGGCGAGGAACTTAGGGATTTTATAAGAGGGGACGCCCCTTTGAAGATAAAAAGGAGTCATATATTATGGGAAAATGGTTTGGAAATACTACATGGAAGCAGAGAACAAATGTGCGGAAAATACACCGTGCGTTGGGAATCCTGCTGGCGATGGCACTGGTTTTCCAGATGGTGCCTTTTGCCAGCACTGCCGTATCCGCCTCGGAGAATAGCGGGGGCGGTCTGTGTACACACCACAGGTCGCATACGCCGGACTGCGGCTATAAAGAGGCGGAACCGGGGCATGGGTGTACCCATGAGCATACGGAGGACTGTTATAGAATCGTGGAGGACTGTATCCACGAACATGCAGAAAGCTGCTATCCGGCGGACAATGCATCGGAAAGTGAGGCAACGCCCGCTGACGCAGAGGAAAAACAGCCCACGGAATGCAGCCATTCCTGCAGCGGGGACAGCGGATGTATCACAAAGGAACCGGACTGTCAGCATGAGCATGACGATTCCTGCGGCTACCGGGTGGGAACACCGGGAACGCCCTGCACCTTTATATGTGAAATCTGCAATGGCGGGATATCGGAAGATGATGGGAAAGAGAATAATTCGGAAGCCGAAACGCCGGGAACGGAAACCGGAGATGAAACAAAAGAGCCGGATGGAGAACCGGCAGGAAAACCGGATAACGGACAGGAGAAATGTATCTGTGAGGAACCCTGCGAAGAAAGCAGCGGCAACGAGGGCGGGCGTGTCAATAAGGAATGTCCTGTCTGCGGCGCAGAGGATGCCGGCCTGTCGGACTGCAAAGGGAAAGCTGAAAAAGAAGATACAAAACAGCCGGAAGATACCGGCATCTGCAAGCATCATCAGGAACATGACGATGCCTGCGGCTACCAGCCGGAATCGGAGGACAGTGAAGGAAGTCCGTGTACTTATGAGTGCCGTATCTGCCCCATCGAGGACTTGATCGCCGCCCTGCCGGATAAAGTGACGGAGGATAATGCGGAGGATGTACGGGCGCAGATTGATAAGATACTTGCGCTTTTTGGAGAACTGACAGAGGACGAACAGGAGCAGATCGACCTGTCCCGCGTCTACGAGCTGCAAGGGGCGCTGGACGAGGCCAACGACCCTACACCGCTTTCAACGGGCGATGTTGATTTATATAGCACTTATACTGTAACGTTCACCGAAGCAGAGTGCAGCGGCGGATGCCAGGGGCATAAAATTACACAGTCATATACGCAAATAGAGGGTGCGAAAATCCTTGTAGAAAGCGGTACCCACAACATAACTTTTTCAGGATTAAATCTTAAGTCTGCCGCCGTTGGCATCATGCCTGGCGGGACAATGAACCTGACTTTAGTGGGTACTAATAAAATAGTAGGTTCTGGCCGTGGATTTTATGTGCCGGTAGGTGCAACTTTGGTGATTACAGAACAGAGCACAGGTTCACTGGATATTTCCCTTACTAACTCTACGACTGCTGCCGGTATTGGCGGCGCATATTATGATCCAAATGGAAATGATGGTGATTTTAGCTGCGGAATGGTGGTAATCAACGGTGGTACGATAACAGCCGCCGGCAGAGATGACAGTGCAGGCATTGGCGGTGCATCTTATGCCCCGAATTTTGGAAACGGCGGCAATATCACCATCACTGGAGGTCATGTTACAGCTACAGGAAGCGATGGTGCCCCCGGTATCGGTGGAGGCAAGGGGTCAGACAACGACGGTTCCCTGACGCTCAGTTCTGCCGATATGTTGGACAACAGTACCACTCTCGGCTCCAAAGGAACCTACACCATCAACGGCGACCCCACCGAGGATATGATTGTGGTGCCGGAGGGCCTTGTTTACACCGGGCAGGCTTTGGATGTGTCCGGCATCAGGATCAACGACAGCAAGACCGGCACAGCGGAATATTTCGGGCAGACTTTCCGGGTGCAGGCCAGCGCGGATGGCTGGGAACTGCAAGATTTGGGTGAGGTGAAAGAAAGCGGGACATATACTGCTGTTTTCAAGAAAGGCGATAAGACCATCAGCAAAACCTTTACCGTCAAACAGTCCGGCACAGACTTAACGAGTGAGGGCAAGGTGCTGACCTACAACGGCGACACGCAGACTACTACTTTCACCGCCGATGACAACATCACCGTCAAGGCCACGCCCACCGCAACCGGGCAGGCTCCGACAAAAGCGGCGGCACGTCTGAGGGGTGATCCTACTGCGGGCCAAATGGTGGTGTTTGTGGGTGATACGCAGGTGTCCGCTCCTGCGGACGTTGGCGAGGACGGCACCTACACCATGACCGTCAGCGCCGCCGATGTGCTGGCTGCGGCAGGAGGCCCAGGTACGGGAATCACCCTCACCGCGAAATTCGTGGGGAATAACAATATGGCGGACGCGGCAGGGACGGTGCCAGTCAACATTTCCGCCGTTGCGAAGGTCGTAAATGGCAGCTACACCACCTATGTGGGCAATTTGGACGATGCGTTCAAAACGGAAAACGATGGCGCGACCATTACGCTGCTGAAGGATGTGACGCGAACACCAGTACTCGACATCCAAATCACCTGCAACCTGGACCTGGGTGGGCATACCATCACCTGCACTGGTCGCACAGCTATCGGCATTTGGAGTAACGCAAATCTGACCATTCAGGGTGCAGGAGAGGTTATTTCTACGAATAAACAGGCTATTGTTGTGGCAGGGAATGTTACGCTGGAGGGCGGAACTTTTACCAGTAAACAACTGTATAGTGAAGGGGTGTATATCAATTCAGCGAACGCATCTTTATCCGTTGTCAACGAAAATGTAACCATACGAAACACAGGCGGCGGTTGTGGATTGGCTGTCAACAATGCACAGTCGGTCCAGCTCTCAGGCGGAACATACTCCGGGACGGCGGGGGCGATTAGTATTGTAGGCGGATCTCTCACCCTCGGCGGCCTGCTGGCCCACAGCGGCGACACCCGGTACGCCTATTTTGACGAAAGCGGCACAACCCCCTTTACGGGTGTGCTGGGCAATAAGTCGCTGACCGGCACAGTGACGGTGAAGAAGTGCAACCATACCGGCGAGGGCGTCTGTGAGTACACCCATGCCACCAGCACCACCACCCACCAGCAGACCTGCCTTGCCTGCGGCAAGAAATGGGACGAAGAAAATTGCAGCTACGCTGACAGTAGATGTGCCTGCGGTTCCACGTTGTCTGTTGCCCTGGCAGGTACGGAGAGGCTGATCTATGATGGCAATCCTCGTGAACCCGGAGTTACCGTTACGCTGGACGGCACAAAGCTGGCGGAGACAGACTATGGCGTAACCTATGCCAATAACATCAATGCTGGTACGGATACTGCCACGGTCACTGTCAAAGGCAAAGAAAATTACAGTTTTGAGATAAAGAAAACATTCTCCATAGAAAAGGCGGAACAGAAAGATTTTGCAGCCACGGCAGTGACAACGCAGTATGAAAAGAACGGAACATTCATCCTGTCCACCACCGGAGGAAGTGGGGACGGCGCAGTCCTTTACCGGGTTCCTGAAAATAACGGCGTACTTATGGTAAACGGCGACCAGGCGACCATCATCGGAGTGGGAACCGTGGCAGTCACCGCAACCAAAGCGGAGAGCGACAATTACAAAGCGGCAACGGCAACAGGGAAGATTACGATAGAGAAAGCGCCTGCACCGGCTATTACTTATCCTACGGCAGGCAGTATCACCTACGGGCAGAAATTATCTGACAGCGCCCTGACCGGAGGCAGTACGGAGTACGGGACATTTGCATGGGAAAACGGCAGTATGGTACCGGCTGTGGATAATACTGGCTATACGGTGGTATTCACGGCAAGTGGAGAAACGAAGAAAAACTATGAAACAATCACAGATACGACCCAAAAGGTGTCAGTCAAAGTAGAAAAAGCGGTTCCTGCAGTCAGCATCACGGCAGCGGTCTCCGGCAGCAAAGACGACCGGCAGTCAGCGATTACCGTGAATGTGGCAGAGGCAGGCGCAGGCGCTTTCCCCACAGGGACGGTAACCTTCATAGACTGCACGGGCAGTACGGAAGTGGAGATAGGGGCAGCCACGTTAAGTAATGGCACAGCCTCTTACACATGGGATGGGCTTCTGGATAAAACGTATACCATAAAGGCGGTTTATGCAGGCGACAGCAATTATAAGGAAGCTGTAAGCCGGGAGTTTACCTTTGATGCGGCGAAGCAGAACCAGCAGGATTTCGCCCTGGATGCAATCGGGGCAAAGACCTATGGTGATGCTGCTATTACCCTTAAGACCACCGGAGGAAACGGCAGCGGCGCGGTCAGGTATGAAAGCTCTGATGAGGATGTGATCCGCATAGAGGACGGCAGGGCAGTCATTGTGGGGGCAGGCACAGCCACCATCACCGCCATAAAAGAGGGGGATGACAAATACAACGAGGCTTCCGCAAGCAGGAATGTCACGGTTGCGAAGAAGGCGCTCACGGTGAGGGCTGACAGCAAGACGGTTGTGAGGGGGAATCCCATGCCTGCACTCACTTACCGGGCGGACGGCCTGGTGAACGGCGATACCTTTACGAAAGCCCCTTCCATAACAGCCGGTGTACAGAATACGGATACCCTCGGAAAATATGATATTGTGATAAACGGCGGCACGCTGCAAAACAGCGAAAGCTATCATATCACTTATGTGAACGGCACATTGAAGATCGTGGAACGCTTTTACACCGTCACCGTGACGGATGGCACGGGCGGCGGCGAATATGCCGAGGGGGACACCGTGACGGTCACGGCAAATGACAGAAGCGGCTATACCTTTACCGGCTGGAGCAGCGAAGACGGCGTTGGTTTTGCCGACAGCAAAGCAAAGACCACAACCTTTACCATGCCCGCAAAATCAGTGACCGTAAAGGCGAACTACACCCGCAACAGCAGCGGCGGAAACAATGGCGGCGGTTCGGGTGATGGTGGAAATTCGGGCGGTTCCGGTAATAATGGTGGCGGAAATTCCGGGGACAATGAAAATAACGGCGGACAGGGCAGCGGCGGAGGTGACAGTACAAATCCGGGCAATGGAAGCAATACGCCGCAGATACCCGTGATCCCGCCAGCAGATAATACAAATCCAGGTAACGAAGCCACACCGGGAACAGGGACAACGCCCGTAAATCCGGGAACCGAAAATACAGTAAGGCCGGGAACTACTCCGGGCAGCGGCAGCGCGGGGACACCCGCACAGGGGACAAAACAGCCATTCATCAAGGGAGCGGACGGCAAGATTGGCTGGGAGGTCATCCGCGCCGAGGAAGAAAACGCAGAGGAAGGCAGCGTTATCAACGTGGATATGAACGGTTCCACCGTGGTTCCGGGAGATATATTTGACAGCATTAAGGGAAAGGACATCACCATCACATTCGACATGGGCAGCGGCATCCTCTGGAGCGTGGACGGGAAGAACATCACCACCGACAAGGCGGGCGACATTGATTTTTCCGTAAAGACGGGCGTAAAGACTGTGCCGGTTGATATTATTAACAATGTCACCGGGGAGAATTACAGCATCCAGATCAGCCTCGCCTATGAAGGGGAGTTCGGCTTTACGGCGGTACTTTCCATAAATCTTGGCAAAGAGAACGCCGGATACACGGCAAGCCTGTATTATTACAATGAAAGCACAGGAGAGCTTGAATTTATCTGTAAAGACCAGATTGCAGAGGACGGCACAGTGTCCCTTGCATTCACCCATGCGTCGGATTATGTAATCATGATTGGTATAGAAGCTATGGACGGAAAGGAAGGAGTGGATGATACATCAGAGACGCCAAGGGCTGGTGATGATAGTATCATAGCGGATGTAAAGGAAAATGATGAGGCTATATGGATTTATAAGCTGGTCATTGCAGTTGGAACCATTGTAGTTGTGGCGGGATTCGGGATAATCTTTATCTGGAAAAAGAAAAAAGAAGAACAGTAATCACTGTCTGATTTTATTTCATGGAGGTAATTATGGAGCAATTAGAGAAATTAACAGCTGAACAGAAAAAAATATATGAATGCCTTATGGTGTATGATTCAGTAATGACCAGCTGGATTGATGCAGAAGAGGAAAACAGGGTAAAATTCAGAAATAACCCATTAAAGGCGTTCCTATGCGCAACGGGCATGGGCAAAGAGGAATTTCAGGCTATGATGTCTCCCTTGAGACAGAAAGCGGAACAACCCTGGATTTGTATTTGGATGTTAAGGCAAAAGACGCAATAAAAAATCCATCAGTAGAGGTGCAGACAGACAACATCTTTATAAAATATGTTTTACAAGGGATTCTGGAAGAAAGCTTACAAAAAATTATAGGCAGTCTTCCAATCGATGAGCCTTATAAAATCTGTTCCGTGGAGATGGATGAAGGAAAATTGCAAAAAGCAGACTGGATCATTCCTGACCATGCAAGTTTTTCTGGTTCTAGTGTAGGGCTAAAAGATGGTGGATCTAAAGATGAAGTAGCGGTATTTTTGAAAACGCTGGACAAAGATATTAATAATTTAAACCTTAATATAGAGCAGCAGTTTGCGGACAGCGATGCAGACGGTACGCTGGGGATTGCGGAAAGGCTTATATTAGGGCATATCCTTCCGCTTATCTTAACCCAGGTAAACGATGGCACAGCGTCTGCGGAATATGACGCAGATGAAAATTGCCTGAAAATAGACAGTGTAGTGTCAATCAGCCAGTATGGGGCGGATGTCAAGATAAAAGATTTTAAGGTATCTTCGAGAGAAAACGGATTCCGTCTTGCATTTTATCTGGATGGGAACTGGGGCGCGGGAATGGTGAAATTCCACGGGACAGGGGACTGTGACATGAAGCTCGAATTTGTAAAGGACGCTTTCGCAAAGACCAGGTGGCACTCCAAGTCAAGGGACTTCACCACCTACACCTACAAGTGCTATGACCAGACCCGGACGGGGACGGTTTCAGCAAGGCTGAAAAACGGCCTGAGTATCGAGGGCGTCTGCCGGGTGCCGCTGGTGCAGGACTGGAAGATACACACGATGGCGCAGAAAGTCCTCCACGCCGTTTTCGATGACCCGGAGGGGACGCTCCGGAAAGCAGCGGCAATCTTCGGCCTCGGCGCTGCAGGGGTGGGGCAGACGGAAGTGCTGCGGGACAAATCCATCATAGAGGAAAAACTGAAAAAGGAGCAGGGGCGCTACGAGACGCTGCTCGACATGCGGATGAACAACGAGATACCGAAAGAGGTATTCAGCCGCAAGCAGCAGGAGGTGGAGAAAAAGATCGCAGAGCTGGAACAGCAGATGATGCAGTACGGCGATGTGAAGCCTGCCACGGAGGCGGATGTGAGCGGCAAGCTGGAAAACCTGCGCAGGCTCATGGGGCAGCCGCCCGTGCCGGAGGATGGGGAGTTTTCGGAGGAAGATATCGATAAATATGTTTTCGGGGTAAGGGTTTACGAAGACCGCTTTGAGTGGCTCTTAAACTTAAGCCCCGAAGCCCGCGGGGAACTGGATGATGCCGGTTCCCCTGTTTATTTTACGAAGCTGACGGTCACGCCGGATGACGAGCGGGCATGGTTCAGGATGCACCCGCAGTGGTCAAAGTCCAACAAATATGCGGAGCTGGAGGCATGGATTTATATTTAGACGAAAGAGACAGGGCGGAAGGGCTGTGGCGCAGCCTTTCCGTCCTGTCCGGCTTTTTGCAGTTACAGTTCTGTATTCATTTCTTTTGCTTCTGTCGGCAGGCATTTCCCTAAAAACATGGCTTTGCAGTCGGAAAAGCCAAGCAGGTAGGCGAGCATCCCAAACCGGGAGCCCAGCGCGTTCTGCTCACTGACGTACCGGTCAATCAGCAGCCGGATTTCTTTTGATAAATCCATCCTGTCCAGTTCGCCGG
>ERZ778504.2339-NODE-2339-length-10480-cov-14.207098_pt1 | contig 10480 bp, 6 predicted proteins | sample MGYA00510046_ERZ778504 | MGnify/ENA primary metagenome ERZ778504 (study PRJEB29527, sample SAMN07138964) | mouse gut metagenome | material: feces | host: mouse | place: China:Nanjing | collected 2016-01-25 ...
AATCCTGTCCCGGTACATGAGTCCCCTCTGGATACTGTAAAATCCAAATCTTCTGCGTATCTCATCCACCGCTGAATCCATCTTCATCTGCTTTTCACGCTTCTCCACACTTGAGAACAAATCAATCTGTTCCCAATAATTATCTGTTACTAAGTCTGCACCTCGGACACCAACACTACGGATTGGCTTGCTCCAGTTATAGTTTTCCTTAAATATGTGATAAGCGTATGCAGCTATCTCTCCGGTGATGTTTGTTGCATGGTCAATCTTTTTCTGACGGGTAAAAGAGAATAACTCATTATCCCTGACACTTATCTCAACCACTCTGCACCGGAATCCATTCTCACGAAGTCTTGCTGCAACACTCTCAGCCAGAATATAAAGTACAATCTTTACATCCTCATCGCATACTAAATCCTTTGGTGTCGTTGTACTGTTTCCCACCGATTTGATTGGAGCGTGGGTATTCTCCAGCTTGACAGGTGAATCATCATAGCCATTAGCAAACGACCATAAGATACTGCCCATCTTTCCAAGGTGACTGTTAAGCACATCTTCATCTGCTCTTGCAAGATCACCTATGGTTTTGATACCAAATAATGCAAGCTTTCTGTTCGTACTTTTGCCAACGTATAGAAGATCTGCCACCGGAAGTGACCAAGCCTTCTGCTTAAACTCACTCTTATACATAGTTGTGATTGCATCAGGCTTCTTATAATCTGAACCAAGCTTTGCAAATATCTTATTGAAAGAAACACCAACACTCACTGTGATGCCAAGCTCTGACTTCATTCTCCTGCTGATTTCCTGCGCGATAAGCAATCCATCCCCTTTAAGGGAGCTGCTCCTTGTCACATCAAGCCAGCACTCATCAATTCCATATGGCTCCTGCCTGTCCGTATATTCTGCATATATCTCATGAGCCATTCTTGAGAACCGGAGATATAAGTCCATTCTTGGTGAAACAAACGTTATGTCAGGACAGACCTGCTTTGCCTGCCAGAGTGCCATTCCTGTTTTCACACCGTACTTCTTGGCAATATAGTCGGCTGTTAAGACAATCCCATGTCTTGCCTCCGGGTCACCGCCTACCGCCAGTGACTTTCCTGCAAGCTCCGGATGATGCAGATGTTCAATCGAGGCATAACAACAGTTGATATCCGAATGAAGTATTACCCTGTCTCCCATCTGCATCACCTCCTGCATTTAATCTGTCATTACCATAACCTTTAGTCCAAGTATAAGAGTAATGTTTCTTACAGGGCATAGTATAACCCCAAGAATAATCGACTGTCAACGGACACATGTGTCCTTTTTCTCATTATATTGGATTTTTAACTTGAATAATTGTCACTATTGCTATATACTATGGAGTGAAAAGAGACATTTGAAATCAACAAAATGAAAGAAAAGAGGCGTATGTATGTACTCAATCGGAGAAATCATTTCAACATATAGAAAAAAGAAAGGCTTGCTCCAACAGGATCTCGCTGATGAACTGGCAAAGGAAGGCATTACCATTTCCTATAAAGCCATATCCAACTGGGAGAGAAATCTTGCTGAACCAAGCGTTACCATATTTTACAAAGTGTGTAGAATCCTTGGTATTACTAACATGTATGAGGCATATTTTGGAGTAAATCCTGCTGATCCTTTTTCATCACTTACTGATGAAGGCAGGGAAAAAGCTATGGATTATATCAATCTGCTCCACGCATCCGGAATGTATGAAAAACAGACTGCTAAGATAATTCCATTCCGAAGCATTGATATTTTTGAAAATGCAGTATCAGCCGGAACCGGTAACTTCCTTGTAGACGGACCGAAAGAGACCGTACGCATAGATGAATCTATCCTGCCGGAAGATACTACTTTCGGTGTCCGTATTAGTGGTGACAGTATGGAACCTGAATTCCACGATGGTCAGATTGCATGGGTATTACAACAGGAATCCGTTGCTAATGGAGAAATCGGCATCTTCGCTCTAAACGGAGAAGCCTATATTAAGAAATTACAAAACGATAAAGACGGAATTTTCCTTATCTCGCTTAACGAAAAGTATGCACCTATCAAGGTTAGAGAAAACGACCGCTTAGACATATTTGGAAAAGTTCTTGGAAAATCTGATGCTTCTGCTATTACCGGACATTGCCGATAAAATTGCAAGTCCTTTTTATTGGACACATTATTTTGCATAATTGACAATAAGAAAATATCTATAGAACTGAAAGAAGGGATCTTTATGGCGGTTACCAATAATATCAGAGAAATCCGTGAACAACGAGGCATTTACCAGGATGACCTTGCCGCTGCTATCGGATACAGTACCAAAACTGTCGGCAGGATAGAACGTGGGGACAGTACCCCATCTGCCGAATTTATGCTGCGGATATCAAAGTACTTTAATATGCTGGTAGAAGATGTATTTCATGTAGCGGATTGAACTGGGGAATCAGAGATTCCCTGTTCAGGACATGCCTGGCAATAACTGTTATATATAAAACAAGGGTGAAAAGCCTGATTTGTAAGCTTCTCACCCTCATTATCATAGAAGAATCTAATTTACAGAGATTTTCTCATATTCTCCTGTTCAGAGTCCCTCTATTCCAATCTGTAATATTACAAATTTTACTTATCTGCTTACCCTTCTAGTATATCATCAATGACGCTCCGCCAGCTTTTGCACTTGCTTTCAATGCTCTTTTACAAACAAACTGAAGTCTATCCCAATATGCAGACCTTTGATTATACACGCTTATAAATTATTGGTTCATCATATCCAAAAGTTCTCTTTCCATTAACTTCCATGCTTTCTGATACTTCCAGAAAATTGTTGGAAAACTTTTCCCAAAGTTTGAATGTCATTACCGGAGAGAACTGGCTTGTGCTGCCTCCCTCCCAGATTCCGTCCTTTTCATGATAAAGTGCCGGAGTAAATTTTTCAGATTTTTCTAGTTTAGAGTAATCAACATTCTTCATAGAATCATATGAAAATGTATTTTTATCTTCTCCTTTTGGAATTTCATGTTCCGCATATGGATATGTTTTCCCCTCTGCCTGCATTTTCTTAAATTGATCCTTATTATCAAAATGTCCTGTCATCATTCCTACAAAATTATCAAGTTTCATCATATACTTTACCTCCTGGTATTTGCCTAATCACACTATTCCTCTTTTGCTTTTGCCATACTGGCGATATCTCCCACTCCATTCAATACCATTGTCGGAAGATAAGCATAAGTTTTGAGTGTATCCTTCGTTGAACATCCAGAGAGAACCAATACAGTAGACATACCACTTTCCATTCCTGAAATCACATCTGTATCCATACGATCCCCAACCATTACAGCTTCTGCTGAATGACATCCAAGCATATTCAATCCTGTTCTCATCATCAGTGGATTCGGTTTCCCACAGAAATATGCCTGTGTACCTGTTGCCATTTCAATGGGTGCAATCAATGCACGACAGGCAGGAGCGATTCCGTTCTCGATCGGTCCGGAAACATCCGAGTTTGCTCCAATCAGCTTAGCTCCCTTCAGAACTAAATTCGTTGCTTTCGTTAAAGTATCCAATGAATAGGAACGTCCCTCTCCCACAACAACATAATCCGGATTTACATCATTCATTGTAATGCCAACGTCATAAAGTGCATTTAAGAGACCGGCTTCTCCTATCACAAATGCTGAACAGCCTGCCGCCTGTTCCTTTAAAAAAGCGGCTGTTGCCAATGCGCTGGTATAAAAATGTTCTTCTGGCACATCAAGTCCCATCCTTGCCAGTTTCTGATTTAATTCCCGTGGTGTATATCCACTATTATTTGTCAAAAATAAATATTCTTTCTTTTCATCATGCAACCACTGGATGAATTCTGGAACACCTGGCAATATCTGATTGCCATGATAAATCACACCATCCATATCACAGATGAATCCTTTTTTTTCATTAAAATCGATTATGGATTTTCTCATGTTCATATGCGCCCTGCCTTTCTTGTTTCTTTAGAATACACCTTGCTCTTTTCATAATAAAATAAAGCGCTATTTTCTACAAATATTTTCATATTATATCATCCACACATAAAATCAAATACATAGTACTGTGAAATCGAAGTAAATATTTCTATCAACAGAACCTTTTATGACAACATCTCTTTCACACAAGTACTCCGATAATCACTCGGTGATATTTTATATCTTTCTTTAAATACTCGGTTAAATGTTCTCTGACTTTCAAATCCACTATCCAGACAAATGTTTGTAATAGAATCACTCGTATTTTCCAAACGCTGGCATGCATAGTTCAGCCTTGCATCGTTAAGATATTGATTAAAGTTTCTATGGAATGTTTTGGAAAAGAGTCTGGATAAAACATATTTGCTCACCCCCAGATCTTTTGCCATCTCTTCCAGCGAAAATTTCTTCTTAAAATTTGCTGATATATAGGAAACTGTCTGGTAAATAAGATCGTTGCTCCCCACATTACTCTTTTCTACCAAATTTAATTTTCCTATGCAGCGTGCCAACACAATTTGAAGATATGCCTGTGCAACAGTAATATCCGACTGTTCTGTCTCTAAAATCGCATTTATAACCCTATATACCTCCGGTTCAACCTTTTCCGCTTTGATGATCGGGTATTCAGGAGCCATGGATTGCATGATATCTGCAAATTTGGCAATCGTAAATGGCGATGCAATCAGATAAGTCGCTTTATTTACACCGGGTGTCAGTACCTGATAGTGATGAATAACATCTGGAAATACAAAGCCTATATCTCCTTTATCCATATGATATAGTTCCTGTCCGACACCAAGTTCTAATGCTCCACTTGTTACACAAACAATCTCCAATGCATTATGAAGATGTGGTTCAATATGTTTTGACTTCCTATTTATTGCTATGATCTCCTCTTTTGTGTCAACATATTTTAACTGCATGAAATACTCCCCTTTGCAACATTTGTCTATATCTTCTTTCGATTTGGCAAGCAATCCTTTTACACCTATCTTATAATCAACTTGTAAATAAGGAAAGGAGGAATTGCAAATGAGCAACCTAAAAAAATATCTGAATGACCTTTTAGTATTCTACACTGAATATTTTGAGCATCCTTACCATGTATAAATACTAAAAGGACTATTTTGTGAAAACTGAATATTTTCTTAAGGCCATTTCATAAAAATGAAGTGGTCCTTTTTATTTTCAAAATACAGTTCTATCACTTTATATTATAGAAAAAAGCACTGTCTCATCGAACAACGATCAGACAACGCTTTCTCTTGTCAATTCTAATTTATGTCTGATGCATCTGTTACTTCATCTGCAGCAATTCCTTTTTCTGCTTTCAGTTTTTTATTTGCATCTTCAACATTCATTCTTGAAAGTGCAAACATAATCAATACATCAAAGATTAACGGAAGCCAAAGATACATGAACTGCATCATATCAAGTGCAGACTGTGGCTGAGTTGCATTTGTTCCGACATATCCACTGAGCTCAAGCATCCATCCAACAACAGCGGTTCCAATACCTCCACCGATTTTTACACCAAGAGAAGTACAAGAGTACATCGTTCCATCAATTCTCTTTCCCTGTGTAAGATAAGTGTATTCAGAGCAGGATGCAATAACAGCATTCATATCTCCCTGCCATGGTCCCTGACCTAAGGCTGCAAGAGCTGTAAACGCCATCATCAGCGGAACACTACCCATATATCCGGCAACAACAACAAGTGCTCTACCGATGACTGCTAAGACATAACCTCTTAAGTTCAGTTTATACATGCCTTTCCACTTACCAACTAATGTCGGTGTAAAAATCAGGGCAATGATCAGTGGAATATTTACTGCCCATGCAAATTGTCCAAACAAATTCTTATTTTTCAGTACCCATGTCATGTAATAAATGCCAGCTCCAATCATGGCACCATATAACTGCTGTAAAATATATGTTCCACAAATCATCATGTAATATTTGTTTTTGACAAGAAGCTTGAATGCCTGTACCATTCCATACTTTTCATTATCATTCTTTACTTCTCCTTCATTAAGTTCTTCCTCCGGAAGTTCCTTAACAGAAAGTGCTGAAATCGTATTTACGACCAGACCAATGATTGCATAGATAATAGCAACCGTTCTCCATGCCGCAGCATCTCCACCACATTTATCTACAAATCCAACTGTAATCGCCTGAATCAGAAGACTTGTTGAAAATGCAAAAATAAAACGGTAAGATCCCATCTGTACACGCTCTTTGCTGTTCTTTGTAATCAGTGACGTAAGTGCTGAATAAGCAATATTGTTTGCTGTATAAAACACACCATTTAACAGTGTATAAGAAATAAAGAACCATGCATATTTAGCCGTTGTTCCCAAACTCACCGGTACTGCAAAGCAGCCGACCAGCGTAATGGCACAACCAATATATCCGTATAGCATCCAGGGTTTCGCTTTTCCCATTTTACTGTGTGTTTTGTCAATCATTGATCCAAAAAATATATCCGTAAAACCATCAAATAGTTTTGATACGGCAATCAGGGTACCCACGACACCTGCAGCAAGTCCTACCGAGTCCGTCAGATAGACCATCATAAAAGATGTCAGGAACGCATAGACTACATTACCTGCAATATCACCTGATCCGTATCCAATTTTGTTATACCATTTCAAATACTTTTTTTCTTCCATCGAATTTCTTTGCTCCTCATCTTCATCGCACTTAGAATCTCAATATGGCTAACCGTATGATATCTAATTCTGTTTTTTTCTCTGATTTTGTCTGATTGCTCTGTATATCCGGACTTTACATTACAATCAGACTCTCTTTCCTTGTTTACGGGTTACATGAAACTTTATTATCCCTTTACATACGGTATCAGTGTAAACTGAAACCGGAATAATACATCATCAAATCGGTACTGCTCCAATACAACTGGACCACAACTATTAGAACCAATGCCATTTAATGCGTAGTCAACACAGAATACTACACTATCTGATTCTATTAATTCATAATTATGCGTTTTCTTCTCAAGTTCTTCCTGTGTATAATAAGAAGCATTGAATGAAAATGCCTTTTCTGCGGATGCCACAATTCCATATCGGCTGTTGTTAAGCTCTACATATTCACAATCATAATGGCTTCCATTTTCCTGTGGACGGATATAGTCCTCATGTAAATCCCCTACATCTGCCCGGTACAAACCGTGGCTCGCAGCCTGATGTTTATCACAATAACTTTCCTGTGGTCCCATTCCAAAGTATCTTACAGCTGAAAGTTTTTTATCCAGGAACATCCTCACACCAAATCTCGGAAGATCCGGGAATTCATCGTCTTTTGTTACTGCAATATCTGCATCAATCTTTCCAGCAGCTTCTATTTTCCATGTAATCGTCACATCAAGAATCTTCTGTACTGTCTCTGCCACAACGGAAGCATGGCTTGTAATCTTCACACCATGTTTTCCCTGCACAACCTCTGTCGTATAGGCTCTTGTGTAAGCCTTATCATAGTGGGCTTTCTTCCATTCAGACTTGATGTACATATCGTTATCTGTTGGAGCTCTCCAAATATTTAATTCCATCGGATGGTTCAAGTATTCCCGCCCTGCGAATTTCATCTCTGTAAAGAGTGCAGTACGTTTGTCTATGGTATAAGCAAATTCACGCCCCTTGATATGAATCTGTGTATCATTTTCATTTACCTGTAATTCAGAGTCCACTACTGTTTTTGGTATCCATTTCTCTGCAAGTTTACATTTTGTATCCTCTTTACTTACCTCAATTTCATCAAATCCAAGAATATGGTCTTCATCCAACAGTGGCAATTCTTTTTTCAGATGGTAAATAAGTTTTAAATAACATTTCCCATTCTCTGGAACATTGATCTTCAGGTTTGTTTTTCCTTCCCCGTGTGGTGCCACAGAAAACTCCGGAAGTATGCCTTTGCTGATCACAAGACCATCCTGTGTCAGCTCATAACTAATCTTCACATAATCTTTCAAGTCATCAAAATCCATGTAGTTATGAAGCACCAGTTCTCCGCTTTCTTTGTTATAGGAAATAACTCTTGCCGGGCGATAAACATTCTTGTATTCCAAAAGTCCTGTATGTACCGTTCTGTCCGGATATACTAATCCATCCATACAGAAGTTGCCATCATGAATTTCTTCGCCATGGTCGCCCCCATAAGCATATATAGTCTTTCCATTCTCAGCAGTTCCATGAGCAATCGCATGGTCACACCATTCCCAGACAAAGCCGCCGCACATTTTATCATTATCCTGAATCATCTGGAAGTAATCTTCAAAATCTCCAGGTCCGTTTCCCATGCTGTGACAGTACTCTACCAAAAGGAAGGGTTTGCTTCCATCTTTATCCAGATATTCCTGAATTTCGGAAAGCGCTGGGTACATCCGGCTGTACACATCCAGATTGCTGTAATCATATGTTTCATCATAATTACGATATCTTGCACTCTCATATTGTGTGATACGGTCTGGATCAAAATTCTTTGTCCATTCCAGTGCTTTTTCAAAGTTGCAGCCATAAGCACTCTCATTTCCCATTGACCACATAACAATACAGAAACGGTTTTTGTCACGTTCCACCATGAGTTTTACGCGATCAACGATTGCCTCTTCCCATACCGGATCATCTGCAATCTTCTCATTCCATCGTTTGAACCGATTGTAATCGGTGTCTTCTTTTCTGTAGATCATAAATGGACCATGAGCTTCAATATCTGCTTCATCTATTACCATGAATCCATACTTGTCACACATTTCATAGAAAAATGGTGCGTTCGGATAGTGGCTGGAACGGATCGCATTAAAATTATGCTGCTTCATTAACGTAAGATCGGTTGTAATCTGTTCCAGATTGATTGTAAATCCAGTAACCGGATCAGAATCATGTCGATTGACACCACGGAATTTAATCTTCTGTCCATTTAAATAAATAACCTGGTCTTTAATCTCTATCTTTCTTAATGCAATGTGATCTACAATTACTTCATTCTCTGTTTCAAGAATCAGTTTATATAGATATGGATTTTCTGTATTCCAAAGTTCCGGACTTGCGATTTCTAATACAGCTGTTCCTTCTTCAGCAATACTTCCTAGTGCTACAACTGCTCCGTTTCTATCTTCAATCGAAATTTTTACATTTAACGGAGAGTAGAATTTCATTTCAATTTCTACTTTCGCAAGCATATCCTCAATTCTTGTTTTAATATGATAATCACTGATTGCCTGTTTTGGGCGTTTCAAAATGTACACATCCCGGAAAATACCACTCATACGGAATTTGTCCTGATCTTCCAAATAGGAACCATCACACCACTTCATTACCAACACTGCCACCGTATTCGTTCCATCCTGAAGTACATCGGTAACATCAAACTCACTGGTCATATGCGAAACCTGGCTGTATCCTATGTAAGAGCCATTGATCCATACGTAAAAGCAACTGTCTACTCCTTCAAAGTTCAAAAAAGATTTTGGCGCTTTCTCATCTCTACTGTACTCAAAAGTATGTACATAGGCTCCACACGGAATGTCCTGTGGCACATATGGTGGATCAAACGGAAATGGATACCGGATGTTTGTATACTGGTGTGTATCATATCCAGCCATCTGCCATACACTTGGAACCTGAATCTCATCAAAATTTTCTGTATCATAATTCTTCTCAAAGAAAGAATCCTTAATGTCATAGATGCTGTTAAAATACTGGAATTTCCAAGTTCCATTCAATAACTGCATACGATCTGACTCTTCTCTGTGTTCCACCAAGTTATCCATTCTTCTGGATGCCGGAATATAATAGGCTCTGGCTGGCATTGTGTTTTCGTGCAGTACGCTTAGATTTTCATAATAACGTGGTACGATCATAAATAGCTCTCCTCCAATACATATACTTTTTTGTTCTTTGTTTTCCTAAAGCAAACCTTATACTTTACTTTTTGTTTACGTTCCTTAGTTATGCTATATATAGCTTATCCTAATTCGCAAAATATGTCTATGAATTGGATTAGACAAAATATGCACTAAATGATACAATGATAAAAAGTACGAAAAGAGGTGCTGTCCTATGTATTTGAACACCGGTTATTTGAACCACTCACATATGGATTTCAAAGACAAAAGTCGTCCGCTGATTGTCGGTAGCTGTGGTACTTACCGTCTTTCCAGACATCCCAAACTTCCGACCTACCGTCCAAGGGGTCGTCTGGATTATCAGATTATATATATCACTGCTGGTTGTGGGCATTTTCATTTTGATAATGTAAATAATGAAACGATTGTTCCAGCCGGCAACATTGTACTGTACAGACCGAAAGAACTCCAAAAATATGAATATTACGGAGAAGATAAGACAGAAGTATACTGGATTCACTTCACAGGAAGCAATGTGAAAAATATCTTACGTCAATATGGGTTTCCGGATAAAGAACGTGTCTTTCAAGTGGGTACATCT
>ERZ778504.2347-NODE-2347-length-10441-cov-6.919988_pt1 | contig 10441 bp, 9 predicted proteins | sample MGYA00510046_ERZ778504 | MGnify/ENA primary metagenome ERZ778504 (study PRJEB29527, sample SAMN07138964) | mouse gut metagenome | material: feces | host: mouse | place: China:Nanjing | collected 2016-01-25 ...
TTCGCACTGAAGACCAATCTCATCTACGATGCCCTGCTCATGCCCAACGTGGAGCTTGAATGTCGAATCAACAACCGCTGGTCGCTCGCCGCTGAGGCCGATGTGGCGTGGTGGAAAAACGACGGTCGTCACAAGTACTATCAGATAATGAACTTCGCAGCCGAGGGTCGCTACTGGTTTCACTCCTACAAGCCATGGCACGGCCACTACGTGGGGCTGTCGGCCGGCGGAGGAAAGTTTGACCTCGAAGGCGGTCGCACAGGCTACAAGGGCGAGGGCTTCCTCACCGGGCTGTCCTACGGATTCATGTTCCCCGTGTCGAGCTGCCTGTCGTTTGACGCCGAGGTGGGCTTCGGCTACCTCTACGCCCAGTACAAGGTCTACAAGCCCCAGGACGACCACTATCTTTTTCAGCACAAAAGCCGCACCAACTACTTCGGCCCCGTCAAGGTGAAGTTCAGCCTCGTGTGGCGGTTTAACGCTTTCGACTCGAAAGCCGGTAAATAATCCCCCTCTTATCTTGATATAGATGAAACTTAACATTCACAATACACTCCTCGCCGCATCGGCGCTCATTATAGCCGCCTCCACATCATCGTGTCGCAAGGATTTGTGCTACAATCACTTTCCCGAGGCAGGCGTGACGCTATCCTACGAAAACGAGTGGGAGCGTGACTACGGCATGGGATGGCTGTCGGGCTGGGATGCCGACCTTTACGGCTCGACCTACGACAATCTGCGTCCCGGCAACCCCGAAGGTGTCACCATGGTGGCCTACCACCCCGAGGGCATCACGGAGTTCTACATGAGCACCGCCGGCGGCAACGTGTCGTTTGGCGCAAGCGTCCACTCGCTGCTCTTTTACAACAACGACACCCAGTACATCATTCTCAACGACATGGCTTCGCTGCCCTCGGCACGCGCCACATCGACATCGCGTTCACGCGCCACTCTCGGCGAACTTCATGCCGGTGAGCGCACCATCAATCCGCCCGATGTGCTCTATGCCGCCTATTCGCCCGAAGTGCCCGAACTGAAGATGCACGAAAATGTGCCCCTGCCGGTGCGCCTGCAACCGCTCGTCTACACTTATGTGATCCGATATGAGTTTGACTACGGACAGCAGCACGTTGCGCTTGCACGTGGTGCCGTGGCTGGAATGGCTGAGTCGGTCTACATGCGCGACGGAGTGACATCTGACGAAGCTGCCACCATCCTTTACGACTGCACGCTCACCCCCTACGGAGCACGTGCCGAGGTGGCTTCATTCGGTGTTCCCGGATTTCCCGACGAATACTACGGCCGTGACGAGTCGTCGCGTCGCGACACCCCGCGCCCCTATACGCTCAATCTTGAGGTGAAGCTTACCAACGGCACCCTGAAGAGCTTTACATTTGACATCACCGACCAGATGCAGCGTCAGCCCCGTGGCGGTGTGATAGTTGTGAAGGACATCCGCATCGAGGACGATGAAAACCTGAGCGACTCGGGATTTGATGTCGACCTCGAGGACTGGGGATTGCTTGAAGATATAATAATACCGGTGCATCCGGTGTAATAAACGATTTACATTCAATCAATTTAATTAATATTATTCATTAACAAAATTTTTCTGACAATGAAAAAAGTTTTATTATTCTCTGCTGCTATTTTGGCATTGAGTTCATGTTCCAATACCGATGTGTTGGAGGAAGGTAACATCCAGCAGACCAACGCTATCGGGTTCCAGACATTGGTAAACAAGGAGTCACGTGCAATTACGGTTGATAATTTTGATCAATTCTTAGTTTACGGAAGCTATAAAGTGGCTGGTTCTGAGGTTTCCATGCAGCTGTTCAATGGAGTACCCGTTACAAAATCGGGTAATAGTTGGACGTATACCGATACTCGTTATTGGATTGAAGGTGGTACTTATACATTCTCAGCTTATGCTGTAGACGATGACGCTCTTCCTTCAGGAGCAAATGCTAACTTTAGAGATTCTAAATATCTCAACATTACTAATTTTAGATGTGATGAGAGCGTTCAAAAGGATCTCGTTTATGCAAGAATAGTATCTTATGGTCCGGCTCGTGCAACTGGAAATCCTGTACAATCGTTGAATTTCGAGCACGTTCTTGCTCGCATACAGTTTAAGTTTGAAAATCAATTCCCTGCTGATTATAATGTTAAAGTTGCTGATCTTGAAGTGATAAATGTACGCAATTACGGTAACTTTTACGGTTCGCAGTTCCCTTCGGAAACTGTCAACTGCTGGGTTAAGCCGGATGGACAGGGAATTACCGATGAGTATACTGCTCCAACTCGCTATCCTAACGATCAAGCGAAGCCTACTGTAAAGCCGGCTCTATCAGATGCAAATGCAACTATTGCAAGTAACGCATCAGCAACTACTGATTTTGCATACGTTATACCTTACAAGTATTCAGACGCAAATGTTAAGATTTCATTCCATATATTTGTAACTCGTACAGTAGGTGCAGAAACCGTTAACGTTTTTGATAAGGTACTTACTGCTTCTATTTGTCCGGAATGGGAAATGAGTCACTCTTATTGCTATACTATAGGTTTGTCGGGTAATTCATCTGGTCTTGATCCTATTGTGTTCTCTGGTTCAGTTGAAGACTGGAATCCTGTAGAAGAAGGCGAAAAAGTTAATATTGATGCCGGTCATCTTCCTTCTCAAGACTGATTTTGAATCAAAACTTGCAATCAAATTATAAACAATCAACTTAATTCACGGTAGCCGATCGTTTCGGTCGGCTACCTTTACTCACTATCTCGCCTCACAATCTATAACAAGCATCTCCCCCTCAATCGACATCGGCCTTTAGCCGGCAACAGCTCGATGAAGCCGATGTGACAAGAAACAAAACACCCCAACCAATCCAAGCTATGTGGAAACAATCTAAATTACGACACATCCTAAGCCCAAGGCTTAACATATATACAGCCGCATGCGTTGCCGCGGCTGCCCTCGCGCTGCAGTCGTGTTCGTCGACATCGAGCGACGACGATGTAGCCGCCGGAGTCGAGTTGCGCTTCAGTGCCTCAGCTGCCGACGGCTCGCGTGCTACGACGCTCACCACCTCGGCCACGCTCAATGACTTTAAGGTGTGGGGCACCTACCGCACTAAGGTAGGCGGCTCATGGAGCGCTCAGCCCGTCAATGTGTTCAACGGCGTTACGGTCAACAAGGGCGGTGACGGCAACTGGACCTATGCGAGCGCATCCACCCCGCTGCAGTACTGGTTTCCCGGTTGCTACTACACCTTCCGCGCCATCCACCCGGCCACGGTCAATGCCGCGTTTACGCCGGGTAGCGATGCAGCGTCCGACCGCCTTAGCGTCACCTCATTCGATGCCACCAAGGGTGTCGACCTCGTGGCCGCCACCCACACCCGTGAGTCCTTATTGCAGGGCAACACCGTTGTGAGCCTCGACTTCCGCCACCTGTTGTCGCGCGTCGACATTTCGGCCTCGGTCGACAAGGCTGTCACCGGCACCTTTGTTATTACGGGCATAAAGCTCTACGGCTTCGACACCGTGGGCTCGTGGAGCAGCGACGGCATGACCACCAACACCTACGGCAAGTGGGACAATCTGTCGGGCCGCGACAACGCCCACACCGTCAGCGGACTTGACATCACGCTCAACTCCGAGCCTCAGTCGCTGCTAAGCGGCGACAATACCGTGCTGATGCTGCCCCAGGTCATCCCCGTGGGCGCAAAGGCCGACATAACCTATACCGAAAACGGAACGGAGAAGACCGTAACCGCCGACATCTACAAGGCATCCTACAGCCTTACAGGCGGCTACCAGCCCTCGCGCACCTACCGCTACTCCTTCACCATCGGCCCCGACCAGTACATCCTGTTCAGCCTTCCCACCATTCAGGACTGGGAAGATGCCGAGGGCGGAAACTATTTGCCTCAATAAGTAAAAAACAAGTAAGATGATGAATAATTATATACGACGAATCACCGTTGCCGGAGTTGTTGCATTGACGGCTGCCGTAATGTCGGGATGCTCCGATGATTCCGACAACCTGACACCGGTCTACGACCCCGCCGATTATATAACATTCGGCACCCCTTCATTTGTGTTGAATGGCGGCGACGGGTCGGCAATGTCGCGCTCTACGCTGGTCGATAAGTTTGGCGACGGAGGCGTGACCTCGTTTAATGTGTGGGGCTATTGTGTGCCTCGCACCATCGATGGTAATAGCGATGACTGGAATGCCGCCTACAATGTCAAGTGGCCTCAGAAGTCGTCCTATTCCACTCCTGATGTGTTTAAAAATCAGGTAGTCACTGTCGACGGCTCTATGATGTCCTACACTGATCCGAAGCAATGGAAAGCAAAAAGCAACTCCACTGCCGATGTTGAAACATCTTATGGCTACACTTATACCTTTATAGCCTGTGCCAATGGCGGTAATGGCACATTTACAATGTCGCCTGCTTCGGGCATGGGTGTTCCCGTCTTGAAGTTTGAGATGCCGTTTAGAGGCGGAAGCTTGGGTGACAATCCTACGCCTCTTGACCATAACCTCATAAGCGATGCACTGATTGCAGCGAAGTTTGATCACACGCGCCGCAACGGCAAGGTGGATCTGGTATTCTCCCATATATTGACCGGTATACGATTCCGCTTCCACAACCACACGAGCAATGACCTGGTTATAAAGTCGCTATCTTTTCAGGGCCGGTTTTATCGCATGGGTGAGTTCGATTTCTCAGGCGCAGATGCAAAGCGGAGTGTAAAGACGCTTAGTGAGGATTCGTTCAGCGGTCGGTTTAACTTGATGACGGAACCGCAGACGATTCCGGGCGAAAGCTCGCAATTGATGGGTTATTCGATCGATAATCCCGATGGAACCACATTGCTGTTGCTGCCCAATCCTGCTGCCAATCCCACCACTGATGTGCTTGCTCTTGGTGATAACAAGACGATTATTGTCAACTATACATTGAATGGAGAGGAGAGGGAATGGCGATATGAGAACTTTAAGCTATCCTATGTGCCCGGTGCAAATGTGCGTCACACCGCCAATCTAAACTTCGTGGGCAATGAATTTACTCTCATATTCCAAGCCGACAATGACTTGAACTGGGAAGATGGGTCGGATAACGATATTGACATTAACTAAGCTGAATATATGAAAAACCTTATATTAAAGAACCAATTTTGCTATGCCATTGTCGCCGCACTGTCGATTGTCGCTATGACGGGCTGCAGTGATGACAATGAATTGTGGGACGAGCCTGAAATCTCGGGCCCTTTAACCATCGTGGCTCAGAGTGTCGACATGATTGAGCCGTTTTCGATGCCCGAAGTGTTGTCGAGGGCCAATGATCCCAAAAACGAGGCCGAGAAGAGAATCAACACTCTTCACCTCTTTTTCTTTGACAATAACGGCCAATTTATTACATCCAATGCCGATAACTTCAAACCCTATATTCCCAATGTGAAGAATTTCATGTTTGTGGTCAAGGATGAAGCCTATAAGACGATGACCGATGTCACAATCGTGGCCATTGCCAACATCAACGGTACCGACAACGAAAGCGCAAACTATTTTACGACCGAATATCCTGACGGTACTGTCATAACTGCAGGCGGCGAGATTGAGAGCGGAACACGAATCAATCCCGGAGAAACGCGCAATCCCAACCCATACAAAATCACATGTCTTGCCGACCTTCAAAAGTGGGTATATGCCCCGAAATTGCGAACCGCTGAGGGAACCGACATTACGCAGCTGCCCAAGGCCGGTATGCCTATGATTGGAATGTTGAAGGGCGTTGATTTAAGTAAGGCTTCCGGTAATACTATCATCCCTATGAAGGCGTTGATGGCCCGTGTCGACATACGCGTTACGCTCGACCCCAATCAGGAGAGTACCGACGGACGCCTTCCGCAGTTGACAATCAAGGAGTATGGTGTTATGAACATGCCCACTACCGTGCCTTACACCATGCCCGACACTGTTGCCCAAAAGTCAACCCCCGTACTTGGAGAGGGTGAACTTGAAAAAGAGATTAAGGTGACGCTTGAAAATCCCATAGTGATTAACAAGAACACCCACGATCAGGATGTGTTCACCTACTATACCTACGAGAATATACAGTATCCCGATAAAGGAGCTATACGCGCCGATGGCACCCATGCATATAATGATGATGGAGTATTGACCTTCCCTGCAGGAGTGACTACCGCCAAGGAGAAACAGCGTTGGAAGCCGACTATCGCCTATAAAGACCGCGCATCGGCAATGGTGCTGCGTGGCTCCTATGTAACTCATCAAGGCCTTACCTACGAAGCCGAGTTCAAGGTGTTTATGGGTCAGAATACGATTGACGACTTTAAAGTTAAACGTAATCACAAGTATGTCAACAACATCACCATTCATGGTCTTGACTATGTGCGTAATTCCGACGACAATACCTATACGTTTGACGGTCGAGTAAATGTTAAAACCGACAATCCCGTCTACCTCGCCATCGTAAACGAGCGCAAGGTCGATGCTCATGCATCGGTGCGCCCGATGGATGTATGGTTTCTCCTGCGCGAAAATGCTGATGGAACATTGAATGAGAATGTCGATTGGGAGTCGGAGGTCGAGTTAACGATTGAAGATGCAAATACTTCAGCTAAATGGATTCGTATGGAAGTGATTCCTCGTGAAGAAATGCGAATTCTTGAAAACAATAAAGAAAAATTCATTGCAGGTCGAGGTGCTCGTGATTATTTTACTACCGACCTTATCAGTAAATTGGATATGGAAAATGGCATGTCGGAAACAAATCATCAATGTGGATGGCATGTTACTATTGATGGAAAGCGTGATAAGTCACGTTCGCGTGTCTATTTTTATATTGACGAAAATGTTACCCCTAATGCACAAGGTGAGATTCTTGATAGAATTGCAAAAGTAAAAATAGTTTATCGAAAGCGAGAAAGTGAAAATGGCCCAATATTGGACGAAAGAGAAAGGATTCTTGAAATCGAGCAACGAGGATTGAAGAAGATAACTTACAGTCATCCGAGCGGTGGAACTATTGACGATACCTACATGGAGTATTATGAGGAGTATCTTGAACACTATGACCCATTGGATCAGCACACTATGCCTGGTGAACTTTATAAAGGTATGCCTTGGGGTATAGAAGGGAAAAATTATCATCAATCAGGATGGTCAAGGCTTATTAATTCAGATGAAGTATACGATGACGGATTGCAGGCAACACAGTTTGTAATATATACAAGAGGTACAAATCCGGATTCAGAGTATATTCCTATGAGTACGGTAAAGCTATACAATGACAATCCTCCTTCTACGGCTTTTCACTATTGCTATGGTAAAAATAAAAGGAATGCTGATGGGTCGGTTCCATCTCCTAAAAATAATAGTTATCAAAATATTGATAATGGTGGTTGGTATCTTCCAGGTATTCGAGAACTTGAACGTGCGTTAACTGAACATTATTTGATATTCCCTGATTTTAAAGGAAATTTTTATTGGTCGGCATCCGCAGCTAAAAATGTAGTTCTAAATTCTTATGGAGCGAGAAATCGAGCAAGAGCGACCAAAATAATAATAAACGGGACTGATGTTGATTATGCCGAATCCGGATCAGAAAATAGAGATGAGGATTATACCGGTCCTGACGGGATTAAAGGCCGAGCTGAAAGAAAAGAATATTTTCGCGTTAGGGCATTCTATAAGTTACCGAGATAAACAAGTCAGGTCAACAATAACATCATAATCATGATTCGTCCCGGTGAGGTCATTTGTACAGAACGACCTCATCGGGACGAGTTGTATATGCGCATTTTTGTGGGTGCGTTATGTGATGTGGTGCGCAAAAACGAATTTAGATGAAAACTTCAAGAATTTTGCCTAAATTTGTCCTATGACAACAACTATTGAGATCAACCGATTGAGGTTATACGCTTTTCACGGGGTGTTGCCGCGTGAGCGTGAGGTGGGCAATGAGTTTGAGGTGACGCTGCACCTGGAGTGTGACATGACCGAGGCCATGACCTGCGACCGCCTCGACGGCACGGTGAGCTATGCCGATGTCATCGAGCTTGTCAAGGCCGAGATGGCTGTGCCGTCGCAGCTGCTGGAGCATGTGGCATGGCGCATAAAGTCGGCCGTTGTGCGTGACTTCCCCAAGGTGACGGGCGGATATATAAAGGTGGCCAAGCTGCGGCCGCCGGTGACCGCCCAGCTTGAATCGGCTGCCGTAACGCTAAAATGGAATAACAATGGCTGACAACTATCTTGAACGCAAAATGGAGGAATACCGCTCGGGAAAGGGCGTGACCTACCGTCATCGCACTACTCCCACCGGGGCGCGACCGGGCACCCTTAATGTAAAATTCCCTTCGCGGCGCGTGCTTGTCACGGGCGGTGCAAGCGGCATAGGCCGCGCCATTGTCAAGGCGTTCTGCGATGCCGGATGCCGCGTGGCGTTCTGCGACATCGACAGCAAGGCGGGAGCGGCTACGGCCCAGGCCACGGGGGCGCAGTTTCATCCCGTCGATGTGCGTGACGCCGCCGCTCTTGAGCGCTGCATGGATCGCCTGCTGGAGGCGTGGGGCGACATCGATGTTATTGTAAATAATGTGGGCGTGAGCGCGTTCAAGCCGCTTGAGGAGAGCAGCCTTGAGGAGTGGGACGACATCATGTCGATCAACGTGCGCCCCGTCTACATCACCTCACGCAAGCTCGCCATTCATCGCCGCAACATGGGCGGTGAGTCCCACTACGGCCGCATAATCAACATGGCTTCGACCAGGCAGTCCATGAGCGAGGCCGGCACCGAGGCCTACTCGGCATCCAAAGGGGCCGTCGACTCGCTCACCCACGCTTTGATGATGTCACTCGCTCCGCTTGGCATAACGGTCAACTCCGTGTCGCCCGGATGGATCGAAACCGGCGACTATGACGCACTCAGCGAGGCCGATCACTCCCAGCATCCGTCACGCAGGGTGGGGCGTGTCGACGACATTGCACGAGCCTGTATTTTCATCGCTTTGCCCGACAATGACTTCCTAAATGGTGAAAACATTGTGATAGATGGCGGGATGACTCGTAAAATGATATATATCTGATACGATAATCACTCAAATGTTTGTGAAATTCAATCAAATGTTGTAATTTTGATGCGTAAAACATCAAAATACAAATAGGATTGAATAAGATAAACCGAATAATAGCTTCAGCGTTGTTGCTTGTCACCGGAATGAGCGCAATGGCCGACGATGTCGCAGACAACAGAGGTCGTATGCTCTCCCCCGAGCGTATCGAGTTTGCGCCTTATTGGTCGTTGCGGCTTCAAGCCGGAATAGCCGAAACACTCGGCGAAACATCGTTCAGCGACATGTTGTCGCCTGCAGCAGCATTGAGTGCGGGCTATCACTTTGCTCCCGCATGGAGCGTGAGGCTCGGAGTTAGCGGATGGCAGGCCAAAGGCGCATGGGTATCTCCCCGCCGGGTCTATAAATATGATTTTATTCAAGGCAATGCCGACATCGTGATGTCGCTCTCCAACATTATAGGCGGATTCCGCCCCGACCGTCGTGTCGACTTCTACGCCTTCCTCGGTGTGGGAGTTATCAACGCATTCAACAACGATGAGGCTGCCAACGGACTTGAATATGCCGACCAATTGAAATATCTGTGGACCGGTCACAAATGGTTTGTCGCAGGACGGGCCGGCGTGGGCGCCGACATAAACCTGAGCCGTTACGTGGCATTCAATGTCGAGGTCAACGCCAACATGATGTCGGATCGCTTCAACTCCAAGCGCGGAGGCAGTGTCGACTGGCAGTTTAACGCTCTTGCCGGCTTCACCTTCAAGTTTGGCAAGGGAACCCGCAAGGTGCCTGCCGTGTATGAAGAGCTGCCGCCGGCTCCCGTAGCCGCCGCTCCCGTAAAGGAGGAGCCCAAAGTAACGCCTAAACCCGTTGAACAACCTAAGCCTGAGGTGAAGGTTGAAAAAATTACTGAAAATATATTTTTCCTCATCAACTCTTCCAAGATTAGAGCATCGCAGGAGGGCAAGGTCGCAGCTATAGTCGACTACATGAAGCGTAACCCAGGCGCGACAGTGGTAGTTACCGGATATGCCGACAAGGCCACCGGAACATCGCGCTACAACAAAACGCTTTCAGAGCGTCGTGCCAAGGCTGTTGGCGATGCATTGCTTGATGCAGGAATTTCGGCCGACCGCATTTCGATGTCGGGCAAGGGCGACAGTGAACAACCGTTTGTACAGAACGATGACAACCGTGTCGTCATAATGATAGCCGAATAATAGCGACAAAATAGACTATACTACATTTTCGAGAAGAGAAAAACAATAATTTACGATTAGGCAAAGTCTGTCCGTGAGGATGGGCTTTGTCGTTTTATATAGTCCCGGCG
>ERZ778504.2349-NODE-2349-length-10437-cov-4.231747_pt1 | contig 10437 bp, 12 predicted proteins | sample MGYA00510046_ERZ778504 | MGnify/ENA primary metagenome ERZ778504 (study PRJEB29527, sample SAMN07138964) | mouse gut metagenome | material: feces | host: mouse | place: China:Nanjing | collected 2016-01-25 ...
CAGATGACAGGCGGGCAGCTCGGAGTGGAATTTATTACGGAAAAAGTGCAGAAAAATAAAAAGGAAGTCGCTACATTGGACATATTCATTGAGGAATATGGAAAGGGGAGCCTGCCTTACCTGTCAAAGAGCGGCGGGGAAAAAGTGAAATCTTCCCTTTCGGTAATACTTGCGTTGGCAGAAATAAAGGCAACCACTGCCGGCATACAGTTTGGGATGCTGTTTATAGATGAGCCGCCGTTTCTGGATGCAGACGGCATACAGGCATACTGTGACGCGTTGGAAACGATACGTGAACGGTACGGGGATATTAAGATTATGGCAATTACCCACGACCCGACAATGAAGGCACGTTTTCCGCAGAATCTTGACGTGGTAAGGACGGAGAATGGAAGCAGAATAGTTTATTAAGGGATGGCCGGAGGGCCGTCCCTCCGGGAAGGAGGAATTTTGGCAGATAAAAGATATTACTGGATCCAGCTAAAAGAAGGCTTCTTTAAGCAAAAGGAGATCAAGAAGCTGCGTAAGATTGCGGGTGGCGATACATATACGGTCATCTATCTAAAAATGCTCTTAAAGGCAGTGCAGCAGGGGAACAAGCTGTATTTTGAAGGAGTAGAGGAAACTTTTCATGAAGAAATAGCGCTGGAGCTGGATGAAGACCCGGAAAATGTGAAAGTCACCATAGCATTTCTGGAACGACAGGGGCTGATCAGAGTGCTTAGTGAGGATGAGGTACTGCTTTCCCAGTGTGAGGAAATGGTTGGCTCCGAAAGTGAATCCGCTGCAAGGGTGCGGCGGTACAGGGAAAAGAAAGCGTTACAAAGTAACGGGGATGTAACGCCGCTGTTACAGGACGGTAACACAGATATAGAGAAAGATATAGATACAGAGAAAGATATAGAGATAAAAAAAGATTCTGCCCGAAGCCCTGAAAGAAAGGGCTCCGAACCGGAGGCAGATATTCCATCACCAGTCGCAGGACACGTAAGACCTTCCCTGGGAGCAGGAGCAGGGCAACAGTCCAACGAGGTGCAGGAAGCAGATGTTGCGGCAGTCATACTGAACGACGGTACGGAATGGAGGCCAGACCAGGCATTATTCGCAGAATACGTAAGACTTTACCCAAACGTGGATGTAAAGCAACAGTTCAACGAGATGCGCGGCTGGTGCCTGTCGAACCCGGCAAAGCGGAAGACGCCAAGGGGGATAAAGCGCTTTGTAAACGGGTGGCTGTCCAGGGAGCAGGATCGCGGAGGTGCAAGACGGCAGTATGCCGCCGGCAGCCCGGGAACTGTGCATCAGAAACGCATTGAAGAACTTGCAAGAGAAAAAGCGGAGCCGCCGGTGTGCGGTGAACTGCCGGAGGTGAGATATTGAGCGGGTACGAGTGTGAAAAATGCATGGATACGGGGTATGTGCTTGTAAGTCAGGACGGGTACGACATTTCCGTCAAATGTGAATGCCATGAAAAGCTGATGTACCGGCGGCGTTTAAGGCGCAGCGGCATTTCAGAGGAGATGCAGAAAAAAGGCTTTAAGGATTTTGACTGCCGCGGGATCGATGTGCTTGAACAGGCAAAAACAGCCGCCGTGGGATATTACCATGGGTTTCTCGGCAGAGAAAACAGCCGCCACAATTCCATTATTTTCTGCGGGCAGGTCGGAGCTGGGAAAACGCACCTTGGCATGGCTGTGTGCAACAATCTGCTGAATGTCTGCAACGTGGAAGTGGTTTATATGGCCTACCGCAATGCAATCACTGAGATTAAACAGTCTGTGACAGATAAAGAAAACTATTATGCTGCCACGGAACCGTACCGCAGGGCAAGGGTGCTGTATATGGATGACCTGTTAAAAGGGAAGCCTACAGAAGCGGATATCAATATCCTGTATGAACTGGTTAACTACCGCTATATGCACAACAAACCGATGGTTATATCCACAGAAAGACTTCCAGATGACCTGGTTGGCTTCGATGAGGCTGTAGGCAGCAGGATTATTGAGATGTGCCGCGATAATATCGTTATCCTGAAAGGGGAAAAGCTGAATTACAGGATTTATTCCTGAGAAAAAGAAGGAGCCGAGGATATCAGTTTTCCCTCAGCTCTACCACGTCGGATATGTCACAATCCAGCGTATTACATATTTTCTCGATAATTTTCAGGGAAACGTAGTCATTTTTCCCAAGCTGGGCAAGGGCAGATGTTGACAGGCCAGCTTTTATGCGCAGCTCTGTCCGGGACATATGCCTGTTGATCAGCAGTATCCATAGTTTGTCATAAGACACCATAAAATCACCTCTGAACGTATCTTATCACAAAATATTTGATTAGACAATATTATATCTAAAAAATAGATATTTTTTATTGACAATAGACTGTGGATATTGTAATATCTGAAATATAGATAATATATCTAAAAAACAGATAAAAGGAGCAGAGAGAGAATGAATAAAAAGGCGGCGCTTCGATTTCAGGGAAACCAGAAAGAGTTTATGAACATATTTCATGAATTATGTTATTCCCGCCAGCCGTGGGAAGTCTGGTCTGATGTGGTTACGATGATGGCCTGCTCCATAGCGAATGCAGCAGACAGGACGGAGGGCAGGCATGAAAAACGGGAAAAAGAATATGCGGAATGCTTGAAAAGGGTTGGAAGCGTAGAAAAGCCGGCACAGCTCTTTGCAGCCGTAGTAAATGCGCTGGAAGAGAACCCGGAACAGGACTTTCTGGGGCAGATGTATATGGGGATGAATCTTGGAAACCACTGGCAAGGGCAGTTTTTCACACCGTACAATGTCTGCCAGATGATGGCAGAAATAAATTTTGGCGACGGGGCAAAAGCTGAGGCTGAAAGCAAAGGATATTTATCCGTCTGCGATCCATGCGTTGGCGCTGGAGCAATGCTGATAGCCGCGGCAAACGCTATGAGACGGGCGGACATTAATTACCAGACAAGCGCCGTATTTGTAGGGCAGGACGTTGACAGGGTGGTTGCGCTGATGGCTTATATCCAGCTTTCCCTACTTGGCTGCCCGGGATATATCATTGTAGGCGACAGCTTATTGCATCCACCGACCGGGCATGTGTTGTTTCCACAGGAAACAGAAGGGCAGGAATTATGGATCATGCCAATGTTCCAGACGGATGTATGGAAGATGAGGCGGCTGGCTGTAATGATGGAACATATATGTGGGGCTGCGGCCACAAAAAAACCAGTGGAAAAAGAGCGTTATTTTATGTTTTTTGATTTTAAGGAACAGGAGGCAGGAAATGGAAGGGAAAAATTTGCCGACAGCATTTAGCGGGGCAGAGTTGTCAGAACAAAGCAGGGAAGCATTAAAATCTGATACCTGGCAGAAAGCAAGGGAAGTATTGAAAAACGAAATATCTGAAACAGACGGGGAGACATATGCAGATGTAGAAAGCAGCGGTGGATTTACCCAGGGTGCATGGAAAGAGGCGCTGCGTGAGTATCTCAGGACATCGTATAAAAACGGTGGATCCATGTGTGATATTGAATCCGGCGGGGCTATCTATAAGGTCATGAAAAAAGAAGATAAAGTAACATTTTATGATGCTGCCGGCAGCACGTTATTTCATATCAGCTATGAACAGCTTGAAACAGAATATGTTCAGTTGAAGGGACAGCAGGGGGCAGACGGAGAAAACTGCCAGATTAGAAAGCAGATTGAAGAAAGTGGTGAAGAAGGGCTTCAATGCTCTGGAGGTATTGGAGAGAAATGTGAGAAATGCGATAAAGCCGGGGAAGCAGAATCAGAGGATATTGCTAAAAAAGAAAGTGTTAAAGACAATATGCCTGAAAATTCTTCCAATGCAAAAGAATCCGGCGGATCAGCAAAAGGCCGGGCAAAAAAGAAGCTGGAGAAGGAGCTGAAAAAAGCAAAAGATAAATCGTTTGCAGAGCCGGTTATAGAGTATCTCATAAAACGCTGCGGGGAAGATGAGGGTCTGTCCCAGGATGTGATGCAGGAGCATAAGACGTGGGAAAAGTGTTATGACTATATTTATTCCCAGGCGCAAAAGTCTGCACAGAAAGGAGCCAGGAGCTGCGCTGTGCGTGATGATATCGTCTGCGAATGGGCTGAGGATTATTACCATAAGGATGATAAGGTAGAGGAAGAGAGAAAAGCAAAAAAAGCGGCAGAATCCAAAAAGAAAGCAGAAGAAAGAAAAGCGAAAGCAAAAGAAGAAGCAGCAAAAAAAGCAGCCGGGGCAAAAGAAAACCAGGACACAAAAGCGCTGGATAAAACAGAAGCTGTTTCAGGCGGGCCGAAAAAGGGCCATGCAAAACCTAAGAAAAATACCAGGGACATGGAGGGACAGATGGATATGTTCTCCATGATGGATATATAGGAGGCAGACGGATGGATAAAAGGTCATTATCGGCAGTCCCACGGCCATCGCTTACAAAAAAGAATAAACAAATGCTACTGCTTGTGCCGCATATGAGCTATCTGGCAACGGCAGACAGGCGGGAAATAAACGGGGAAGATACTCTGATCATTAATTTTTTTCATGCGGAGGAAAAAGAGCTGAAACCAGAATTCCGCACATTTTGCCAGATGGATGATTATATTACACAGGATCTGTCAATGGATAAAACGAAGTGGAAAACGGGGGCCATTAATCACCTTACCGGTTATCTGTACTGGTACCGGAATAGCGGGAACATTGTCATAGCTTCTATCAGGGAAAGAAATAAGATACTCGGTTTTCTGCGTGATTTTCGGAAAAGGAATGGGATCGGCGACCATGAGATCGATATTCCCAAAGGGGCGGCAGTTGATTCAGAAGTGGAAAACAGGATTGATGAATACCAGAATACGATTAAGGGCTGGAAATTGCAGAAAAGGCATAGAGAAGAAAAAGCTGACATCGATCTGCAGATGCAAAAGTTTGGAGAGCTCCCGGCTGATTATGGCCACTTTGTAAAAGATGTGGTGTTTGAAAACGAGAACTATATTTTTTACAGCAAAGCAAAAGCAAGGGCTTACTGCACAAAATGCGGGCATGAGTTTGAGGTCAGGAAAGACGGGCTGTACCATATGAAAATTGCTATATGGAATGATGTGGATGAAATCGGCCATAACAGGACAGTGCGCTGCCCATACTGCCATAAGTATCTGAAATGCAAAAGCGAGGGCATGGGCAGAAAGGATCTTTTTACGGTCCAGTGGAGCGTGCTGGTTCAAAAATACGGCGAGGAAGTGCTGGTAAGGTATTTCTGCCATACAAAAGATTTTCAGGATGATTTTCATAATCCGGAAGTAAAGAGCATTGAAAAGTTCAGGACAGTACATTCTGCTGATAAATCAAGAGACTTTGAGTGGCACAGGTATAAAAGCACGGCAGAAATCAGATGGTGCAACTTTAAAGACCGAAGCTACGGCTATTTCCAGCCGCCGCGAATGGATGTGCCAAGAAGCGTCGTGCTTTATAACAGGAATCTTTTGGAAACGGTTGCGGGCACCTGCATGAAATACAGTGCGGTAGATATTTATGTGAACAATGTAGCAGAAACGGTCCATGTTTCCGGCGGTTCACGCTATATAGGGCAGGGCGGCAATATCCTTGCAGAACCATGGTGCATAGACTGGTATTTTAATTCCTACCGGGAAGCGCCATATCTGGAGCAGCTGTTAAAGGTTGGTTTTTATAAAATAGCGCAGGAAGTGCTGAAAGAAAGGAACCGTCCGGAATTTAAAAATGGCAGGACAGTCACGGAAACACTTGGAATAAACAGGCTGCAGTTCCATATGCTCAGGCAGATAGGAGATCCATCCATAAGGGATGTAATGATACTCCGGTATGCGGGGCAAATCAGCAAAGAGGATTTTGAAACACTTCGGTACAGCCCTGATGACGGCTATGACAAAATGTATGAAAAATACCTGGATATGAGGCAGTACACAACCATTTATAAACTGAAAAAAATACTTAGGGAAACAGAAGGTTATACATGACAGGGATTATTTTGATTATGTCAAATGGATGGAAGAAATGGGATATGACCTGCACAATGAATTTAACCTGTATCCAAGGAATTTCAAAAAAGCGCATGATGAAAAATCGAAAGAGCATCTCAGGTTTCAGGACCAGAAGGCAGCAGAGGAAATCCGGCGTTTCAACAATATATTGAAAAAACTTCGGAAAGAAGTTTCGGATACCGATCCTGTAAATTTAAGGATAAAAGGATTATTCATAAGGCTGCCGGAAAACCTGGAGGAACTGAAAAAAGAGGGCGAGTGCCTGCATCACTGTGTGGGGAATTACAGGGACAAAGTAGCAAGGGGAGAAACGATGATCTTCTTTATCAGGAGAGAGGAAGAACCTGAGAAGCCATATTTTACTTTAGAGTGGAAGGGTAAAGTCATTCAATGCAGAGGGTCCCATAATTGTGATATGACACCAGAAGTTAAAGCATTTGCAATGCTGTTCCAGAAAAAAATGGAAGTATTTGAAAATGCGCTGCACAAGCATAGAAAGGCGGGATAAAATGAGAAACAGGCCTAAAAAACCGATTCTGAAAAAGAGCGAGTATTTGAAGTACGACTTTGTAATTATGGAACGCGAGGACTGCCTTTGCCCAAAATGCGGGAATATTCTGAATGCCGGACCTGACTATCAGCCGAGATACTGCAGCTGGTGCGGGCAGAGGATAAATTTTACAGGAGTGCAGTGGAAAAAAGATAAACAGTTAGGGTTTGCGGAAAGGAGGGATCTTTACGAACCGGTCAAAAATTGAGTGGTGCGATCATACATGGAATCCTGTCACGGGATGCAGGCATAACTGCAGTTACTGCTATGCAAGACGGATGACAGCCAGGTTTGCGGGAGACGTCAGGCTGAACAAAATGGCAAAGAAAGATTATAAACTGGTGTCAGCAGCGGACAAAGGAGAAGATCTGTATGTGCTTCATGCGCCTATGCTGAACGAAACAGGAAACCCTCTGGTATATCCGTTTGGGTTCGAGCCTACTTTGCATAAATACAGAATGGATTATCCTGGAAAGTTGAAAATGGGCAATAATATTTTTGTTGGAGCTATGGCAGATGTATTTGGAGCCTGGGTTCCGGACAGCTGGATTGACGATGTTTTTGCAGCGTGCGAAAAATATCAGGTACACAATTACCTGTTTTTGACAAAGAACGTGGAGCGGTATGCGGCATACGGCGTACCTTGTGGGTCTGAGAATATGTGGTACGGAACGAGTATTACAAGAGAAAGCGAGGTGTGCAAGTGGAACCAGCTTCCCGCGGGATGCCGGACATTTGTAAGCATAGAACCGCTTTTAGAAGATATAGAGCCGGAGAAACACAATACTATGTTCCGTCAGATTGATTGGGTCATCATTGGGGCAGAAACAGGACGGAAGAAAGAAAAAGTGGTTCCTGCTATTGAATGGATCCTGAAGATTGTAAAGGAAGCTGACCAGGCAGGAATACCAGTGTTTATGAAAGATAGCCTGATCCAGGTTGTCGGAGTGGATAACATGCGTCGGGAATATCCAAAAGAGCTACTGAAAAAAGCAGTCAGCCACAAGATGGAAAAAAAACTGTATGATTCGTGCGTTACCTGTAAGGCGCATATGGAAAAACGCATGATGGTGGCTTTATCCGCGCGGTCTATGCGGGGCGAACAGCCGAAACAGTTTGGGTTTATGTGCAAGGAATGTTTTCGCAAATTTTGTGAAGATTGCAGTATTGCAACGCCTGTCCTTGCCGGGCTGCCAGAGCATGGCATGACAGGAAAAGCGGATAGGTTATGAAGAAAGGGATGAAAGTTATGGCGAAAAAAAGGAGCTGCAGACGGACAGTGAATGAAAACAGAATACACGATAAGGCTGTAAAGATGCGGAAGATGACGGATGTTCAACTGGTGCATTATGTAGAGGACAGGGTGGAAAAAGCAAGAAGCGAGGGCTTTCATCAGGGAAAAGTGAAAGCATCAGCCCCAAAGGTAAGCATTTCGTCTGTTTTAGATGAAATTGGAGCGATAAAAGGCATTGGAGAGGCAAAGCTGCGTGAAATTGGGGCTGTGCTGAAAAAGCGGCTGGAAGGTGATGGCTGTGCCTGACCTGAAAAAGCAGATAACGGGAAAACGCAGCAAGGCATCCGGGGAAATGTTTGAACGCTGGCTGTCTCATGCGTGTGAATTTTATCTGTCAAAAGGGCTTGCCCATATCGAAAAAACGCCGGAGCCGTTCCATATAACAGGAAAAGACAGCAGCGGGACGGTCCGGGGATTTTATGAGAAGAAAGGCCAGCCTGATTATAAAGGGATTCTATGCGACGGCACAGGGATTATGTTTGAAGCGAAACATACGGATTCTGACAGGATAAGCCAGAGTGTGGTTACAGATACACAGTGGAGGAGCCTGGATGTATATGAGCGGTTTGGCGCCCATTGTTTTGTGATGGTATCGCTTGGGCTTGAGAGGTTTTACCGGGTGCCGTGGAATGTATGGAAACGCATGAAAGAACTGTTTGGACATAAATACATGAATGAACAGGAATTGCTGCCGTACCGGCTGCAGGAAAAGCAGCAGACAATACTGATACTGGAAGGAGTGGAATTAACTGGTGAAGATACAAAAAGCGGAACTGGCAGGGAAGATTGCAAAACTGAAAAGCGTAGTGCCGAAGAAAACGAACCTGCCGGCCTTACAGGGTATTTTAGTCCGGGACGGTTATTTGACCGCAAGCAGCCTGGAAATGACCGTCAGGACGAAAATAGAGGGCACTGAGGGTGAAATATTCCTGATCCCGGCAAAAGCATTTGACCTGATCGGGAACCTGCCGGATGGGGAAGTGGAGATTTCTCCCGGAAAGAAAAATACGATTATGATCAAGGCCGAGAAGATCAAAAATAAATACCAGACACTGGAGCCGGAAACATTTCCAGCATCCGGTATGTCGGGGGATAATGATAAGGAAACTACGATTGACAGCAATCTGCTTCTGGCTTCCATGAAACGTGTATCCTATGCGATACCAGCCCAGGCGTCCAGTCCTACGATGTCTGCCCTGTGCCTGAGGGCAGCAGAAGGAATGTTGAACTTTGTTGGATTGGACGGCCATGTTCTGGCATGGGACAGGGTGGATTATGAAGGGGATTTTGAGCTTCTCATCCCTAAAAATACGGTTGAGAAGCTGCTGTCCATCGGCCTGTCGGGAGATGTGACAGTAAAGCATAATAAAAATGGGGCGGCGTTTATTACAGATGATTATGAAGTATATACCAGGATAGTGGATGGGCAATATTTCGGGTATGAAAAGATGTTTCACCAGATGCCAATACATACAGAGGTTGCAAGAGCTGAATTTCTGGAAGCCATGATACGCGCAAAAATGTGTACGGAGGAAAAACGTCCGGCCCGGTTTGAAATTTCAGGCAGCGAAATGAACATCAGCATCAAAGACAGCACAACGGATTATAATGAGACGGTTTTACTGAAAAAGGAGCTGAAAGAACCTTTGACAATCGGTTTTGACGCCAGGCTGGTCGTTGAAACGTTAAAAGCGTTTGAATGTGGAAATATAAAAATCCAGATGGCAAGCCCGAAAAATCCTATGATTGTGGAAGCGGAGGACAGCGATTTTAAAGCGATTGTCCTCCCTGTAGCAATAAATTAGCGCCATGCAGCTAAAGTTTCGTTCATGCAGGGCCTGGCCGGGCTTAAAGGGAAATCATATCACAAATACATGCAGGGCGGACTGGCGCTGCCGCCCGGAAAGGAGCAAATATGACTATTGAAAATCTGAAAAGGGCAAATGAAATACAGGAAAGGTTAAAAGAACTGGAAACGGTGCGGAAGTGGCTTGAGGAAATAGATAGGGGTATTTATCTGCTGGCGCGCGGATGCACTGTGAATGAATCAATAAAAATTTCTTCCGATGTCAGGAGCCTGCTGTATGGGTTAAGCATCGGGGAACATAAAAGACTGCAGGAAGAATTTGAGAAATTATAGGAGGCATGGCATGAAGGCAGTCGTGAAATATCCAGGAAGCAAGTGGAGCATTGCAGAATGGATCATCAGCTTCTTTCCAGAGCATCACAGCTATGTGGAACCGTTTTTTGGGAGCGGTGCTGTATTATTTAACAAAGGGCGCAGCAATATCGAAACCGTAAATGATCTGGACGGGAATGTTGCAAACCTGTTTGAATGCATCAGGGAAGATCCGGAAAAACTGGCCAGAAGTATTTATCTGACACCATATTCCAGGCAGGTATATGAAAAAGCGTTCCATGAAATCCCAGAGGATAAGTTTGAGGCGGCCCTGAATTTTTATATCCGTCTGAATATGGGGCATGGATTTCGGACCAATGGGGAAAAGGTTGGATGGAAGAATGATGTACAGGGGAGGGAACGTTCTTATGCGTCGCAGGATTGGTGTAATTTGCCAGAAAA
>ERZ778504.2364-NODE-2364-length-10371-cov-3.215587_pt1 | contig 10371 bp, 8 predicted proteins | sample MGYA00510046_ERZ778504 | MGnify/ENA primary metagenome ERZ778504 (study PRJEB29527, sample SAMN07138964) | mouse gut metagenome | material: feces | host: mouse | place: China:Nanjing | collected 2016-01-25 ...
AAACCACCTGCTATGCGGGTGGAAGATAAGCTGTTATACAAAAAAATCACCTTTCCGTTATAATGTAGTTGTTCAAGCTATCTTATAACGAAAGGAAAGGTGATTTTAATGGCTAAAAAAGCAAATAGTTTATCTCACACGAAATGGATGTGTAAATACCATATTGTGTTCACACCTAAGTATAGGCGAAAAGTAATTTATAATCAATACAAAGATAGCATTCGTGATATTTTAAAACAATTGTGTGGTTATAAAGGCGTGGAAATACTAGAGGGACATTTAATGCCGGATCATGTGCATATGTTGGTCAGTATACCGCCTAAGATAAGTGTTTCCAGTTTTATGGGATACTTAAAGGTTAAGAGTGCATTGATGATTTTTGACAAACATGCAAATCTCAAGTATAAGTTTGGAAACCGTCATTTTAGGGCAGAAGGGTACTATGTCAGCACAGTGGGATTAAATGAAGCAACGATAAAGAAATACATTCAGGAACAGGAAACAACATGACATAGCAATGGACAAATTAAGTGTAAGAGAGTACGAAAACCCTTTTAAGGGTAGCAAGTAGTACAAATGCCCCTTCCAGGGGCAGGCAAAAGCGGCAAAGGCAAGATAGCTTGAACAAAGTGAAAGCTAGCGCCTTTAGACGCTAGCCGGTAACAAAGGCTTATAGCCGTAGAGCAAACCACCCGTTAGACGGGTGGTGCTGATTAATGTTCAATATACCACAGAACACCACAGACTGTGCAGGGCTCCAGGTATTTTCTTCCAGTTGCATTCTGTGCATAAGCGAATTATGGTATACTATTTTTAGCAGGGGAGTGATCGTGTGATTATACGTTACCCATCATATTATGATTCCTTTTCCTGCATTGCCGGTGAATGTGAAGATACCTGCTGTGCGGGCTGGGAAATTGATATTGATGATAAGAGTTACCAGTATTACATGAGTATAGAAGGGGAGTTTGGAGAACGGCTGCGCCAGAATATCCGTGAATATCAGAGTGATGATGAAGATATATATGAGATGCATGGATTTATATTGAAAGAAGACAAACGTTGTCCTTTTCTGGATGAGAGGGGACTTTGTGAGCTGTACCGTGAGCTTGGGGAAGATGCATTGTGTTCGGTCTGTACCGACACACCGAGGAACTTTCTGGAATACGGGGGTGAACGGGAGATCTCCCTCAGTGCGGCATGTGCAGAGGCGGGACGTCTGATCTATGGAAGCAGGAAGCGGATTACTTTTGTAGAAAAGAGGACAGCAGAAGAATTTCCTTGGGAAGAGAGTGAGGAGGAAAGCTGTTTTGCCCGCCTGATCCGGACTGCCCGTGACCAGGCGCTGCAAATACTGCAGAACAGGAAACTGCCGCTGGCAGACAGGATCATTCATTATTTATCCTTTGCCGGGAAGGTGCAGGAATGTCTCAATAAAAATGATCCGGAAAAGATAAGCGCCCTGTCATGGGAGGATTATCAGGAGGAAATAACAGAATCGGCACAAGCGACAGGAAAGGATCTGGAAGAAAAGCAATATGAGATGTTTTTGAACAGGATGGTGACATTTACCGGAATGGACAGCATCAGTCAGGAGTGGGAGGAAGCGCTCCGGCAGCTGCAGAAAAATTTTGTGGAGAGGGCAGATGGTGCTTTGGTCTATCGGGAGGCAGTCCGGCGGCTGGAAGATGAACTTGCGCGGCAGCAGAGGGAATATGAATACGAACATCTGATGGTATATTATGTTTTTATGTGTCAGGCACGCTGTGTGGATGACTATGATTTTATCGGCAGGGCAAAGCTGGCGGTGGTAAGTTTTCTGATGATACGTGATCTTGATGCCGTGAGATTTGCTGTGAAGGGGAGCTATGACAGAGCGGACCGCGTGGATGTGGCACGCCTGTATGCCAGACAGGTGGAACATTCTGAAAATAATCTGGAATATCTGGCAGAGGAATTTATCTTTGAGGAAGTGTATTCGCCAGAGTCATTACAGGCGGCACTTTTGCAACCTTGACATTTGTGTCAAAAACGTGTACAATATAAATTGTCGTACGTATGCCCATTCGTATGGATCGATGGGCGCGGCGAACTATAATAATGGAGGTGCTCCTAAGTGCTAGAGTTATCGGTTGCGCAGGTAATCGTAACGATAGTCATCGTGGTAATCCTTCTGGCTGCCGCAGCTTTTATCGCATGGAAGATGGCGATCTCATACCATGTGAAGGTTAGTGAAGCAAAGGTGGGGAGTGCAGAGGAGAAAGCCAGAGAGATCATTGATGACGCACTGAAAACCGCTGAGACAAAGAAGCGCGAGGCGTTGCTTGAGGCAAAAGAGGAAAATCTGAAAGCCAAGAACGACCTGGATAAAGAGATCAAAGAGCGCAGAGCGGAAGTGCAGCGTTATGAGAGACGTGTATTAGGAAAAGAAGAGACTTTAGACAAGAAGACGGAAGCACTCGAGAAAAGGGAATCAAAATTAAGTTCGCGGGAAGCAAGCTTTGTGAAGGAAAAAGAGAAAGTAGAAGAACTCCGGCAGAGCCATCTTCGTGAACTGGAGAAGATTTCCGGACTCACCTCCGAACAGGCAAAAGAGTACTTGTTAAAGACTGTGGAAGAAGATGTAAAGCATGAGACCGCAGTTATGGTAAAAGAATTGGAACGTCAGGCAAGGGATGAGGCAGATAAGAAAGCCAGGGACTGTGTGGTAACTGCTATTCAGAAATGTGCAGCAGATCATGTGTCAGAGACGACGATATCTGTTGTGTCATTGCCGAATGATGAAATGAAGGGAAGAATTATAGGCCGCGAGGGACGTAATATACGGACTCTTGAAAATCTTACCGGTATTGATCTGATCATTGATGATACGCCGGAGGCCGTTATTTTGTCAGGATTTGATCCGATTCGCAGGGAAGTGGCAAGAATTGCGTTGGAAAAACTGATCGTAGACGGCAGGATTCATCCTGCCCGGATCGAGGAAATGGTTGAAAAGGCGAAAAAGGAAGTAGAGACGATGATCCGGGAGGAAGGCGAAGCTGCCACTCTTGAGGTCGGTGTACATGGTATCCATCCGGAACTGATCCGTCTGCTGGGAAGGATGAAATTCCGTACCAGTTATGGACAGAATGCATTAAAACATTCCATTGAGGTGGCGCATCTGTCAGGACTGCTGGCAGGAGAAGTGGGTGCTGATGTCCGCATGGCAAAGCGTGCGGGATTACTGCATGACATAGGAAAAGCAGTGGATCATGACATGGAGGGTTCGCATATTCAGTTGGGTGTGGACCTGTGCCGTAAGTTTAAGGAATCAGCATTGGTGATCAATGCGGTAGAGGCTCACCATGGTGATGTGGAGGCAGAGAGTATGATCGCCTGTCTGGTGCAGGCTGCTGATGCGATCTCTGCGGCACGTCCGGGCGCCCGCCGTGAAACACTGGAAACCTATACAAACCGTTTGAAACAACTAGAGGATATTTCCAACAGCTTTAAGGGAGTTGATAAGTCTTTTGCTATTCAGGCAGGTAGAGAGATTCGAGTGATGGTAGTACCGGATCAGATCAATGATGACGAGATGGTACTTCTTGCCCGTGATGTGTCAAAACAGATCGAGGCTGAATTACAGTATCCTGGTCAGATCAAGGTAAATGTAATTCGAGAGAGTCGTGTTGTTGATTACGCAAAATAGTGTAACGATTGTTTTCGTATTATCATACAATTATTTGTCAGGAAGTGATGCCGTCGTGTTGTGTACCGGGTACATAATACGACGGCTTTTTTTCGGAAATAAGGAGGTTACTGTGTCGTTTTTCCCGATGTTTATCAAATTAGAGAATGTGTCCTGCCTGGTTGTGGGCGGCGGAGGAGTCGCACACCGTAAGGCAATGGTGTTATGTGATTTTGGAGCGCTTGTCACAGTCGTTGCTCCGGAGATCTGCCCGGAACTCTGTCAGATGGACGGGATAGAATATTGTATTAGAAATTATAGGGAATCGGATCTGCGGGGACGGTGCTTAGTGGTGGCGGCGACAGATGATGAGGACATGAACCGCCGGATCAGCCAGGACTGCCGTGCCAGGGGGATCCCGGTCAATGCTGTGGATCAGCCGGAGGATTGTGATTTTATTTTTCCATCGTATCTTCGGAAAGGAGAGGTGGTGGCGGCATTTTCCAGTGGAGGCAGGAGCCCGGTGATCACACAGTACCTGAGACAAAAAAACGAGACGGTATTGACGGACACCCTGGGACAGCTGGCAGAGTGTCTCGGATCTTTGCGGCAGACTGCAAAAAAGCAGATCAGAGAACCACATAAACGCAGGGAATTCTATTATGAACTGCTGCAGCTTGGCCTGGCAGAGGACAGGATCCCGGAAGAGACGGAGATCCTCAATGTAATGAGGGAGGTGATGGAGGATGGACCGTATGAGACGGTTGCGGATGAATAGAACGCTGCGCGATATGGTGAGGGAGAATCATGTGCGGGCAGATGATCTTATTTACCCGGTATTTGTGACGGAAGGAGAAAATATATGCCAGCCGGTGGAATCCATGCCTGGGATCTGTCAGTACTCCCTGGACCGGCTGCCGGAGGAACTGGACAGGACAGTCGATGCCGGGATCCGGGGAGTTTTGCTTTTTGGCATTCCTGACCATAAGGATGAGACAGGAAGCGGTGCTTATGACGAAGAGGGGATCATACCCAGGGCAGTCCGGCTGATCCGGGAGCGTTATGAAGATCTGCTGGTAATTGCCGATGTCTGTCTGTGTGAATATACGTCCCACGGACACTGCGGTCTGGTAAAGGACGGCATAATACTGAATGACGAGACTCTTCCTCTGCTGGCTAAGGCGGCTGTGGTGTATGCAGAGGCAGGAGCGGATATCATTGCGCCCAGTGACATGATGGATAAACGGGTCGCGGCGATACGGCAGGCACTGGATGAAAAGGGGTTTACGGATATACCGATCCTGTCCTACGCGGCGAAATTCGCTTCTGCCTATTACGGTCCCTTCCGTGATGCGGCGCATTCGGCACCGGGATTTGGAGACCGGAAAACGTATCAGATGGATCCGGCGAATGGCAGGGAGGCTCTCCGTGAGGTGGAGCAGGATCTGGCAGAAGGGGCAGATATGATCATCGCCAAGCCGGCGCTTGCCTATATGGATGTGCTGAAAGAGATTGTAAATCATTTTAATGTCCCTGTGGCGGCATATAATGTCAGCGGAGAGTATGCGATGGTGAAGGCTGCGGCGGCAAAGGGCTGGATCAGTGAGAAGAAAGTCGTCATGGAAAATATGACAGGATTGAAACGTGCGGGTGCCAGGATGATCATTACCTATCATGCCCTGGATGTGGCAGCGTGGCTGAGAGAAGAGGAGGAATGTTAGATGGAGGATAGGTCTCAAAAATTATTTGAAAGAGCGAAAAGACGTATTCCCGGCGGGGTAAACAGCCCTGTCCGGGCATACACAGCGGTAGGCTGTACCCCCCGGTTTATCGAATCGGCAAAGGGGTCCAGGATCCGGGATGTGGATGGTAAGGAATATATCGATTATGTCTGTTCCTGGGGACCGGGAATCCTTGGGGCGGCACATCCCCGTGTAGTGCGCGCCGTACAGGAGGCGGCAGAATCAGGATTGTCATATGGCGCGCCGACGGAGCGTGAGGTGGAGCTGGCAGAGCTGATCGCAGAGATGGTGCCTTCTATTGAGGTCAGCAGACTGGTGAATTCGGGCACCGAGGCAGTTATGGGTGCGATCCGTACTGCCAGGGGATATACGGGCAGAGATAAGATCATTAAGTTTCGTGGATGCTATCACGGGCATTCGGATGCCCTTCTTGTGAAGACCGGATCGGCAGCGCTCACAACATCAGTGCCGGACAGTGCGGGGGTGCCGGGAGGGGCGACAAAGGATACGCTGATCGCAGAGTTCAATGATGAGGTTTCGGTCGCAGAATTATTTCTGGCAAATCCGGGTAAGATCGCAGCGGTTATCGTGGAACCGGTACCGGCAAATATGGGAGTTGTGATGCCCAAGTGGCCGTTTCTCCGGTTTTTGCGCGATATTACCAACAGAAATGGGACACTGCTGATTTTGGATGAGGTGATCACCGGCTTCCGTCTGGCGCCGGGCGGGGCACAGGAATATTATAAAGTGCGCCCGGATCTTACCACTCTTGGTAAGATCGCAGGAGGCGGTATGCCGCTGGGGGTATACGGCGGCAGACGGGAGATCATGGATATGGTATCACCAGTGGGGCCGGTATATCAGGCGGGCACATTATCGGGAAATCCGATCGCTACGGCAGCAGGACTGGAAACTCTCAGGATTCTGAAAGAAGATCCGCAGATTTATACCCGTCTGGAAGAGAAGACCAGACAGCTGGCCGATACTGCCAGAGAGGCTGGCGGTGACCGGGTGTCTGTCAATCAGATCGGTTCTCTGATGAGTATCTTTTTTACAGAAAATGGTGTGAATGATTACAAGAAGGCAGTCAGTTCAGATACAGAGACTTATGCCGATTATTTCAGGTATATGCTGGACTATGGAATTTATCTGGCTCCATCGCAGTTTGAGGCGATGTTTGTATCCGACGCCCACACGCAGGAAGATATTGAAGAGACATGCCAGCGGCTTCGGGAGTATCTCAAACTTTAGGGGGCGGTGTATTTACAAACATATGAAATCATGCTACAATCATATACAGTAATGTGAGCGGCAAAAGATACACAGGTAACATACAATGAGTGATTCAATAGGAGGTAGTCATGGCTTGCACGATTCATGCAGATGAGATTAAAAGGGTGAAGGCACTGGGATGTCTCCACAACAAAGGAACGGATTTATTTAATGTCCGTGTCATTACGGTTAATGGCAAAATTACGACAGAACAGGCACATGTGATCACAGAGGCGGCAGAAAAATACGGCAATGGGGAACTGGTTTTTACGACACGTCTCACCGTAGAGGTGAGGGGCGTCCATTATGATGATATAGAACCATTCCGGGAGTTTATTGCCAAAGCGGGTCTGGAAACAGGTGGTACAGGGGCAAAGGTGCGCCCGGTCGTATCCTGTAAGGGGACGACATGCCAGTACGGATTGTATGATACCTATGATCTTTCGCAGAAGATCCATGAACGCTTTTACAAAGGATACGGAGGCGTGAAGCTTCCCCACAAATTTAAGATCGCCACGGGTGGATGTCCCAATAACTGCGTGAAACCCGATCTGAATGATGTAGGTATCGTGGGTCAGATGGTACATGCCCATGATATAGAATTATGCAAGGGTTGTGGAAAATGCCAGATTGAACTGAACTGCCCGATGAAGGCGGCCAGAGTAGTGGATGGTAAGATCACGATTGATGAGACAGTCTGCAACAATTGTGGACGCTGTATCAAATTCTGTCCATTCCATGTAAATGACGGCGCAGTGCCAGGGTTTAAAGTATACATAGGTGGAAGGTGGGGGAAGAGGACTGCACACGGGCAGGCGCTCTCCAGGATCTTTTTGTCAGAAGAGGAAGTGCTGGAAGCAGTGGAAAAAGCGATCCTGTTATTCCGTGACAGAGGCAGGGCAGGCGAGAGGTTTGCGGATACGATCGCCCGCATCGGTTTTGAAGAGGCAGACAGGCTTATTTTGTCGGATGAATTATTGCAGCGCAAGGATGCCATACTGGCGGAAGAGTGAACAATATGGAATTAGGGTATATGGGCGTCCGGTACAATGAGACGCCGCTTTCGGTGAGGGAGCTTGTCTCCTTCACCGATTCCAAAAAAACAGAATTATTTGAAACGTTACAGAGAATCGGCGTGAAGCAGTGCATGGTATTGTCCACGTGCAACCGGAGCGGGATTTTCTTTTTTTATGATGGGAACAAACAATGGGAGCAGATTGATACCTGCTATTCAGGCAGCTTCCCGGATGTAGATTTTGCAGGATATCTGCAGAAAAAACAGGGAGAAGAGGCGCTGATGTATCTTTTTCGGATCACTGCCGGACTAGAATCACTTGTACTGGGCGAGGACCAGATTCTGGGACAGGTTGTAGAGGCACTGGAGTTTGCGCAGCTCATGGGAATGGCGGGCAAAGAACTGAATAAGGTGGTCCGGGATGCCATCCGCTGTTCCAAAAGGATAAAGGAAGAGCTGCACATCAGTGAGAATCCTTTGTCGGTGAGCTATGTTGGCGTACGGCGTCTGGCGGAGGTGATGGGTGACAGGATATGTGGCAGCAGGATGCTTGTCATCGGCAGTGGTAAGACAGCGGAGCTTGCCCTGATGTATCTGAGAGAATATGTACCAGAACAGATCTATATCTGTAACAGGACAAGACAGCGTGCCGGGAAGCTCCGGGAACGTTTTCCCGAACTGAGGGTGGTCTCTTATGAGGACCGGTATCAGATCCTACAACAGTGTGAGGTTGTTGTATCTGCGACGGCATCGCCACATCTTGTGATCACAGAGGAACGTTACCGTGATCTGACTGCTGTACAGGATGGGGTAAAACGATATTTTCTGGATCTGGCGGCGCCAAGGGATATTGACCAGCGCCTGGCAGGATATCCGGGTATCCGGATCATAGATATGGACACCCTTCAGGATATTGCCCGGCAAAACCAGCGGGAGCGGGAACGTCTGGCGGGAGAGAGTGCATCGATGATCCGGGATGCTGTGGCAGAGACGAAAGAATGGTTTCATATCAGCCGTATGGACGAAACAATAGAATCTCTCCAGAAGCGGTGTCATGCGATTGTGGAGGACAGCTATGCCTATCTGGAGCGCAAGCTGGAACTGACGGACCGGGAGCAGAAGCTGGTGAGGAAAGTATTGAACGCCTCGCTCCAGCGTCTTCTCCGGGAACCGATCCGGGAGCTGAAACAGCTGGATACAGAGGAAGAGCAGGAAGAATATAAAGAAATGATACAACGGTTGTTTGTCAAAGAAGGAGACTGAATATATGAAGGTATTAATTGGGACGCGGGGATCGAAACTGGCACTGGCTCAGGCGGAATATGTCAGGGATATCCTTCGGGATTCCTGTTCCGGGCATTCCTTTGAGATAAAAACAATTACTACAAAGGGAGACCGGATCATCGACAGGCCACTGGGTGACATCGGCGGCAGGGGAGTCTTTGTCCGGGAGATTGAAGAGCAGCTTTTGTCGGGGGAGATCCAGCTGGCTGTCCACAGTATGAAGGATATGCCGGTATCTCCGGCTGAGGGACTGGTATTTACCCGGACATGGAAAAGAGAAGATCCAAGGGATGTGCTGGTCCTGAGGGAGAAAGCATCGCTGGAGGAACTGCCGGAGGGAGCGGTCATCGGTACCGGGAGCATCCGGCGACAGGCATTGCTCCGTCGTCTGCGTCCGGATCTCAGGCTTACAGGGATACGGGGCAATGTAGACACCCGGCTGAGGAAAATGGAAGAGGAGGGGCTGGATGGCATCGTGCTGGCGGCTGGCGGCCTTCACCGCCTTGGTATGCGGGGGAGGATCACCCAGTACTTATCTTATGACCAGATGATACCTGCTCCGGCACAGGGGGTTCTGGCTCTGGAGGTGCGGGAGGATGCACGGGAACTGCAGATGCTTCTGGATCAGTTTGCCCACGAAGAGAGCTGCTTTACGGCAGCGGCAGAACGTGAGTTTATGAGATTGTCCGGGGGAGACTGTCATCTGCCGGTCGGAGCGGTATGTGAACGGCTGCCGACAGGACAGTATCGTCTCCGTGCGGTATCTGGTGATGAAGAGGGGGGACGGTTGTATTTTGCAGAAGCAGCGGGGACGGATCCACTCGCAATCGCAGAGGAAGCGGCAGCAGGTCTCAGTCAGTGTGGGTCTTCTGCTGCAAAAGGAACGGTATATCTTGTGGGAGCGGGACCGGGAGATCCCGGGATGATCACTGTCCGGGGACAGGAACTTCTGAGACAGGCGGACTGCGTAATCTATGACCGTCTCATACCGCCGGGACTACTGCAGGAGGCAAAGGCAGGCTGTGATCTGGTGTATGCGGGGAAAGAGGCTCATCATCACATTATGAAACAAAAAGATATCAATGCCCGTATGATCCGGGAGGCAAAAAAGGGTAAAAAAGTGGTGCGTCTCAAAGGCGGAGATCCTTTTGTTTTCGGAAGAGGGGGAGAGGAGGCACTTGCCCTTTTGGAACAGGGGATCAATGTAGAAGTGGTGCCAGGGGTGACGTCAGCGGTAGCGGGAGCGGCATGTGCCGGGATCCCGGTGACACACCGGGGAATGGCAGGCGGCTTTCATGTTGTGACAGCGCATGACCAGAAGGATCATCTCGCGGATATTGATTTTGAAGCCCTGGTAAAGAGTGGCGATACGGCTGTATTTTTAATGGGGC
>ERZ778504.2375-NODE-2375-length-10314-cov-3.621406_pt1 | contig 10314 bp, 7 predicted proteins | sample MGYA00510046_ERZ778504 | MGnify/ENA primary metagenome ERZ778504 (study PRJEB29527, sample SAMN07138964) | mouse gut metagenome | material: feces | host: mouse | place: China:Nanjing | collected 2016-01-25 ...
GGTCCTTATCATCCCCAAGTGTTCTGGGGATAAAACCATAATTTGCCGGATAGTGCGTTGATGTATAAAGGATACGGTCCAGTATGATCAGTCCTGTCTCTTTATCCAGTTCATATTTTTTCTTACTTCCCTTGGAAATCTCGATCGTCGCCACAAAATCACCGGGCTGGATCCGTTCCCTGCTTATATCATGCCAGATATTCATAAATTATCGCCCTCTTTCATCAGCCAACGCCAGTAGTTCCCAATTCCAGATATTTAAGATAAGCGCCATAAGACATAGTCACCGCATTATCTCCTTTGCCGACGGATACAACTACTTTTTCCAGGTCAGCCTGCGTTGCCTCCGTACCGGTATCAAATCCGGCCGGAACCTGCACGGAAGGTGTCTGGACAGTGTCTTTCTTTTTGGTGTCTTCTGTGGAACTGCTGCTTTCTGTGTATTTGCCAGTGTCCTTCACGCTGACCTTCCTGTCTGGTACTGTCACGCCTTCGGACATAAACTTCTTAATCTTCTTAACATAATTCTGTGTCTCTTTATACGGCGGCACACCGCCATATTTTTTTACGGCGCCGCTGCCGGCATTATATGCGGCCGCTGCCAGTGTATAATCGCCTTTAAATTTCTTCAAATGCGCCGCCAGCAGTTTTGCCGATGCCATGATATTCTGCTCTTCATTAAAAGGATCTGTAACACCAAGCTCTTTACACTCATATGGCATAAGCTGCATGATCCCCTTCGCTCCCGCCGAAGATACGCATTTTGTATTAAAGTCAGATTCTGCTTTCGCCACGGCGGTAAGAAAATCATAGGAGATATCATATTTCTCGGCTGCCCTCTTAAATATATTCTTCAAAGCCGTCTTCCCCGCCGCTGCCGTACCGGATGATTTAGATACGGAAGAGGTTTCTTTGCTTTTCCGGGTCCCTGTCGTCTCAGCCGCTTTCTTCTGCACTTCCTTTTTTAATACCTTCTTAAACGAAGTAATGCTGGACCGGGACGGATCGTTCTTTTTCACAGATAATGCTGCCGCTGATTCACCCGTCACATCCTGCACAACCAACATTGACATTTCCCTGCTCCTTTCTCTGCGTCAGTGACCGGATCTGCCGCCACATACACGCACTACACTATAATTATAGCAAATGTCCCGCAGAAATCAAGAATAACTGCCCGGATTTTGTAAATTTACTTCTGGTAAATGTGTCCTTTTCTCATGAAAATGGCGCATAAGCAGGATCACGATTCCACAGCAGGCAAGCTCAAACAGTATCATCACAATACCTAAAATAACCGAATCGATCTGTTCCAGCCATCCTGTCAGAATATCCAGCAGGTAGGAAGAGGAATTAAACGCCACATGCAGCAGACAGCTGCCCCATATCGTCTGGGTCTTTTCATATATATATGCCAGTACGACACCAATTATTGTAGCATAAATCCCCTGGACCCAGTTCATATGATAGGCGCCAAACAGAAGCCCCGAAATAATGGCAGCCGGCCACATGGAAAAACCGCGGCGCAGCTTGGCATAGATCATCCCCCGGAACAGTACTTCTTCTGCCAGCGGTCCCAACAGACACACAATAAAGAGCATGATCACCGGGTTCATCGTATCCAGATCAAAATTCTTTGCCAGCTCCTCATATTGTCTGAAAATGGACGGGAGGACGATCTGAAACCCTCTCAGGATCAGATTGATGGCAAATTGTCCAAAGATAGCGATGCCCACGATCGCCAGTGTATTGGACCGTGTAAATGCCTTGCGGTAATCCGGCCGGAACGGATATTTATTTTCCCGAAAATAGTACCACAGACCAAAGCCGATAAACATGATAAAATCACACAATCCGGTAAGAACCATGGTAAAAGCCCCGTTTGCCGATATTTCATCCGCCCCGGCACTTATACCCAGTCCGAGTTCCATCAGCTTTGCCACGGCGCCTGAATTTGTCAGCCCCTCTGTCAGCGCTATTTTATATATGATCCCCAGCATCATAAAGCTCATGACGAACTGCAGCGCCACAGCAATACCTATATATAACAGCACCCATGCCAGTGTTATCCCTTTTCTCTTCATCTTAGTTCCCCCATTCTGAAACGCAGCTTCGCTCAACGCTCCTGTCCATTATTCTATCACGTTCCCCTGCCATGGTCAATTTCCTATTGCCAATTTTTCTTGAAAATGATACTATGAAGTTACTGTTCACTATGGACTTTATCATGAAAATACAAAATACAGGAGCGGAAACAAAACGATGTTTCCGGCAGAATGGAGGAAACTATGAAACTCTGGGGCGGACGGTTTACAAAAGAAACAAACCAACTGGTACACAATTTTAATGCTTCCATTTCATATGACCAGAAATTTTATAAACAGGATATCCTGGGCAGCATTGCACATGTCACCATGCTGGAAAAACAGGAGATCCTGACGACACAGGAAAAAGAAACCATTATCGACGGACTGAAAGGAATCCTCACGGATCTTGAGAACGGTACGCTGGAAATCACCGGCGAACACGAAGATATCCACAGTTTTGTAGAGGCAAACCTGATCGACCGCATCGGTGAGCCGGGCAAAAAGCTCCACACCGGACGCAGCCGCAACGATCAGGTCGCACTGGATATGAAACTGTACACACGGGATGAAGTCATCGCCATCAATGATCTGTTAAAGGAACTGATGGTCGTGATCCACCGGATCATGACAGAGAATACAGATACCTATATGCCGGGCTTTACCCATCTGCAGAAGGCACAGCCGGTCACGCTGGCGCACCACTTCGGTGCTTATTTTGAGATGTTCCGCCGCGACCGCAGCCGTCTGCGGGATATCTATGACCGTATGAATTACTGCCCGCTGGGATCGGGCGCCCTTGCCGGTACGACATATCCGCTGGACCGCGAATACAGTGCCTCCCTGCTGAAATTTGACGGTCCCACGTTCAACAGTATGGACTCTGTCTCTGACCGGGATTATCTGATCGAGCTGCTCAGCGCGCTCTCCACGATCATGATGCATATGAGCCGGTTCTGTGAAGAGATCATCCTCTGGAATTCCAACGAATACCGTTTTGTCGAGATCGACGATTCCTATTCCACTGGTTCCAGCATCATGCCACAGAAAAAGAATCCAGACATCGCCGAGCTCGTCCGCGGCAAAACAGGACGCGTATATGGCGCGCTGGTATCCCTTCTGACAACGATGAAAGGGATCCCTCTTGCCTACAACAAAGATATGCAGGAGGACAAGGAGCTGACCTTCGACGCCATTGATACGGTGAAGGGCTGTCTGGCACTCTTTACCGGGATGCTGGATACGATGAAGTTCAATAAACCGGTGATGGAAGCCAGCGCCAAAAACGGTTTTACCAATGCGACAGATGCCGCTGATTACCTTGTCAATCACGGCGTACCATTCCGCGATGCCCATGGGATCATCGGTCAGCTGGTCCTGTTATGTATTGACAAAGGCATCTCTCTGGATGAACTGCCACTGGACGAATACCAAAAAGTATCTCCTGTTTTTGCCGATGACATCTATGAGGCAATCTCCATGAAAACCTGTGTGGAAAAGAGAAATACCATCGGCGCACCGGGAGAGAAGGCGATGGCACAGATCATCACAGCAAATGCCCGCTATCTTCAGGAATCCTGAATTTCATATTTTTCTTTTGCAACCGCTCTTTTTCTGAGCCGTTCATGGATGAAGTCACGGAACAGGGCATAGCACACCGAACAGAGGGGGATAAACAGGAGTATTCCGGTTATGCCAAACAGGCTTCCCCCGACACTGACTGCGACCAGCACCCACATCGAGGGCAGACCGATCGATCCACCGACAACACGGGGGTAGATCAGGTTTCCCTCGATTTGTTGTATCACGAGGAATAGTACAAGAAACCAGACCGCCTTGACCGGATCCACCATCACGATCAAAAACATACCGACAACACAGCCGATAAATGCTCCGACAATCGGGATCAGCGCCGTCAGCGCAATAACAACACCGATCAGCATGGCATACGGGATACGGAAGATCCCCAGTATGATCACAAACATCGCCCCCAGAATAAACGCCTCCAGACACTGCCCCGATAAGAAACCGGAAAACACCTGATTTGTCAGCTTTCCGATGGCTATCACCCTGTCTGCTCTTTTCTCCGGGAGAAGGGCATACAGGATTTTTCTTGTCTGGCAGGAAAGCTTCTCTTTCTGGATCAGCACATAGACAGAAAAAACAATACCGATCAAAAAGGATACAATACCACCGACAACACTTCCGATCAGATGAAAGCCGGAGGTAACGATATTCGTAGCGGCAGACTGCAGAAATGCAGTCGCCTTTGCGGAAAGACTGGCGATATCCAGTTCTGTCTCCTCAATAAAAGCGGCAACCGAAGGCAGCTTATCCTTATTTTCCAAAAACCACTCCTGTACGGCAGTCACGGCCGCCGGAATCTGATCCGTCAGCAGCTTCACCGTTCTTGTCAGTTCCGGGATGATCACGACCATCGCAAGTGTCAGCACACCGATAACGAGCAGCAGTGTCAAAGCATAAGAGAGGATCCGTTTTACCTTCTGTCCTTTCAGATCAATCTGTCTCATCGGAACATTAATGATAAATGCGATCGCACCTCCCAGAATAAACGGCAGAAACAGACGAAAAAAGCTGCACAGGAAACGCCAAACCAGATCCAGGTGCATAACGGCACAATAGAGTAGGATGGCAAAGGCAACAATCTCCAGTATATGTCTTTTCATTTCACGGTTCATCCTGATCCCCCTCCCTTTTTCCCAATCCATGGGGCATTTTGTTCCCCTCATCATCGACCGTGACAAATATGGCACTGCCTGTAACATATATGTCATGAGAGAGAAAATCCCTGCCCTCAGCCAGTATTTCTACACTTGTAGTCCCGTATTTCCCCGGCTGATAGCGAAATTCCAGGATCGTCCCCGCCCTGACCGGTCTTTTGATCCGGATCTCCCGGACCGCCGCCAGCACTACATGCTCCGTCTCCCCCATAACCTCTGTCACGCCGATCATCGCAGCCTCTGTCAGCCACTCCGAAATATACCCGGCGTAGAGCGTCTGGTGATGGTTCATAAATTCCGGCCGGACAAAACGTCTTGTTGCAATCTTCATCTCCATCCTCCTGTATTCCTGCCCTTTATATGATCTCTTCCCATTCCTTTTCCCGGAACCCGACCCGGACCTGATCCTCTGTCACCAGGATCGGCCGCTTCACGAGCATTCCGTCCGAAGCAAGCAATGCGATCTGTTCCTCCTCACTCATGGCGGGAAGCTTGTCCTTCAGCCCCATTTCCCGGTAAAGCATTCCACTTGTATTGAAAAACCGTTTCAATGGAAGTCCACTTCTCTCATGCCACTGTTTCAGCTCTTCTGCCGACGGGTTGTCCTCCTTGATATTGCGGTCTGTATAAGAAACAGCGTTCTCGTCCAGCCACTTTTTTGCCTTTTTGCAGGTTGAGCATTTAGGATATTCGACAAATAACATATCATTCATTTCCTTTCTTTTATGATTTATAAAGTATAACACATTTTTACCAGCTAATTCAATAAGAAATGCCAGGACGAATCCTGCCGTCCTGGCATCCCATGCTTTTCTTTCAATTCATTTGTACTCTACGATTCATCGCACGATCGATCAATACACATCAATATTGTCTACCATGGTCACAGAATTATAACGTCCGCCACGCACATACATACCTTTGAGTACACCGGTACCATTGATCTCAACCGGACCCTGGAAATACGTTTTTGTATCATCCTTGATCTCTATGGTCGCCGTCTTCTGGGAAGCGTTCACGACAACAAGGACATGTACCCAGGAAGCCGGGATATCTACTTCCGGCGAACCGTTGATGGACCACTTTGTACTGTTGGTGGCTGCCATTTTCAGGATATATCCGGCATCAATCCCATTATTGACATTATCACTGATATAATGGAAATCGGTACCTGTTAGCGCAAATTCTGTCGTCTGGTTATCCCCCGCTTTCAAAGAGAGATCAAACTCTACACAGTAAACACCGTTTACCTTGTTTTCCTCTATACCAAAGTTGGTAAACGCACCTCTTGAATTCTGCTGGCCCGGTGCAAACTGGATATACTTCCCATGTGTGCTGTCAGTTTCAACCGTCACCTGGTTCGGCGCATTGGCCGATTCCCAACCACCGGCTCCTATCTTTGTACCATCGCTATTTTTGTCATCTTCCGCACTACTGTAATCATTCTGATAGATAAAATCGGTGATCGTCTCCGGCAGTACAACGACATCAAATTCCTTCGTTACCGCACCGATCGTCGCCGTCAGCTTCACCGTAACACTGCCCGATGATGGCGGCGTCACTGTTCCATTGACATTGATCACATCCGGATTGGAGGAGGACCAGCTGATCGCATTCCCCTCAATCGTTGCCGGGAGATCGATATGATCGCCACGGACTACCGACTTGATCACAATCTCCAGCGCCGGTACTGTGACAGTAAACTCTTTTGTCTGTTCCACCGTGCCATGTTTAATGACAGCAGTAAGTTTTACCGTTGTATCTGTGAGAGCCCTTGTTACTTTTGCCGTCTTTCCTTCAATCTTAATAACGGCATTATCCGACGTCCAGGTTACTTCTGAACCGAAGAATCCTTCTGTCGTCAGTGCAAAGTCTTTCTTGATTGTCTTCTCCACTGTAATTTTGGATGCATCATATGAAACGATCTCAGCATCCGGTTTCTTTACCCTGACACCCCACACGGATTTGATATTGCCATCACCAACAGCGGTAAATACCATCGCTTTGGAAAGATTTTTATCCTCCATGGTCTGTTCAAATACAACGCCTTTGAATGTTTCATCCCCGATCTTGATGGTGATATAATTCTTGTCGAAGGTCCATGTACCTGTCTTGCTGCCGGAAACTGAGCCATCCGCATTCAGCTTTACAACGACCGAGTCACTATAATCATATGCTGGCGGCTGCGTCTTTGTATACGATGTACGGTGGAGGATAAATTCATACTCACCTGCCACGTCTTCCGTGGTATACGTTTTGTCCATGCTCTCACCGTCATAAGCAAACGGCGCTGTGACAAGCCAGCCATCTTCATTCAGGAACATCTGGTTTGATTTGGTAACAAAGCCTTCTGTCCCGTTTGCCCATTTCTGATGATAGTGCAGGAACAGCTTGCCATTCTCAGCAGTTCCCGCTTTGCTGGCAAGAAGTGCGGAGTTTCCACCACAGGACGTATAAGCAAAGTCCATAAAGGAGAACTTAAAATTGTCCATAACACGCAGTCCGAGTTCTGCTCTTCCAAGCTCGGAGGTCGCCTTATTCCCTGCGGTATCCACATATGGTCCCTCTACATTTTCCGAGCGGTACATTCTCATATTATAACCGCCATAGGACTGCAGTCCGCCGACCGACGTCCAGAGGAAATAGTAATATCCGGTGCTGGACTTGGCAGAAGGTACCTCCATGATGAATGGTCCCTCGCCGTTATTGTTTGCCAGTTTAATTCCGTAATAAGGATCTTTGTCACCGATGACAGAAGCGGTTCCATTGTCCTCATAGGTTGCACTCTTCAGACGGTCACCAGTCTTTGGATCCAGCTGGATCATACGAATACCGCCAGCGCAGGTAAAGGATCCATACGTCATCCACAGTTTGCCTGTGTGGTCGTAGAATACTGTGGCGTCAATACAGTCTGGATATGTTCTGTCATTTGCCGTGTATTTCGCCGGCACCTTGGTTTTGTCGGTGATACCCAGTACATCCATCAGATTGGTCTTATCCACATCATCTGTCGTCATTGCCGAAGCAACAAGCATTTTCTCATATTTGTACGGACCATCCGGTTTATCTGAACTGGTAAGCGCGATCACACATTTGCCCTGTGCCGTACCGTCAGCAAGCGTTACATACATAAAGTATTTGCGTGCTTCTTTACTATAAATAATGGATGGCGCCCATACCCCTTCCGGATTTGCATTGCCCGGCTTTACAAAAGCATAGACATCGGCAAATTCCTGCTGATATGGTTTGGTAAACAATTTATTGCTGTCATTATATCCCACACTGGAGTTTGCCACCCACGCCCAGGATTTCATATCCTTGGAATATCCGGCAAGACAGTGTGAGCCTACCGTATAGTAGTACCCTGACACTGGATCCTGGAATACCGACGGATCGTGGATCGCTATCGTGGAATAGTTGATCGTCGCCTTGCAGGCTGCCATAACACCGGTAGCCGTCTTCGCCGTGATCGTAACCTGACCCGCCTTCTTCATGCGCAGCTTTCCGTCTTTTGTAAATCCGGCGATATTGCTGTCGGATGAAGTATAGGATATCTTTGCCGTACTATTGGAGTTTAGGAGGATCGCGCCGCCAAATACAACGGTATCCTGATCCGGGCTGAGCTCATACGCCGCTGTCTCCGGATAGATCAGTTTCTCCTTATCGTCTTTCGGTGCCGGCTGCAATGCCTTTTTATAGATGCTGAACGATTTTACCGTACAATCTGTCACCGTGCTTCCCTGTGCGATACACGAAGGCGCCACACCGAGGAGATACTGGGTCCAGGAATTCCTTACCGTCGCCAGATATGCTGTCGTGCCCGTCGGGCAGAGTGCCGTATTGGCATTCGGTGTAAACGAACCGCCGACGGAAACTCCGGTTTCCACATTGTAGTATGCCTTCAGTTCCCCATCCAGATAAACGCGGATCTCTTTATCCGTATAGGTCGTTACCAGCGTAAATTCCTTTCCGATCGGGATAAAGTTTTCCGATGTATAGAACTGGGAACGCCAGTCAAGTTCAGTATAGAGCTGACCGCTCGGCGTCACCGCCTGGAACATCATCGGATAACTGCTTCCGGACGTATTCCAGAGAAACGTGTTGCCGCTGGCATTCAGCTTATTGATCGTCATCGTCATGGCGATCGTCATACCTTCGTCACTGTCTGCCATGGAGAGATCTTTTTTGGTATTCAGCGCTGTCGTATCTGGTACGATATCTGCCGTGGCCTCTTCCATGGAAGGGAGGTTCCCTACGCGGACTGGTGTGATCTCTGCCGTGGCTGAGATCTCTGTGGACGGAGCCGGCGTCGGATTCGGGGTCGGTTTGACGGTTGTGCCGCCGCCCTGTGAACTGCCGGTCACCGTGATAGCAAAGCTCTTCTGCAGCACTTTCCCTTTGCTGCCCTTTACCTTGGATTTTGCCGTGATCGTTGCCTTACCGGCAGCAACTGCTTTTACCAGCCCCTTACTGCTGACTGTCGCTACCTTTTTGTCAGAGGAAGAATAAACAATCGTCTTACAGGTCGGTTTGCCGCTCAGTGAAGCAGTGATCTGCGCCGTTTTCCCTGCCTGCAGTGTGCTGGCGCTGATACTGGCTTTGATCCCCGTCGGCGCCACATACTTCTTTACCTTGATCTTGATGGTCTTAGTCAGTTTCCTGCCTTTTTTGTTCTTTGCCACCGTAGTGACTTTGATCTTTGCCGTTCCTTTTTTCTTTGCTGTCACTTTACCCTTGGAACTGACCTTCGCCACCTTCTTGGAAAGTGATTTGAATTTCACCTTCTGTTTTGCCTTCTTCGGCGTCACCTTTGCCTTCAGCTTCGTCGTGGTGTAAGGAGAGTATTTCCCTACATACAAGGTTTTGCTGCCAGCTTTCACTGTCAGCTTCTTTGCTTTGGCAGCTGCTGCCTCTGCCTCAGGAGCAGGCATCATGCCGATTCCTGTCCCCATAAGGACCGCCGCTGTCAAAACGGCAAGCGCTTTTTTCGCTGTGCCCTGTGAGATTCTTTTTCTCAATTTTTCGTCCCCCTTTTTCGTATAATTATCCGCAGATATATTTGTGAATAATTATACAATCCAGAGGGACAAAAGTCAATCGAATTCATCGATTCAAAAATTCAGAGCGACGATATCATGCCCGCTTTTATCCTTGTATCACTCCCCGAAAAAGTATCGTTTCCTTCCTTTGCAAATTCGCCGCCCGAGCATTGTCTGAGATGTCTGCTGTCGTTTTTTTCTGCCTTTTGTCAGCACGTTTGCACTAAGAGCCGCCACGCAACGGTACTAATGCACCACCAAATGAAGGTTTCCCCTGCTGCGGGCAGATGCAAAGCATCTGTTCACGAAAAAAGGATGCTAAAAATAAATATATTTGTTTTATCGCATCCTTTTTTTCGTGAATCAGCACCCTTGGTGCTGCCCGCTGCAATAAGTATTTAAGGTGGTGCATAAGGACCGGCGGGCGGCTATGCTGCAAAAAGCAGAAAAAAC
>ERZ778504.2379-NODE-2379-length-10286-cov-4.838139_pt1 | contig 10286 bp, 9 predicted proteins | sample MGYA00510046_ERZ778504 | MGnify/ENA primary metagenome ERZ778504 (study PRJEB29527, sample SAMN07138964) | mouse gut metagenome | material: feces | host: mouse | place: China:Nanjing | collected 2016-01-25 ...
GCGTATCTACGATTATGTAATCAAACTGCCTGCGCAGGCTTAAGAGCATTTCCTTGAATTTTTCCCCGCCCAGAAGTTCACTCGGATTGGGCGGCACAGGCCCTGCAAATATCATGTGCAGATTTTGGATATTGGTCATGTGTACGACCGTTTCCAGTGTTTCTTGACCTGCCAGCACATGGATCAGGCCGTGATGCACCGCTCCGGTTTTATATCTTCCCACCAGTACGGATTTGCGCAGATCGGCATCCACCAGAACCACTTGCTTCCCTGCCTCCGCAAACGCCCGGGCAAGTTCTACCGCCACGGAGGTTTTGCCCTCATTAGGCGTGCAGCTTGTTATGACAATCGTCCGAATATCCGAACCACACAGCTCTATGTTTGTGCGCAGTGTCTTATAAGCTTCTCTCGTTCTGTAATCGTCCTGCGTCTCAAAGCGGAGCGTAATTTCCCGCGTCACGTTAAACGCTTTCGTATCAGGCTCCCCGGAAACGCCGCGATCTATACTCCTACCCTCTTCCATGCATCTGGACCTTTCTCCCTTTTTTGTCGGAAGTCTTTTTCTTTTTGCTCTTGCGGCTCCCGCCTTTACCCGGATTCTCCCGCATCGGAATTAACGCCAACGTAGAAAGCTCCAGATATTTTTCGATATCCTCGGAGGATTTGATCGTATCATCCAGAAGGAACCTTGCCAGTACTACACCGCCCACCGCCAGACAGCCGAGTATGCCGCCAAACAGCGTCCATCGCACGCAGCTTGGAGACGCTTTCTCTGTGGGGAAATTGGCTGCTTCCACCATATTGACGGCATCGATGTCCATCACATCCTCTATGTGCCTGCTTGACGCTTCTCTTATGCTGTCGGCTATTGTCATTGCCGCCGCAGGATCATGATCTTTCACCGTGATGGAAATGACACGGGTATCTTCCTGTGCGCTGACGGAGACCTTTTTCTGCAGTTCCTTGTACTCCAGAGCAAGTCCCAGATTTCGGATCACCTCTTCCAGTACGTATCTGCTCCCGATCAGCTCTCTGTAATCCTTTGTAAGCTGGCTGCCCAACTGCACATCCGAGTAGGTGACTCCCGTATTTTCGTTTTTATTTAGAATGTAGATCTTTGTGGTGGACTCATAAGTCGGTGTAATCAAGTATTTGCTGATCAGAAAAGCGGCAAGCGCCGCAAGGATACCGACTCCTAAAATGAGCCAGAACCTTCCGAGAAGTACAGCTATTATTTCCAGCAGATCAATTTCTACCGTGCCGGTTTCCCTATTCTCTTCCATCCACTTTCCACACCCTTCTTTGATCCCTTCTATCCATAACTGCCCTGCAAGAGCGCAACTGCATTCTCCCTGAAAATCTCTCCGCAGTATGTCTCCCCGTATTTTTTCGCTACATAGGCGGCTGCTTTTGCCATTTTTGGGGTTCTTCTCCTGTCGTCATGGCAGTCCGTACCTACAAAGCTGACAAATTCCCGTCTCAGCAGCCATTTTACATTCTGTCTACACGTCATGCCGTTTTCTCCGGTGATGCTGGAAGCATTAACCTGCAGATGACAGCCCATGTCGTACAGCTCCTCCGCTCTTACCTTCTTATCCATAAGACAGCGGTACCGCTCCACATGCGCTAAAATAGGTACATAGCCTTCCGCGAGCAGATTATATGCTGCCTCACGGATATAGGCATAATTCTCCGCCGGGCTGAATTCCACCAGAACACAAGCTGATCCCGCCATCGTAAACGCCCTTTCTTCCCGAAGCGCTCCGATGACATCCGAACTGTAATAAACCTCGTTACCCAGATAAAGACGGGTGGAAATCCCCGCTGCATCCTTCAGTTTCTCCAGCTGATATAACGCCCTTCTCACGGTCTCGGGCCGTGAATTATGTCGCATGGGTTTATAGTGGGGCGTCAAAATGATTTCTTGTATTCCCTCCGCCTGTGCTTGTCTCAGCATCTTCAAAGCCATTGCAGAATTTTTGGCCCCATCATCCAGACCGGGCAGGATGTGGGCATGTATGTCTATATAAGAGTTCACGATCTGTCACCGTCCAAAAAAAATTCTGCTCCAACCAATATTATGGCGTCCATCTTCCACAATATGTATCAAGAATCAGACGCACTAACAATGTCAGTGCGATTTTTTTCTATAATAACACTATAAATTTGTTTTAACAATACTAATATCTTTATTTTTTTAAAATAATAACACTATCATATTCTGTTGATTCGGAATGTTTAGAGAGAAAATTTTAATGAAAACAAAAACTGTATAACCGAAATTGATCCACACATATCACATGTGAATGATGCCATACATGGGAGAGAATAGCGCGTGGGAATAAACTATAAAATTGTTGGGAAAAACATAAAGTATTACCGAAAGCAGAAAAATCTGACACAGGAACAGATGGCAGAAAGCCTGGAACTGTCGGTTGGTTTTATCAGCCAGTTAGAGCGCGGTATTGCAAAGATGAGTCTTGACACATTGATTGATTTATGTGATATTTTGAATTGTTCCGCAGGAGATATTTTGGACAGCGCACACATAAACTGCAGAGACCAAATGTCAGAAGACCTGCTTTCTCTATATGAGCAGATTCCCAAAAAAGACCAGACACTTTTTTACCATATGTTAAAGGCATATGTAGATCATTTATAATGCGAAATGACTTGAATTACTTGCCGGAAAATCTGCTGGTATCATAATGCACTGGCAGCGTGGAAAGGGAGAATCGAATATGCGTGAGAATTATCAGAAATTTGCGGAAGGCTTATTACAATATCTCAACGACAGTCCCACAGCGTTTCACGCCGTGGAAAATGCGGCGGCATTGCTGCGGGAAAACGGCTTTCAGGAACTAAAGGAAACAGAAAAGTGGTCTTTGAAAAAAGAAGGAAGATATTTTATAGTCAAAAACAGCTCGGCCCTGATTGCCTTTACGGTGGGAAAGGGCGATCTGGCGAAGGAAGGTTTTCGCATTATAGGCACGCACACGGATTCGCCGGGGCTCAAGATCAAGCCGGGCGCCTGCACCGTTACGCCGGACGGCTATGTGAAGGTGAATGTGGAGGTATACGGCGGGGCGATTCTGCAGACATGGTTTGACAGACCGCTGGCGCTGGCCGGGCGGGTGATCGTGAAGGAAAACGGCATATTGCGGGAAAGGCTGGTTCAGATTGACAAGCCCGTTTTTATGATTCCGAATCTTTGCATTCATTTCAACAGAGATAAGAATGAAAAGGGTTCCTGCAATAAACAGACCGAAATCCTGCCGCTTCTGTCCATGAAGGAAGAAGGCTTGGAGAAGGAAGATTATCTGCCGGTTCTACTGCAGGAAGAGACGGGTATGGAAAGAGCGGACATTGTAGATTATGAGTTGTTTTTGTATGAGTACCAGAAGGGAATCTTTACAGGGAAAAAACAGGAATTTATTTCCGCGTCACGGATTGACGATTTGTCTATGGTTTATGCGGGGCTGGCTTCGCTTACAAAGGCGCAGACGGGCGCAGGCTGTTCGGTGCTTGCCGCGTTCGACAATGAGGAGGTGGGGAGCACCACCGCGCAGGGAGCCAATTCCGGGCTTTTGCTGCATGTTTTAAACCGCATCTGCAAGAATCTGGGGATGACGGATGAGGGGTATTTTCAGGCGGTTGCCAATTCGACTTCCATTTCAGCGGATCTGGCGCACGCGGTGCACCCGAATTACAGTGACAAGCATGATACGGAAAGCCGTCCCGTGTTAGGGGGCGGTCCTGTGATTAAATATTCCGCGTCCCAGCGGTACGCCACGACTGCGCTGAGCGCCGCATATTTTGTGGAAGCCTGTGAGCGGGCGGGCGTTCCTTATCAGAAGTTTGTAAACAGGAATGATATCGCGGGTGGCTCTACGATCGGCCCCGCGCTTTCCGGGCTGACCACAATTCCTACGGTGGACATGGGCGCGCCGATTCTGGCAATGCACTCCATCCGGGAGTTTGGGGCAGTGGCAGATATGGAATATACGCGGCGGGCTTTTCTGGCTTACTATGAAGGCGGACGGCTTTGACGCTGGCCGTTTGTTCCTGCGAGTAGCGAGCCGGAGAACTGCATACAAAAATTTGAGGATGTGATCCGGCAAGCAAAAACCGCCCCGCATTAGGGACGGTTTTACTATCGGTTTCGTTATAGTATGCAGGGAATTAACCCTTTGTGACAGGCACCCATAATTCGCAGAACAGACCCTTTTCACCTTTTTCAAAGTAGATTTCAAAGTCCGTGTCGTCCGTCTGCACATAGCCCGTCTGCGGGGAAAATTCTTTGTGGAACTTGCCCCAGACTTCACCGATGCAGTCTCCGTCATCGCCAAGGCATTTGAATACGGCATAGTCTGCGGGTTCGGTATTCCAAATGGTATAACCGCTTTTTAAGAGGGCATCTAACCCGGCGCGGTCCGTATCGTCGTCAACGATAATGCCAATACCGTAATTAAAGTGCGTTTCGTTTTCTTTCGTGGGGCTGCATAAGCCGTATACGTCCCGCTTCCCTTCCTTCCGAAGCTGCTTCATGGGCTCGACCAGATTTTTGTCAAAGCATTCCGTCCAGAAATCGGGAATGCTGTGGTCGCTGTCATCATTGATGATTTCGTTGGGAAAAGCCCTCACCATTGCAAGAAACTGCTGCGGTTCTTTGTGTTCCATTCTGTAATCCATAATACTACCACCTTCCGTTATGATTTTTATCACAAGGGGATTGAACAGATGAAGCTTTGCGCCCGGCTTTTTTGCCTGCTTCGGCGTGGAGCCGTGGAAGCGCAGGAAAGCCTTGGAAAAGCTCTCCGGCGATTCATAGCCGTACTTGTAGGCGGCGTCAATGACGGACAGATCCGTTGTCTGCAGCTCCTGCGCAGCGAGCGTGAGACGGCGGCTTCTGAGATATTCATTGGCGGTCATTCCGGCGATAAAGCTGAATGTCCGATGGAAGTTATAGTTGGACATGTGTATGCTGGCTGCCACGTCGGTATAGTTAATGTCCTCATAAATGTGTTCTTCCATATAGTGTATTGCCTGTTGAATCAGCTGTATTGACATATCGTTTTCTTCCTTTCCTGCCGCGCGGGCCTGATCTTTAATTGCTCTCCTTGTGTAAAATCATTGTACAGAATTGCTGAAGGTAAATCCTGTTCCTGCTTGCGCAAGTTTGTTCCGTTCGAACCATAAATCATTTTCTAATATTTTGAAACCAAAAGTCAATATCTGACGTCTAATGACCGTAAAACAAATGGAAGGAGGCTTGTATTTGTTTTACAATCATACGCGCGTAGGAGAAAACGAATGAAAAGCATTGATACAAAGTCTTGTGTAAAGAAGGCGCAGAGGCATGATAAAGATGCATTTACCGAACTAATGCAGTTATATCTGAAAGATATGTATAGAACGGCCATTGCAATTCTGATGAATGAAGAAGATGCCGCAGATGCACTTCAGGATACCATTCTCACTTGTTGGGAAAAGTTATATACACTTAAAAAACCGGAGTTCTTTAAGACATGGATGACAAGAATACTTATAAACCATTGCTATGATATCATAAGAGCGAATGCAGTTTACAGGAATGCAGAAGCCTATGAGGAACCGTCAAAATGCGATGAGTATAATCTTGAATTGAAGGAGGCATATGCCTCTATAGACGAACGATACCGATTGCCCATGGAATTGTATTATAGTCAGGGATTCAAGATGAGAGAGATTGCAGAAATGTTGTCATTACCATTAAATACCGTAAAGACGTGGATTTCAAGAGGAAGAAAACAAGTGGAAAAGTATTATAGCGATTGTCAGGAGGATAGAAATGGCAAATAAGAAAACTATACTTTCTGAAGAAATAGAATTATCGGAAATTGTGTTGAAAAAAACAAATCAGGCCTTTGAAATGATTAAGCAGGAGGATATTGTTTCTATGAAAAAAACACATAAAAGAAGAAAAAAAATGTTTAAAACACAGGCTGCCGCTGCAGCAGGCGTCTGCATATTGGCAGTTAGCGGCATAAGCGCCGCTGCGGCAGTTCATCACTATTGGGGGAGAGGCATGAACGGAAATATTCAGGCATCCGATGAGCAGCAGCAAGTGCTTACAGAAAAGAATATAGCAAAAGTGTATCGTGAAGAGCCGGACAGTCCGTCACTTGCCGTGACAATTAACGGTGTTACAATAGAACCGGATACCGTAATTGCGGATGAGAGATTTGTATATATGGCATTTCGCATTTCCGGCTACAGCGTGGCGGATCGGATGGAGCCGGGATTCGATATGGTAAATGTGTACCAAGGAGATCATCCTGAGGATGAAAGTGCATGGGTTAATATGAGCGGAACCATGTATGATGGAATTATCCCTGATGAAAACGGTATACTGGTATATGAAGACGGAACATCTATAGAAAGTTATGAAGATGGAAGCGTTATTTCTCATTATACTGATGATAACGGAAATATGGAATACATTATTCAGGCAAGTGCTGCGGACAAGAACGATTCACTTCTCGGCAAAACACTGCATGTTGCATTCAAAGATTTGGGAACCTTTTCAAAAGCGACATTTATTCCTGCAGTGGAGGGGGTCTGGAATTTTGAATTAAATCTTTCCGATGTCAGTTCAACCCGGAATATTAAGGTAGGGAAAAAAGTGGAAGGAACGGGTTTCACGATGGAAGATATTAGTATCTCGCCGATTTCCATCCAGGTAAATTATTCTGTCAGTGAAGCTCCGACGGAACATGAAGACGATCTTGGTATTCCCGAAGTCAAAGGAGTTGTATTAAAAGACGGAACAAGAATTTCATACTTAGCGAATCCCGGCAGATTGGGATATACGGACAACAATAAGTCAAATGCGTATCAGATAGCAGGTTTTGCCCGGGTTGTTGATGTTGACGAGATAGCTGCGCTAATTGTTTTAACATCGCATGAAAACGAAAAAGTCGAGATACCGCTTTCAGAATAAAATATAAATGTTTTTCGATTCTGCTTTCGGCTCCTGCCAAAGCCAGATATAGGAGCTTTTGCAGAATCGAAAACTTAAAGGAAGGTTTGTATTGACAAAGTTTGTTTACGCGTGTAGACTATATGTAGAAAGTCTACACGTGTAAACATTAGGAAAACAAGAGAAAGAATGCAAGGGGGATGATTATGAAAGAAACAAAGATATCCGACGCGGAACTGGAAATACTGGAAACACTCTGGGCGGCGGGGGAAGCATTAAACGCCAACGAGATCCGCGCGCGGCTAAATGAGAAAAAGGACTGGGAGCGCACCACGGTGCTGACGCTGATCCGCAGACTGCTTGACAAGGGGGTGATCGGGCAGGAGAAGCGGGAGGTTTATTATTACGCCCCTCTTGTAGAGAGAAACGATTATGTGAAAGAGGAGACGAAAAGTTTTCTGAATAAATTTTTTAAGGGAGACGCAAAAAATTTGGCGGCGGCTCTCATTGCGGATGAGGATTTGAGCCGGGAAGACATTGAGGAACTGAGGGATTATTTTCGCTCTAGCTTTCGTTAAGGCAGATGGAATAAGGAATAGATTGTCTGGCAACTTATTCGCGTAGTCTATCATTTGGAGAATTTGAGGTGGAGGGAATTATGACACGATTATTTTCTGTTATTTTGTCGTTATCGGTATCCGGCGGGCTGGTTGGACTTTTGGTTCTGGCGTTTCGCCCGGCAGCCAGTCGGTTTTTTGCAAAGCGGTGGACATACTGCCTCTGGCTTCTGGTGATTGCGAGACTGCTTGTGCCTGTGCACGGGGACATCAATCTGATGGCATATTTGTCGGCGAAGCTGCCGGGGGCAGGGAGCAGTCCGAGCCAAGCGGGCAGCGAGGCGGAACTGGACGGACGCGCGGCAACGGCATGGGAAGGTTTGCAGGATGAATCGGAGAGCGCGGATGGCGCGGAGGTAACGGATCGGACTTTGCGTGAGGATGGAGATGCTGAGGCGGAAGCAGACGCAGAGAGGGTTGAGGGAGCGGTTGGGCAGGATCGAGCAGAGAGTTTGACAGAGAGCGGGCGCGCTGGAAGTGAACTGCATGAGACGGGCGGCATGGCGGCAGAAGTCGGGAAAGCAGCAGAGCAGGATATGATACAGACTGGCGGGTCTCGGTCGGCAGTAGGCGCAGGATCTGTCAGTGGCGTGACTGACGGGACAGTGGGCAGCGTTTGGAAACAGATATTGCAGGTTGCCGCAGTTGTCTGGTTGATCGGCGTGCTCTTTACGGCGCTGCGGAAACTTTGGATTTACCGTCGGTTTGTAAAGGAAATCAGTGCGTGTGGCATGGAGAATGCGAACCGAAGGGGGCTGAGTCAGGGCGGAATGTCGGGCGCGGCGTGCGCGCCTGTAAGCGACCGGCAGATTCTTGGGCAGTATGCGGAAATACAGAAACGGCTCGACGTGCGAAAGATCGTGCCGCTTTATGAGAGTGTGGTCATTGACAGCCCGATGCTGGTCGGACTTTGCAGCCCCTGCATATATTTGCCCTCCGGGTTATTGAGGGAGATGAGGGGGAAGGAAAACGATATCGGCCTGATGCTGCACCATGAACTGGTTCACTACAAAAGGCACGACATTTGGTACAAATGGCTGTTTCAGGCGGCGCTGTGCGTACACTGGTTTAACCCGCTTGTGTATATATTTAACCGCAAGTTTCACATAGACTGCGAACTTGCCTGTGATGAGACGGTGCTGAAACTTCTCTCAGAGGAAGGACGCAGGGCATATGGGAATGTGCTGTTGGATGTGGCGCAGAAAAACTGGTTTGAGGGCGCGTTTTCGGGGAAAGGTATGGGAATGTACAGAAACATGCCGACTATGACGCTTCTGGAGGAAAAGAGTACATTGAAGGAGAGGCTGCGGGGAATCGCGCGGTATCATAAAACGGGATTGGCAGTCGGGATCTGTTCGGCGGTGGTGCTGGTTCTGTTTCTGGGACTGGCGTTCGTCTGCGGCGCGGCAGGTGTCCGTGGTGGTTCGGGGGAAACTTTTTCTATGCGCAATTATGGAAACCCTGCGGTGAATTTTGTGGAGCATTTCTGGGAAAAATCGATGTGGTCAGAAATGTGGGGGGATTCTTTCGAACTGAATCAGCCGATTTTGGTAAGCAGTAACGGAAAGGCTTATCGGATGTACGACGATGACGCCCTGATTGCAGAGGACAGCACGAACGACTGCTGGCGCGCATGGGTATATTCCGGGGGCGACAGAAGCGTGAATGCGCAGAAGTTTATGTTTAACGGCTCCGATACCTTATGGATTTTGTATGCTAATAAGGAAACGACGCTGGAGATATCTTCTGTATTCCGTCTCTATGACGGCCGCTTTAAGATTGTCTGTGTCAGACCGGACCAGACTGTGCAGACACTCAATGAAAGCGGGGAGGAGAACACGGTTAAAGTCACGCTGCCCCAGGGCAGAAACGTGATCAAGATGGTGGGGCAGAAAGCGAAGCTGGAAGATTTAGGCGTAGCATACGGAAAGATAAAACAGGGGGATTTTGACGGCATCTATGAAGATGAAACCAGTGAGTATGCTTATCAGGTGCTGGATGGAAAACAGCGGCTTGATCCTGCCCGGCTGAAAGATGTCTGTCCGTATCTGAAAAAGAAAGAGGTGAGCGAGTTAGGTCGCAGAGCATGGGAGGACGGCGTGCCATTATCGAAGGAAGACTGGCAGGATTTGTTTATCTATTCCGACGAGAAGATGACGGCGCAGTATCTTCTGGAGGGGCTGCAGGCGGGCAGAGCCGGGGAATTTGACAGCAGCATACTTGTCGAGATTGCGCCGTATATGGTGGCGGAGGATGTGAGTGAATGTTTCCGGTATCTTTTAGAGCGGGATGCAGTGTCCGATTCTGACTGGGAGAGTATCTTTGTGTATTCCGATGCGAACAAGTCGGCGAAATATCTGGCGGAGGCGCTGCGGATAGGAAAAGCAGACGGTTTCAATGACGAGGCGCTTGAGCAGATCTGTTACCGGGTGTCCGTGAAAGAGCTGACGGATGTTGTGACGGCGATGGATGAATTGTCTTTTGAGGGTCTGGAACATGTGCTGGCATTCGTGCAGCAGATGGATGAGGCAGTCGACTGCATCTGTCATTACATTGACCTGGGGAATGCGCTGACAGATGCACAGCTGCGGGAGATAAAGGCTTATTTGAGCGAGGAGGACTTTTACCGGATTGTGGAGTATAACGGGGGAAAGAAATAAGAAAGTGTGCGCTATGCGGGGGATCGTCTGTAAATGGACGGTCCTTTT
>ERZ778504.2383-NODE-2383-length-10263-cov-5.474432_pt1 | contig 10263 bp, 13 predicted proteins | sample MGYA00510046_ERZ778504 | MGnify/ENA primary metagenome ERZ778504 (study PRJEB29527, sample SAMN07138964) | mouse gut metagenome | material: feces | host: mouse | place: China:Nanjing | collected 2016-01-25 ...
TATTATATAGTTTTTTATATATATTATTATGCAATTATTCCAGAACATATTTTTGTTTTTGAAAAGAAATTTGTAAATGCCATTTTGTTACATAAAATATTTTATATAAATTTTTATATAAAATATAGCAATAAAACAGGGACTACTGTATTTTTTATTTTATACAGTAGTCCCATATCATAATATAATTGCGGGATGTATTAAAAAACATAAATAAACAACCATATGTTTCTATATCCTGCTGCCGTCTTTCAGTTCTTTTACACTTCCACGTTCCACGAATTTTGCACAGACCTGGATTTTTACTTTTACCTCACTGTTCCTGCCATCTGCAGATAAAAGTTCCCTTACCGCTCTTGCCCCCAGCTCCTGCTTATATACATGGACTGTAGATAATGGCGGGTCTGATACTATCCCATAAGACACATCATCAAAACCAATAACAGAAATATCTTCTGGAATCTGGTATCCATATTCCTTTATAGCCTGCATACTCCCTATTGCAATTACATCATTATCTGCAAAAAATGCTGTTGGTATTTCTTTTGCCCTGGCAAGATATTCCTTCATCTTCTGGTATGCTGTTTCAATCCTGGTCCCGAGTGTCACAATATATTCTGGCTTGACTGGGTAACCATACTGGTTCATTACATGGTAATATCCCTTTTCACGGGAGCGGAAAGCCTGTATACGGAACTCCCCCTTCAAATACCCAATTTTTGTATGCCCCTTCTTTACCAGGTATTCCACTGCCTCTGTAGCTGCTTCTGTATCATTAATCAATACACTGTCAAATATATATTTATCACTCTGCCCATCCAGTAGTATAATCTGGTTTTTTGCATTGGTATAAGGTTCATAATCCTCTTCAAGCATTTCCGTCCCAAGAAGTATCACTACACTTTGCATATCAGCAAGAATATCAGCAAGCTGTTCCTTATAACCAGGGTCACGTATATCCACATAGCAGAATACCATCTCATATCCCATAGCTTTTGCCTGGTGCTCTACTCCTTCTATAACAGCCGGGTGAAAAAAGCTTTCATCAATAATCAGTCCGTTCCTCCGGAATATCACAAACCGGATTTTCGTAATTTCCTCCTCCATGTTATAGCCTAGTTCCTGTGCTGCCTCCAGGATTTTTTTTGCAGTTTCTTTATTTACTCCCTTTTTATGGTTCAGTGCATTTGATACCGTAGATATTGAAAAGCCAGTATCTTCACTGATTTTACGTATATTTACTTTCATAATTTTCCTGCCTTTCATCTATTAGCTGGTACACCAAATAATAAATAACTATTCATTTTACCAATTCCTGACATTGTATTATTATATCATATCTTAAAGTTTTTAGGGAATTAAAACAAAAATTTTAAAAAAATATTTACCTTAAAGATTTATTGTAAGGTAAAGAAAAAACTGCCAGATGCAGAAATAAAATATGCAGTTGGTGGGTTTTATGTTTTACAAGCCTGGCAATAAACTGGTATAATGGTTTGTAACACCAGACAGGAAATAAATAATATACTTAATAAGTTTCTGCCTGCTAAAAAATGAAAGGATTTTATTTATATGAAAAGTATATTAAAGAAAATTATTTCTGTCCTCTCCTTTACAATAACCATTATTCTGGTTATTCTGGCAGGATGTAGCGTCCTGCCAACGGAAAACCCTGTACCAGCAACAGCTAAAGAGAAAAGAATTACATTAAAGCCAGACCCTGATTTTATTATAACAATTCCAGCAAACTGGAAAAATAAATATATAATTAAAAAAAGCAAGAATAAAAAACACCAATCCTATGTATCATTTTCTGCAAAGAAATGCTATAAGGAAACAGGGGATGGCTGGCTTTTTTCTATTCACCATTACAAAGATGATTCCTATACAGATTTACCAGAGTATGAACTAGCTGGAAAATGGGGAAATTTCAATTATATTGCTGTTTTTCCAACAGACATACAGACATTTGGAGCTTCAAAAGCTGCTAAAAAACAGTACCTAAGAATGGCTGGGGACACAATTAGTGCGGCATTTTCTATATGTCCTGCCAAAAAACGGGAGGAAGGAACTAATATTTACCGTGCTTCTGGTTTTTCACTGGACCTGCCTGCAGCATGGAAACATAACTATATGGTACAAACAGGAGGAAAGACAGAAAGTGGCTCATATGTGGCATTTTATGCTAAAAAATGTTATGAAGAAATGGGAGAAGGTTTTTTATTTGCGATAGGAAGATATACGGATGATTCTTACCAGGAATTGCCATACTATAAGCTGGCTGGCAAATGGAATGGCATTTCTTATGTAGCTATATTTCTCACAGATGTGCAATTTGCAGGTGCAACACAAGAAGCAGTAAAGCAATACCAGACATTGAATAAATCCGTAGAAAAGGTGGCATTATCAATCTGGAGGTAATTACCATTTTATTCTATAATTTTTATCCCCATCATTTAATAATAAAATGATGGGGATTTTACAAATAATTACAAATAAATCATGTATATAATATAAATGCAGACTAAATAAAAGAAATGAATATTTTGTATGGCAAATAAAGAAAATATGATTTTGAGGATGCTATTGATACCTAAAAATAAAAAATAATATGTATTACAACTTATTGCAATACTGTTGAGGATTTTTGGGAACTCCTATTTAATTATCTAAATAAAATAACAGAGCAGTTTCAATTTCCAATAGCTCTGCTATTTTTTTGTAACAATATTCTTGCTCATTTCTTAGAAGAGCGAATCATAGATACCCCAATCAATACAGTACAAAGGCATACTCCTGCCCCGGTTATTACATGTATGGTATGACTATTGTCTGTTTCCCCTTTACCAAAAGTTGCATACATTGACATCTGCAGGGAAAGCAGGGAAACCAACGCATCACATATACTGATATTCCTAATGGTTATAATCAACGGTGTATAGTGTTTCCTTGCTTTCACGAAATTGATGACAGACATCACAACCTTGACAAATGTATATGTAGCAATTGTTATCATAATGATTGTGTCATAGCGTTTGGGTAAATTATATTTTAATGATAAGCATATTGTGCCAGTCAGGATAAATGTTAGTAAAAGAAGTAATAAACCAACTGTTTTCATAACGGAAAGCTCTCTTGGCATTTGTGCTGTTTGTTTATATTCTTCCTTAACAGCCATAACACGCATAATGCTGAGTACTGCATAATACATACCCATTGTAATAAACCAGACGGATTGTCCCAAAATACCTAACACGCCATTATACAATGCATATAGCAGGTTGATGATTAAAGAACCTGTTGTGACTATCATGATTTGCTGTCTCTTATCCCCGGATAGCTTGGATAAGGTATCATATGGAATATGCTTAAATTTCATAGCTATGCTCCTTAAAATTTAATGACAACATTAAATGCCTTATCACTTTGTGATGCTGTCTCGATTGCCATTGAAATATCGTCAAGTGAAAACTCATGTGTGATAATGGATTCAATATCCCATGTTTCACTTTCCATGATTTTCAAAACATCCGCAACATCTTCCGGCATATATCCGCCAGAACCGATAATGCTTTTTTGTGCATAGGTCATATGAAGCAAGTCCAAACTCCGAACCGCATTATTCACTGCCACAGAAACGAAACGGCTTCCAATCTTTCCATACTGCATAAAAGTATCTAAAATATTTTCAGCACCTGCCGCATCGATAAAAATATCTATATCGCAGGTTGCTCCAAATAATCCGTCTGCTTCCCCAAAATAGGGAACCGCCGTATCACAAAAATTCTGCTCTGCTGTATTACAGATTGCAAATCCAATATCCTTTGCTATATTTAACCGGAAACTGGATACATCTGCAAGCATCACTTTCTGAACCCCAAAGTATTTGAGTGCAATCGCAGCAGCGATGCCGATTGTTCCGCACCCAAATACAACAGCATTTTCATTTTTTGCAGGGTCAGAGCGTCTTGCCGCCCTGCATCCAACAGTAAATGGCTCAATCAGACAAGCCGTTTTATCACTTATGGCATTTGGGACAAAATACAGGGAATGGTTTAATTTCGCTTCTGGTATCAGTATATATTCCGAAAAACCACCAATCGTTCCTGCCCGCTTTGTGTCATTTTTTGCAAACCTTGGGTAAGGATATACCCGTTGTCCAACTTTAAATTCGGTTATATTTTTACCTACTGCGTATACTCTGGATATTGTCTCATGTCCAAATTCCATGCCCACTGTTATCTTGTGACCGGTTCCGGTACCTTTTGTGTAGACAGCAACATCTGTTCCGCATATACTTGAATATATATTTTGGATTAGGACATCATTTTCTCTAACCTCTGGCATATCAAATTCCCTGACTTCTATATTTTTTCTGCCTAAATAAATTCCTGCTTTCATATCGTTTTCTCCCTGTTCTCAAATCCAGCGGGCATAACACACTTTATAATAATATCTGTAATCTGTTCTATGGTATCACAGCAGTCATCTTTTACCCATTCCATGATAACCGCAATAATTCCGTTTATATAAAAAGCCATCACATAGCTTCTCTCAGAAACAGGAAAATTAAATCTTTCCATAATCGGGTTAAACACATGGCGGAACATTCTCTGGTAGGTTTCCTCCAAGCTCATAGATACTGCTTTTGAAACTGCAGTCCGGAACAATCTTTTATGTTCTTTAATATACGTCAGATAAGGTAGCAAATATTTGGGTTCTACCAGTATCAGTTCTTTCATAGGGCAACTTTTTAGTTTTGTGATAATTTCCACATTTTCTGACTGAAAATAGGATAAAAACTGCTCATTCATAAAGCGGATGCTCTCCGACAACAAATCACTTATATTATCGTAATGAAGGTAGAAGGTGGAACGGTTTACACCTGCCTTTTCGCAAATTTCTTTAATGGATATATATTCAAAATCCTTCTTCTCCAGCAGTTGTAAAAACGCTTTGTCCATCTTGATTGCAGTATTAAAATATTTGCTTTCCGATTTATTCAAAGTTACCGTTCCTCCTTGCCTGTGTGCTGCTGGTTAGTTTTCGCTGATTTCCTTTGCCAATTCCACGATTTCAAACGCATATTTCTGTTTTCCTTTTTCCAGCATTTTTCTGTAAACCGGATAATTGATTCCCATTCCTGCAAATCCAATAATTCCGATTGTAATGCCCAATGCTGTCATGACTGTCCCTCCAGCACCAATCACTGCCATAGACAGGCACATTCCAACGCCTGCAACCAATGCCGCTATAATGCCAAATGTATATGTGAAGATGGTTGCTGGTAGTTTTGCTCTCCTGTCCAACTTTTTTAGTGCCACTACCTTTGCAGTATCTTTTGGTGCATACTCATTTGCAAGTGATTCTGCATATATTTTGTCTGTGTTCATAGATTTACAGCCTCCTTTATATTTGATGATTTCATTATAAGTTGGCTGGCCGTCAAACTGAACAACACAAATACCGTTTTGTGTTGAATTAAGGATAATTTTATATATAGTATGGCATAAAGTGTTTATAAACGTGGAAACAAATATGTTCTTCGGAAGATTTCAATATATCCGCCTCAATTCATATTATATTTCTTCATTCACCCATTTTTCAGCTAGCTGGTTCATACAGTCATTTACTGACATGTTTTCCTTTTTGCATTTCTTTTTTAAAGCATCATAAATATCTTTATACATTAACAAATTTACCCTTGTATCTTTTATACGTGTCTTTCTGGTAGATTGTATTTTTAAGGCAGCCTTTGCTCCGCCAAGCTGTTTTTTTAAAGATTCTGCCGTTTCAGAACCAGCATCTGTATTCAGGTTATCTGCTTCATCATGTCCTGCTGCTGTTTCCATAACCTCGCTGCTAATCATTCCCAATACTGCATTTTTTCTATTTTTTTCTTTTTCTTTTATACCTATTTGTTTAATTGCCATTATACGCACGCTCCTTCTCTATTACATCACAGATTTTTTTATATGATAATGATATATCATTTTTTGAATCCTGTTCAACAACTGCCATTCCGCTATAAATTCCCTTTTTGGCAATAGCAAGTTTTTTTACAATGGCTATAACATTACCTTTCTTTTCAAGAAATTCAAGCACATCCTGGTCATCTTTCACTTTTTGCTCATATAATGTTGCTATAATGCCAATCACTTTCAGTTTTTTATTAACTTCATTTTTAACAACATCTATTGTATCTTGTAATTGTTCAAGTCCCCTGTAGGATAAATAATCTGTCTTGCAAGGAATTATTAATCTGTCACTGGCAGAAAGTGCATTTATAGTCAGTATGCTTAACTGCGGAGGACAGTCAATCAAAATATAATCATATTCTTTTCTTACAGCATTTAAAGCTTTTTGTAATACCAGCTCACGCATAGTACGCACAACTAATGCCATTTCTTGTGCTGCCAGCCCTATGTCACTTGTCAATATGTATAAATTATCCTTTATTGGCACTGTACACTCATTTACACTTAATCCATCACGTATTACAGATACAATATTCTTTTCGTAATCATATGGTTCAAGACCAGCACATATTGTAAGACTAGCCTGTGCATCAAAGTCCACCATTAGAACCTTATTTCCCCTGCTTGCTAATTCAACGCCTATGTTAAAAACACTTGTTGTTTTAGCGACCCCGCCTTTCTGGTTTGCTAATGCTATTATCATTTATATACCACCTCATGTTTATTGTATATACACATACTTCATACACATATAGTATATGTATGTTTATTATGTATATAATATATGTATACTTCATACATATATAGTATACTCATATTTATTATGTGTCAATTGGTTAATATAAAAAGAACGATACAATAAATCTGCTGTACTGTTCTTTTTAATTAATTTGTTTCTGTTAAATAAACCTATACCACATCATTTATAATATCTTGAATAATCTTTCCAATATTACTTGTAAGGTTACCTAAAGCCTTTTCAGCATCCTGATTCAGCTTTTTTTTGTTTAATTGCTGTAAATATGTTTGCAGTCAATCCTCCAATCGCTTGATTTTCTTTAGAATTCATTTTACTAATATCTGTAAAAAGTTTGGTAATATACCTGCGTTTACCAATTTTTTTATTTTCCAATATACTATTACAGTTTGGTAATATTACTTTTTCATAAATATCTTCATAATGTAATAACAAAAATAATTCAAAGCTTGGATTTGTAATAGCCAAAATATTATTTTCATGTCCCATTTCATAAATTTCTTTGAATTTATCTGGTTTATCTTTATATATATCTGTATCAAAAACGATAATCATCTTATCACGTTTAATGTCAAATTTATTTTTTACAATATTTTTTTGCTTTTCTGCAAATTCAATTAAAGCTTTAGGATTAGATAAATAAACATCCTTCCCTGTTTTTTCCATCAATCTAATATCAATCAATGGATGAATATCCAATTCTTTTCTCATGTCAATAAGTTTACGAAAATACCACACCTCTGTATTTGAACCTTCACAAATAAAAAAATATTTTCGGAATGGTTCTTTTTGTTCTTCGGAATCAGATGGTCTTTTATTCCAGTCAGTATATGTACGGATAGGAGGCATAATTATACCTCCTTCCTAAACTTAAAGCTGTTAAATACTGGTATTGCACCATATCTTCCTTCCAAATATGCCTTACTTAGTTTTTTATCATAACGTTCCTTAAAGCGGTCAAGAGGGTAAATCATACTACTATTTTCATTATCTTTTTCTATAAACCAGATTTCATCCCTGCGGAACAGTTCCTGGTCCATTATTAAAGCTTCATGTGTTGTAAAAATTAATTGAATCTTACAGTCCATATGTTTTTCACTAAATAATTTCAAGAAATGCTCTGTAAGTTTTGGATGCAAGCTTCTTTCTAACTCATCTACTATATAAATTATATCGTTTTCATTTGTAAGAAGCATATCCATTAAATCAAAAAGCCTTCTTGTACCGTCAGATTCATCTTCAAAATCAAAACTGTATAATGATTTTCCATGCTTTAATTTAATTGTAGTAATTTTAGGTTCTTGATTTCCATTAGATTCAATATTAAAAAATGCTGTATCTGACCTTCCAGATATGTGAAAAGACCTTTTTTCTGTCAAATTTTTTTTTAATTTTTTCCATAATATTATCTAAAATACGTTTGGGTAACATCTTTGACAAATCATTTAAATCAATTTCTTCAATACTAACATTTGATATACCTGTATCAAATGTTGAAATCAAATCATTAACCAATGTTAATGAATCATTTTCATAATAATATTCAAAATGTGTTATCCTGGAATTTGGAGTAATAATTATAATATTGAATTTTAACCAGTTATAAACTCTTTTAAATACTTGTAAATTAGAATTTTCTAAAATCTTTTTGCCACGGTTCATCTCTGTTAGAAACAAATCAGCTATATTATCTTCAAAATCGGAAGCATATGTTTCAAACCGGTTATATTCTTCTTTTGATAATATAACAGAAGAATTAATCAAAGGCTTTGATGCTTTTTCCCTTTCAAAAATACATTTTGAACTACCATTCTGGTAAAGCTCATACAGCCATTCTCCTGTAATGCACCTGTCAGCAAGAATTGCAGAAAAACCGTAGGCATAAAATTTTCCATTAATTTCCATTTGTATTTCAAAAATACTGTTCCGTTTCTCATTCATTTCATCATTACGGCAAAAGTATTTTGCACCCCATACTGGTAAGCCATCCTCTAATGTTAGTTTGAAAAAATCAAAAAAAATCAACCAGATTACTTTTACCAGAAGCGTTTGCACCATATACAACAGCATGTTTTAATAGCCTTGTATTACTATTAACTTTTATCCTATGATTTGGCTTTGCACGTATTTTTGATGATGAGACCATTGTAAGTTCTGTTTGTTTATCAAATGACTTAAAGTTTTCAACTACTATTCTGGTCAGCATAGACGCCATGCTCCTTTTAATCTAAAATAATAATATTATACCCGTTTTATTTAAACTGGTCAATTTTAACAAACAATATTTAACTATTTTTTCTCTAAATAAAGGTAAATAATATTATATTCGAATATTAAAATAATTATTTATAAGTATTTTTCTCTAAATACTTTTTTTATACATATACTTTATACGCATATAGTATATGTATGTTTACTATGTATATTATATGTGTATACTTAATAAACATATAGTATACTTATATTTATATATCAGAAATATTTTGTATGACATTTTTTTAGTAAGTATAATCCAGATGTATGTTTGCTTTTTATATTTCCATTGTTAAAGCATATCAGGAACGCTTTGAAAGGCTCATGTAAGGCATAAAACATGTACAAGATAATAGGACACCTAAAACCAGAAAATACCTTAGAATGGGTACAACGTCTTAATAACATAAGAGATTGTGGAAATAAAAATAATATTTATTTGATTTATATCATAATGTTAATAAAACGTGCAAAACTGCGTAATTGGATTGGTAGCAATGGTTTTATTATAACGATATAATTAAGGTATATTACAGATAAGGAGGAACTGATATGAGTTTAGGAAACAATCTGTTTAATGCACGTAAGAAAAAAGGGGTGTCACAGGAAAATACCGCTGAAAAGTTAGGTGTAAGCAGGCAAACAATTTCAAAATGGGAAACGGATGAAACATTACCAGATATCTGTCAAGCTAAAAAACTTTCAACTTTATACGGTTTATCACTGGATGAATTGATTGAATACAATATTGATGAAAAAGAAATTCAAGATATGATTTATAAAACAAATGATGAAGTTTCAAAAAAATAGACTGGACGAATGTATGGAGTAAAAAATATCCAGTTCTTGCAACTTACCAAAATGAGGTCAAAGTAAGTGAATATGCAAAAGCATTGAATAACCTGCTGGATAATTTACAAAAGGAATATGGATATAATGAATTAGATGCCATGCTGGTTTTAAAAGACATTTTGGCAGTTGTTTGGAAAAGCAGGAAAAAATAAACATATCAATTATTATTGGGATATGCAGACAATATATAAAGTTTATATAAAAAAGTCTGGTTTTGCAGTTTAAATGGGTATGTTGTCCTGTTTTTTGCAAGCTACATAACCCACAAAAGTAATAACTAAAGAATAGCAGAACTTAATGGTCAGCTATAATTACAGAAAATGGCTTACTGTCTTAGTGACCCTGCCTTTCTGGTTTACTAATGCTATTATCATTTATATATAACCTTATATTTATTATATATACACATACTTTATACACATA
>ERZ778504.2389-NODE-2389-length-10241-cov-9.643039_pt1 | contig 10241 bp, 11 predicted proteins | sample MGYA00510046_ERZ778504 | MGnify/ENA primary metagenome ERZ778504 (study PRJEB29527, sample SAMN07138964) | mouse gut metagenome | material: feces | host: mouse | place: China:Nanjing | collected 2016-01-25 ...
TCTCAACGTTCATTCACCATTTTTCTCCTATTCTCGTTTTTTTGTAGTATCTTTGTCGCGTATTAGTTCTTTGATAGACTGAGAAGGCTTTGGAGACTAAATTATGCTAAAACCTAAAGCGAGCAATCGCACCAAGTCATTGGTAAAATGGGGCGGATATAGTTTTGAAGTATGGCAGAATGGAGATAAGAACATCTCATATAGTTCGTTCATTATTTCCGATTGTCGATATATGTAAGATTCGTATCTACTTCATTATTTTGTGTCCATTTTTTAGGCACGTGAAAATAGAGAGTACAATGGAAGACAATGTCTAAGCATATTTTAGTTAGGTCATATTGATTTTAGGCACGTGGCAATATTGCCCGAACTAAAATTAAATGCTTATGACTAAAAAAAAGAAGAAGCCTTCAAAGAGAGGGAAGAAGGCTAACAAAAATTCCCTCCATTGTTCTCCAATGATTGTAACACAGGAGAAGAAGATAAAAAATTTGGCAAAATGGATTAAAGCCATTGCTGAATTTATAAAGGCATTGATTCAATTATCAAATGCAATGAAGCCTTTGATAGAATGGTGCAAATCTTTTTTTGAATTGTTATAATCAACTCTCTAATTTCTTTTTTTTGATGATAACAAGCGAAAAATATTTACTATATATACTGGGTGTTAATAAGGAACAGTTGGATTACTTGTTGACACATATAGAAGATTATTATTATTCTTTTGAAAGAGTAAAATTTAATAAGTTTACTGACAAACCAAAGAAGAATAGTAGTGGAGAAATTGCCACTAGACAAATAAACTCGTCTAAAGGAAAACTAAAAGAGGTTCAAACGCGTCTTTATGATTTTATGTCAAAGCAAGTTGAAATTCCTCAATATGTTTATGGTGGTGTTCTGAGGAAAAATAATGTGCGTAATGCTCGTCTTCATCAAGGAAATAAATATATATTTACGACAGACTTGAAGTCATTTTTTCCATCAATTTCTCATAAGCAAGTTTTTCAAATGTTTCTTCGAGAGGGCTGTACGCCTGCTATAGCAAGAATATTAACTAAACTAACTACTCATAAATATCAAGTTCCGCAAGGTATTCCAACCTCAACTTTAATTGCTAATTTGGTATTTAAACCCATAGGCATGGAAATTGACCAGTTAGCAAAGGAGCATCATATTAAATTTTCAATGTTTGTTGACGATATAACTTTATCATCTAAAGTTGATTTTAAAAATCTAGTACCTCAGTTCCTTGCAATCATTAAAAAGTCTGGATTCAGAATCAGTCACAAAAAGACACATTATCAAACTAAAAATCCTATTATAACAGGTGTAATATGCCAAAACAACCGACTTCTTGCTCCTTTGGGTTATAAAAAAAAGATAGCAATACTATCCAAGCAACTCTCAACGCACGAATCTATAAAGAATAAGCTACAAGGAATAAAAGCGTATTTGTCAATAATTGAAAAATCAAGTTCGCTTTGACTATTTATGTTGTCATTATATGTGGTGATTTTATGCTATTCTCCTATCCAATTTAATCTTGCATACGGATTCCGTGTGCGACATTTTACGTTCAATGGTAGATATTTCCGAATCACTGAGGGTATGGGCAAATACCCTTTTTATAAATGTGGCAGTCTGTAAACGTGGTTTGCCGAATGCCTTACCGATATTCCATCCAAAGTGCATAATGTCGATGGTCTTTAATTGAGAATCTACCTTTATAGGTTCGACTTTAGGCAAAGAATCTGATAGGTAGTATTCTGTAACATATCCACATAAGCGATTAAGGTCAGTTTCGTTAAGATAGAGAACCAAAGTTTGTTTTATATATGTGAGAACTTTATCTAATTTTTTTTGCGATGCTCGTTCTTTTTCAGCCATAGCGGTAGCGTGGTATATCTCATATTCTGTTGGCTGGCTGGATTCTTCTATGGGAGTATTATTGATAATAGAAGATGTGGCTTCATTCTTTGGAAGCTCTGTACTGTCTTCATTGGATTCTGAAAGCGAGAGAGTAGAAACTTCTTCTGTGGTGTCAGATGGAGTTTCATTTTCGATTTCAGATTCTGAAACGATAGATTCTATATCTGCTGCACTTTCAATAACTTCATGATGTTCTATTGGAATTTCAGCTACCACCGTTTTGTTGCGATAGCTCTCAAATCTCATAAAGCATCTTTCTATTGTTGGGGAAAGGAGTTGTCTGAATGCTATTTGCAGATTGAGATAGATTGCTCCAATGACAATAGAGCATACTACAAGAATAAGGTAGCTGCTGAACTCGTCCCAACCATAGTGAAGTACGGTCTGACGGGCTAAAACACCAATGATTGCGATTGTACCAAAAACAATCAGATGCAATGTTATATGTTCTATCTTTCTCTGTTCCATAGTGAGATGTATTAATCGTTTGTGTGCAAATATATAGGATTAATTTTTGAGAAAATCCATAGTTTTGCTTGTTAATGGGCTTTTGACGATATATTTCATCACTTTTCACCACGTTACACTCCTAATAATAAGCGTATTGCAAATTTCTTGTTTTTGAATGAAAATAGTTGGGTAAATAGACTTGTGTATCTTAAAAACAGAAATTATCTGCATCATTTGGGGTGAAACAATGCAGATAATCAATAGGGTATAGAGATATAGCTTATTAGCAATACAATGTATGGTTTGTACCCTTGTTGAGATATAAAAGGATGTTGTAATCTTGATTATGAGCGACTTTGTTTATTAGCCATTCTCTGAATACTATGGAATGTCCGGTGTCTATTTGATAAGATAAGGCTACAACCATATCGAGATTATACACATCGGCATTGTTCCCATTCTCCAATTTGATGTACTTACAAACTTCGTGGCTCTTCAAAATATTGGTTTTCAAGATTCTCTTGATTGCTGCATGGATAGCTCCAGCCGTTGTATAAAACAAGTCTGCAAGTTCCCAAGTGGTCATCCATACTTCGCCATCAGAAATATGGATGCCTAGCCCTTTGTTGGTTATGATTCCTCGTTTCATAGTTACAATTTACTTGAGTGATATTTTATTGGCTGTTTCTCGCTTCTTGGAATTGACCAAATCGGCATATATTTGAGTTGTGGACACGTTCTTATGCGTTAGCATCTTTGATACTGTGTAAATATCTGTACCTAAGGATATTTGTATGACGGCATACGAGTGACGAAATCCGTGGAAGGTTATCGGTTTCGTTATTCCTGCCTTTTTGAGCCAGCTTTTCAGTGGGTAATTAATCATACTTCGCTTCAAATCCTTGAAAACCTTGCCTGTTCCGGGTGTGCCGCATAGTTCGTAGGCTTCGTAACTGATGGGGAGTGTCGCTTCCGTCTGGGTTTTCTGTGTTCTGATACGTAAACAATAGCCTTGGTCGGGGGCGATAGTGAAGTCTTCCCATTGCAGGTTTAGAATATCACTGATGCGTAAACCTGTCAGACAAGCAAACAAAGAGGCTGCTTTCAATACGGGGATGTCGCAAGGAGTGGCTGCGAGTTGCTTCACTTCGTTCAGAGTCAGATACTCTTTCTTCACATCTTGTGGCTCAATCTTATCAAGATAGTCATTGATGTTCTCACGAAACCATTTGTCCCGATAGGCAATCTTCAATAATCCTCTGAAAGTAGAGTAGTAGCCGGATGCCGAATTGAGGGATATGGGTCGGTTGCTATGTTTGAGTTGCTTGGCATTCAGCAAGTATTCACGGAATTTTTTGCATAAGTCTACATTTACATCGCCAAAGGTACATTGTCCCTTGACGAAGTTGTAGAAATGCTGATAGACGAATTGCCATTTCTGGTCTTTGTTCCGACACATCTTCTTGAAATAGGCGAGGAAATCGGCTTTTTGCTTGGTCTTATCCAAGAAACCAAATTCTTCATTGATGAGTGATTGTACCCGGATGCAACGGATTGCTTCTGCTTTGTTCAACATATCGTTGTTGAACTCCCGTTCCATTTCGTTTTTGGGGTGGGCATAGATGTAGATACCGAGGTATTCCCTGCGGCTCATCTGCATCGTTTCGGGGTTACGGACTGCCGGATAATAATCCAGATACAAGGAAATACGATTATTCCTAATCGCTCTTTGTCGAACTGTTACTTTTGTACACGTGTGTGACATACTGTTTAATATTTAGAGTTTTACATTTGTTTGGTGCAAAGGAATAGAGTGATTCAATGGTGGGTACATTCACCGATAAATAACTTATTCAATCTTTGGGGCGGCAAGTAGTTTATCCAATTCAAGTTTGGAGATAAGCGTGTATTTGCCTTTCTTGACCTTGTGGATATTATGGTACTTCGCATAATGATAGAGCTGGTCACGAGTAAGATTGAACTTTTCCATTGCTTCGGCCACCGTATAATATTGTGGTTCTTCGGGTGCTGCAATGCCCTTAGCTATATCTACATGCTTCTTGGAATAGTACACTATGATTCCCTCTTTCTTCTTCGGAATGGCATTCTTAGAAGCGAAACAGTAGATGGCGGATAAGGTCATACTGAATTTTTCCTGCATTTCCTGTGTGCTATACCATTCGGTAATGTCAGGATTTGGGGCTTTCTTGGCAAAGTAAGCGTCCATGTGCTTCTTGCTCCAGTAGGTCTTGCCACGATTGAAAGTTCGAGGGATATTGTTCTTCTTGGCTACCACAAATATCCATGACTCGTTTACATGGTATTTCTCTTTCACTTCTGCTGTGGTGTAGAAGTCGGTGATAGGGGCTTTTTCTTTTAACTGTTTGTTCTCTGTTTCTGGAACAATAAAGTCTGTCATATCTTCTATGTCAGCTCTACGAACAAGGGTTTTTCTTTCAAATCGGATTACCTTGATTACTCCATTGCGGATATAGCGATATATAGAAGTACGCCCAATGTTTAATAACACGGCTACTTCTGACGGAGTAAGATACTCCTTGTTCAAATTAGGAGGTGTCTTTATGATTTTCCCTAATTCGTGTTGCAAACTTTCAATACGCTGTTTCCTAACCCTGTCTTTATAGGCAAGGTTGGCACATCGGTGAGAACAATACTCCGTGGTGCTCTTATGGGCTGTGAAAACAGCATTGCACCACTTACATCTTTTCTGAATGTCGATTTTACTACTCATTATTTATCCGTTTATTTCGCCAAATCTGTTTCATCGCGTACCACCACGTACCATGACGTACCAGTGTGTCCACGATCTTTCCGACCCAAAATCGGAGAGTAACAAGCGAGCAACAAATACGGTACAAAAATGAGCTGAAAAAGCCCTATAAACGATAACCATCGCTTATAAGGCTAAAAAGAAAGGCGTTCAAAATGAACGCCTTGATAATCATTGATGATATATGCTAATCGTTGGTAATTACTACCTATTTGCCGATGCAGAAGTGGTTAAATTATTGATATACAGATAGGTGTAAATCTAATCCGTACAAGTGACGTGAATTTTCCACGTTTGTAAGTAGTTAACCGTCTGCTACTTAAATTATTACAAGCCGCATTTGCCAAACCGACAACAGTGACTCAATACAAAGTTAGCTATAATAATCCGATTATCAAAAGGATATAACAACTTTAACATTCTCGACCATACGCCGCGCCGTACAAAACCGGCGAAAAGAGTGGTTAGATTTTGATTATAATCAACCGTCAAAATTTGAACAGAAATATATGTGCGATATTGTTTAGTGTTCAGATTTTGGCTGTCTTTTAATTGTTGAAAGTTCATTGAAGCAGTTAGAAAATATACCTGTTATCGCGGCGTCTTTCTTTCCTCACATCAAGGGGGCGACCAGAAAATCGGGTCGTCAGAGTGTGCGATTAGTGATTATCGGCTCAAATTGGAGTGATTATTGGTAAATACAGAATCTTAGTGAGCCGAAATTCCGCTATATAGACTCAATTTTGAGCCGATAGAAGTTCATTTTATCCAAATAGTCGGTTGTTATACTCGTGAAATAATGTTTTCTGGAAAAATATTGCAAAAACATACGGCTAATTCAAAAAAATGCCGTAACTTTGTGCTATGAATAAGGAATCAGTACCTACGAATGGATTTATACTCCCGATTAGAGGCAGTCGTTCTTACCGAGAAATACTCCGTGAAGCCAGGGAAGGAGAAATCATAAAGGTTCGTAATGGTGTTTACGCGACGTTTGATGCACTTGCCAATGGTATGATTGACATCAATGCAATAGTACCTGACGGTATTCTATGTTTGTATTCCGCATGGCACCACTATGGAATGACTACACAAATTCCAGACGCTTATTATGTAGCGATTGAAAGAAAACGGAAGGTGAGGCTGCCGGAAGCTGTCGATATAACACTTGTTTACCAGAAACAAGATTTATTGGATATTGGACGTACAACAGCTATAATTGACGGCATTGAGGTGGCAATCTATAACCGAGAGCGATGTCTATGCGATGCGATAAAATATCGCAATAAAATAGGCATTGATGTTATGGCTGAAATCCTTAATTCTTATTTGAGTTATTCCCATAAGAATCTCAACATTCTTCAACAATACGCAAAAGAGCTTCGTGTTTATAAGATATTGTCTAACTATCTTGATGTTAAAATATAATGGTTAAGAATATCGCTCATTCCCTGAAAGTCAAGCTCCTTAATCTGAGTGACCATGACAATCGCCGTTATCAACAGCTGCTTGTAAGATATATGCAAGAGCGATTTCTGTATAGATTATCAGAAAGTAAATATTGCAACAACTTCATATTAAAGGGTGGTGCACTACTCTATGCTTATAATGAATTTTTGCCGCGACCAACATTGGATGTGGATTTCATGGGTACTCATATCAGCAATGATAAGGCTGCTATTGTCGCAGCGTTTAAGGAAATAGCCTCAATAGAAGTTGATGATGACGGAGTGAGATTTTTGCCTGATAGTGTTGACGCATCGGACATCGCAGTAGAGCGTAAATATCCGGGTGTAAGAATAACTGTTGTCGGTCTCCTTGATACAGTAAGAAAGGAACTGACTTTTGACATTGGTTTCGGAGATGTGATAACTCCAAACCCTGTACACATGACCTATCCAACTATAATTGAAGAAATGGAGAATCCACGAGTAATAGCCTATTCGCTGGAAACGGTTATAGCTGAAAAATTTCAGACTATGGTAGAGAAGAGCGTTTTCAATAGCCGGATGAAGGACTTTTTCGACCTCTACCGAATAATTGGCGCAAATAGCTTTGATGAAGATACACTACTGGATGCTATTAGAGCAACTTTTGAGAATCGACATACAGGTATTACTGCAGAAGAACCTGTTTTTTCTCCAGCCTTTGCAGAAGATATAACGCTCGATAAACGTTGGAAAGCATATTGCAATAAAATCAAACTTGAGAACGCTCCAAAATTTCAAGAGATAATGGCAATAATAACCACCTTTATGGGGCCTTATTGGAATAGACTGACACAATGAAGATACAGTATTGCTCGGATCTGCACATGGAGTTTCATGATAATATGCGCTTCATGAAGTCACTGCCACTGGAGGTGGTCGGGGATGTACTTGTCATTGCCGGTGATGTCGGTTATCTTGTTGATACGACAATCCCACATCTAAGATTTTGGAAATGGGCTTCTGAAAACTACCGTCAGGTATTGATGGTAGCGGGTAATCACGAATACTATAACAATGGAGATATTGCATCGCAAGGCGAGAGTTGGCAAAAGATGTTCCTGCCAAATGTCGGTTACTATCACAACAAAGTTGTAAGGATTGATAACGTAGATTTCATTCTCTCAACATTATGGTCAAAAATACCATCTGTTGATGAATTCGCCATTCAGAATGGGATGAACGACTATGCCCAGATTCTTTATAACAAACGTCGACTCATTCCACAGAATATCAATGATGAATTTGAGAGAAACATCGCGTTTATCAAGCAGTCAGTAAGCGAAAGCGAAGCTGAAAAGATTGTTGTAGTTACGCACCATCTTCCTACATTTGCAGCTCTCGACGAGCGACACAAAGGTAGTGTTCTCAATACCGCCTACGCTACCGAACTCGGCAACTACATTACTGAAAGCCGAATCACCGCATGGATTTACGGCCATTCACATCACAGTACCGATCTGATGATTGGCTACACCCACCTTGTCAGCAATCCCCTCGGCTACGTCTTCTGTGGCGAAAATACCAACTTCAATGATTCCGCAGTCATTGAAATATAGTTTAATAGTGCTTAGTGTTATACTCATACATAATCTATTAAAATGAAACAACATTATATTCCGAGATGCTATTTGAAACGCTTTTCCAATAATGAGAAAAGTATTTATACGTATGATAAAGTACATTGTAAGAGTTACAACTCATCACTAATGGCAGTATGTTGTAAGGACGATCTTTATACGCTTTCTAAAGAGTATGTGAAGGAAAATAATGATAAAGGGGAAAGTATTATACATAAACTATCTATTGAAACTGACCATTTTGCAAATACAGTTGAGCCAATTTATGCACAACTACTGAATCAGATAGATGAAATTAAGTCGGAATGGATGTCAGGGAAAGACCATTATAGGTTACAATTTATTGAGAAAAGGGAGTTGGCACTACATATTGTAACCTAATATTTCCGATTACCTCAAATTGGTGATGTTATAGTAAATGATTCACTTAGGATGGAAAAAGCCAACATTGATATGATTAAAGAATTTATGGCTTGTCAAACGGGTAACTCGGCCTTTCGTGATTTGGATGTTGGAATATCATGCGAGAAAGCCGCTCTTCATGCAAATCAGTCATTTCTTGATGGAGATTTTCTTATGGAATTTGCTGATACTATTGCAAATAATATTTTTGTGTTTTGGGTAAGTAAAGAGAAAGATTTTTATACTTCAGATTTCCCTATTGTGGTTTCTCCTCATGTCCAGAATGTACGTCCAATGTTTATGGGGTTAGCTCAATATGGTGGAGAGTTAACGTTCCCATTGTCTCCAGAAATAGCACTTTCGATATTCGATAGGGCGTATTTCCAAGATAAGATAAGTATGGATGGAAGTTTTATTGTGGCATCGGATAAAGAGATTCGAAGATTTAACTATTTACGATATATGTATGCAATTCAACACGTATTTAGTTTCAATAATGATTTCAAAATAATAAATCTAATTTATAAGATAGAGGGTAGACACCCATTTTTGCAACCAAACTACAAAACTCAAATAATAAGTGGATTAGGAAAATATTGATAGCGAGGTGCAAAGACTATCCCGCAGAGTAGTCAGCGTATATTCCAGTACTTTACACGGAAATTGGCTAATGAGTCGAATATCTCATGCAAGTCCATTCCCATGTATGGGGAATCAGATTCTTCAATTCCCTCAAATACTTTTCTTCCGGCATACTCTCCAGAAGGCTCAATATAGCGATTCTTAATTGTTATAACTTCAAGAACCTTACTCTTATAACATCCAAGTATATGAGTCGCTGCATCATACTTTTCTTCACTGATAGGCCAATACATTCTTGTGCAATCATAAAGACTATTGCGGTATAACGGATGCTCTCTATCATTTCGTTGCATTGCCTCGTATGATACCTTTATGTTGACAAAGATCAACTTATCAGAAGAGTTCTCGGATAATAGTTCCTTACGCTGCCTTTCCTTATCAAGTTGAGCATATAATGCAGGACGGAGTTTTCGATTATATTCTTCGATCTCCTTTAATCTTGGAGAATCGGGAGGGATGATTCCATATCCTCCATTAAGCTCAGACTTAGGCTCTACATATTCCGTATTTCCATAGTGCGCCTTTAACTGTTGGCTTACTTCGTCGCGTGTTATTTCACCTTTTACATTTCGGACTGCCAAATCAAGTAGAAACGCTGAAACATTCAGCTCAGCTGCTCCTTGAAGTCCAATGCCGATAAGCCACGCATCAGCCTTCTCTTTTATTTCAGAGTTTTCGCTATGCGACAACTCCACTAACTCTCGATATTTCTCTTCGTAAGTCATACTGTTTTAATATTAGTTAGATGTTACTAATTCTTGATTATCATCAGTTGTCTTTCAAAGTTATAGTTGTTTCCATTTTGGAAATAACTAATAATTACATGATACCATTCTTCTTTCAATTTGAAAATTTGTTAAACAATATACATTTAGAGTCTTCCTAAACTATATTTTGTCATTAGAATAATACAATGATTCGGTAAAATTTGAGGTTTTTCAGCCTTGGCTAAGCCGCTAA
>ERZ778504.2401-NODE-2401-length-10187-cov-3.630675_pt1 | contig 10187 bp, 16 predicted proteins | sample MGYA00510046_ERZ778504 | MGnify/ENA primary metagenome ERZ778504 (study PRJEB29527, sample SAMN07138964) | mouse gut metagenome | material: feces | host: mouse | place: China:Nanjing | collected 2016-01-25 ...
GCAAAAAGCCCTAGAGCCGATAAAGAAAGATTTTGATATAATCATTATCGACACCCCGCCCGGACTTTTAGAACTGCAAAACGTGGCTTTACACGCTGCCACAGGCTTAATAATTCCATTGGAGCCGGACAGCAGCAGTTTACAAGGGCTTTATCAGATTGCGGATATGGCGAACCATGCAAAGAAGCGCAACCCGGAATTATCTTTTACCGGCATTGTCTTAACAAAGTATGATAACCGCCCCGCTATCAATCGCTATCTGAAAGATGTACTCATAGAAAAGGGCGCAGAAATGGAAATACCGTACTTAATGGATATTCGGCAAGGCATAAAGGTTAGAGAGGCACAGGCAATGCAGCAATCATTATTTGACTATGCGCCCCGGAGCAATCCGGCAAAGGACTATAAGAAACTGTATGAAATGATTATGGAGGGCTAGGAAATGGCGAAAAAAGACTTTAGCGCAATGAATACCGGCAGGGCAGAAACAGCAGAGAGCAGCGCAGTTATGCGAAAGCTGGAACAGGGGGCAAGTAATAAGGGGCAGCAGGGAGAGACAACACAGCAGGAGGCAGCAGAGCGGGCGGCAGCTTTAAGGACACAGGGAAGAAAGGGCTGCAAGGCTATCCGTATCAATATGGCTTTTACTCCCGAAAATCACGAATTTATAAAGACTATGGCGCGGATCAGCGGCAAGACCATGACAGAATTTGCAAATTTGTGCATTCAGAAGTACCGGGAGGAACACCCGGACTTATACGAACAGGCAAAACAGATTATAGACAGCCTATAAAGAAAGGGGCATAGCATGGCAGCAGGACAGGAACGGCAGGAGCCGGAAACATTTGCACAAGAAGTGCAAGAAGATAAAGCGGCAGCAGGGCGGCATATTCATAGCATTAGAATTTCCAGCAACATAGACCCGGAGAAAGCATGGCTTTATGATTTGAACCAAGAAAACTTTAAGAAGCTGACACCAGAGCAGCAGGAAGAATGGTTAGCGCACCAGAAAGAAGCTATGGAGAGATTTCCAGAGGCATTAGAGCGCATGGAAAATAGTATGAAATCTATAATTTAAGCACAAGGCGAAAGCATAAAAGAAGCCCACTTAATTCTAGCTGATATGTTAGGCGATATGCGTAAAATGATGTCAGAATCGTTTAAGTCTCTTTTCAATGCTGATGTGCTGGAATATACAAAGGAAGTATTGCAACGACTTTCAGAAGAAACAAAAGAAACATTGCAAGAAATTGAGGAAAACAATACAGAGGACACACCCAAAAGCACCCCACGACAGGCGAGAAATAAGGCAATAGAAAAAGGCGCGATAATGACTATTGAAAATCGTGTTGCATCACTATCCTCTAAAGAATTAGCAGACGCTCTAACAGGACACGCTATATTTCTATTGCCTAGCGATTCAAAAAATTTTGTTTTTGATAAAGGAAAACTGAATAGCCTTTCTTTAAGTGGCGACAAACTACTACCAGCAGAAAAAATTTATACAGCCGTTTTAATGGCGATATTAAAAATGGTTTTACAATCACAGAACCAAACAGGGGATTATTATATAACATTCTATGTAAATTCTATATGCAGGGAATTAAAAATAGACCCAAGAGAATTTTCCTCAAAAAGAAAAGAAAACAGCGAGTATAATAAACTATCAATGAAAGAAAAAAGGCTTGCTACTCTGGTAAATATAATATCACTATTTGACAGGGCAGTTGCAAAACTACCAGACGGCAGCTTTTACCGCGTACTTTCATTTTCAAGTTATGATGCAGAGAGCGACACAATGACAATAGATGCACCATACCTTTTCAAAATTAAAGAGATGGAAGAAGCAAAAATGACAAATATATTGCTTCATGGAAGTATTGCACAAGAATCAAATTTTGCGGCTGTGGAATTGGCAAACAGAATTTTAACAGGCTTAAAACAAAGAGGACTAAGGCCAGACCCCAAAACAGATAAAGACATAGAGAGAGAAAACAACGGAGAACCGCCATTAAAGAAAGTTACTTATAAAGTAAAATATTCCACGCTTATAAGCGATTGCCCAATGCTGGAAAATGAGTTGCTAAAAATCGAAACAGAAAGCACGAAAAACAAGAGCCAAAAGAAAAATAAGAAGCTGAAAGATGTTTTCGGAGCGGCATATAGAATTATAAGGGATAAATCAGATGCTTTTACCTACTACAAAAATTTGACATTTTCGGTAATGAATAGCAAGACCGATGCAATAATAACACCAACACAAAGCCAGCTAAACGGCAATTTAATTATTACGCATGAGGGGAAAAACTGATAAAAAAGTTATGTGGGAGTTGGTTTAAGTTATGTGGGAGTTGGTTTAAGGCATTTTTAAAAAACCTAGTAAAATCAATGCTTCCGGGGTACAAAATTTTTCCTAATGTTTTAATCTTTTAATCTCTTAATACGCGCTGGTGGCTTACTTGACGTGCCGCCGCGCTCATCTATAATATATATGCGGGCAAACCTGCTGCCAGCTATTTTCTTTATCGGCAGCAGATAAACGAGTTTTTCCCTATTTTCCCTTTATATTAGGGAATACCGCAAAAACTGTACAAAAATGTACGCGAAAAAAGGACGCTCCGAACCGGCAAGCGCAGAGCGTCCAACACACCCAACACTGGCGCAGCGTTTCCGGCGTGTATGGTTATTTTAGCACCAGCGCGGAAATGTTGCAAGATTCAAGAAAGGAAATCAGACTATGAACAGAGAAGATGCAAAACAAGAAATCCGGCGCAGAGTGAGGATAACCGACTATCTGGAAAAGAGCAAAAGCGGCTTGTATTGCTGCCCTTTTTGCGGGAGCGGCCACGGAACGCACAAGACCGGCGCGGTCAAATACTACCCGGAAACAAATACTATTTGCTGTTTTGGGGCTTGCGAAAAGAAAAGCTATGATGTATTTGACATTTACATGAATCATTATGGAGCGGATTATAACACCGCATTGCAAATGCTGGCCGGGGAAATCGGCATAGAGATAGACCCATACAGACCAGACGGAGCCGCCGATCAGCGCGAGGCAAGGCAGGATAAAGCCGTACAAGCCCCACAGGGCGATTTTAAGCAGCAGGACGATAAAAACACCATACAGGAGCAGAAGGCCCCGGAAAACGGCGCACAGGAGCGCACAGAGGGCAAAGCGGATTATACAGAGTATTACCAGTTATGCAAAGGGAGGTTAAACAGCCCGGAGGCAGTTTCTTATTTATCGGCAAGGGGAATCAGCGTCAATACTGCTGCTGCATATTGGATAGGATTTGACCCGGCGGCAGATTTGGCAAACGCTCCTGGAGGGCAGGGGAAAAATAAATTTCCATGCCCGCGCATCATCATACCGACAACCACAGGGCATTATATAGGGCGCAGCATATCCCCCGATACAGAACGCCCATTCCAGAAAATGAATGTAAAGGGCGGCAGTCCGAGGATATTTAATAGGCAGGCTTTATATGCACAAGATGTGCGAGAAGTATTCATAACAGAGGGGGCTTTTGATGCCTTATCAGTTATTGAGGCCGGGGCTGCAGCAGTCGCATTGAACAGCACCAGCAATGCAGATGCCTTGATAAAGCAGATTCAGCAGAAAAAGACCGCTGCCATATTGATAATATCACTTGACAATGACGAAAGCGGCAGCAGCGCGACACAGACGCTTATAGACGGCTTCAAATTGTTAAACCAGCCTCATATAGTGGCGAACATATCAGGGAAGTATAAAGACCCAAACGAGGCATTGACAAAGGACAGAGAGGGCTTTATAGGAACTATCAGAAAATTACAGAACCAGACAGCGGCAAGGCCGGACAATGTATCTGCCTATATAGACAATATCATGCAGCGGGATATTGACAGAATGAGAGGCGCGGAGGAAAGAAAGACAGGATTTGAAAGACTGGACGAAATGAGCGGCGGTTTATATCCGGGATTGTATGTGATAGCCGCTACAAGCAGTTTAGGAAAGACAACCTTTTCACACCAGATCGCGGACAATCTGGCGATAGCCGGAAATGAAGTATTGTTTTTCAGTATGGAGCAATCGAGGCTTGAACTTGTGACAAAGAGCATTGCAAGGATAACAGCGCAGGAGGATATAAGCAAAGCAGTCACAAGCCTATCTGTCCGCAAGGGATATTTCCCGGACAATGTAAAGGCGGCAATCTCAAAATATAAAAGCGGCGTAGCGGATAGATTGAGCATAATAGAGGGGAATTTTAACTGCAATATTTCTTTTATCGGCGAGTATGTGAGGAAGTACATAAAAAAGAATCAGTGCAAGCCTATTATTGTTATAGACTATCTGCAAATACTCCAACCGGCAGAGGATAACAAGCACATGACAACGAAAGAAACGGTTGACAGTACGGTAACTGAATTAAAGCGCATCAGCAGGGAGCATGATATAACAGTTTTCATTATATCCAGCGTGAACAGGGCAAACTATCTGACACCGATAGACTTTGAAAGCCTTAAAGAAAGTGGCGGGATTGAGTACACCGCAGATGTTATTTGGGGCTTGCAACTTCAATGTCTGAATGAGCCTTTATTTTCAGAGGCAAACAAGATAAAAGAAAAGCGGTTGAGAATCAGACAGGAGAAAGCAGCAGAGCCGCGAAAGATAGAATTGTTGTGCTTAAAGAATCGCTATGGAGTAGCAAATTACAGTTGCGGTTTTGACTATTATCCAAAGTATGATTTATTCGTACAGACAACACCCGGAGAGTTTAACCCTTACTATGGGGAAAATCCTTTTGAGGAAACAGAGCCGGTAAAAAAGGCGGGGAGAAAGCTATAATTTGATAATCAGACCCACAAGGGGCGGCAATTCTGCTGCCTCTTTTTTATTGGCAAAAAGACATTTTGTCCTGTTGCCAGATAGCTTTTAATCTGGTACAAATCCTTGTTCTTTTCATTGTATAATAAGGATAGGAACAAGAAGTGCAAAAAGATATTTGTTATCTATGAAGTGCAAGAAGTCAAAGGAGGTATTTATATCATGGCGAAAGCTGAAACAGATAATGCAGCAGTAGAGGCGCGGAGGGCATACAAGAGGGAGTGGGCGCGGAGAAATCCCGATAAGGTAAAAGCGGCGCAACAAAGATATTGGGAGAAGAAAGCGGCGCAGATGCAGGAGCAGCAGGGGGCGCAAGCATGAACAGCCGGGATAAAGGAAAGCGCGGGGAGCGGGAACTTGCGGCAATCCTGAAAGAGTATGGATATAATGAGGCGCGGCGCGGGCAGCAGTATTGCGGCGCGGACGGTTCTGCAGATGTGATAGGACTGCCAGGAATACACATTGAGGCAAAGCGCGTTGAAAAGCTGAATTTGACAATGGCAATGGCGCAATCTATGAATGACGCAAGACCCGGAGAAATACCGGCAGTATTCCACAGGAAGAACCACAGGCAATGGCTTGTTACTCTGACACTTGATGATTTTATGAAACTATACAAAGCAGGAGGGAAAGAGATTGAAATACAAGGATAAAACAATAGCGGCAATCAGGAGCAGGAGAGGCCTAGAGCCTGTAAAGATAAGTCTTAAAAAGTTGCTGGACAGCGGCGGCATGGAGCATTATTTGAATTTGTGTTCTGACAGGCTGGCAAGTGAACTGATGGTAGACGGAGAGGACACAGCTTTTAATTTTACTGATTTCCCGGATATTCTCTTTACAAGTGACGGCTTTTTCGATTGTCGGCACATTTTGGAGAACTATTTGCCGTTTGACACGCTGGCGGACACATGGCAGCTATTGATAAAGGCAGAGAGGGAAAACAGCGAGATAAACAGAATGGCGGCAGATTTCCGCAAAATGAAGTTGCTGGACTTGATGAAGTATTACATAAAATGGCAGTCGCGCAAGACAAAGGAAGATTCAGAGCGGGAGGCAAAACAGCTTGTTTGCCAGTGGATAGCAGCGGAATTGTGGAGCCGTTCTTTCTTTTCCATCATTTGGAGAAAGTCGAAAGAGGCATTGCTGCAGCTTTATGTAAGCTGGAAGTATAAAGGACTTTTCGACATTATGAGGACTGCTGCAGAAAAGTACAATTAAAAAATCCTGCCGCCAAAGCCGGGGAAAGCACACAGCAGCAGGAAACGCGCCCTATTTGAAATTTTAAAGGGAGGCGGCTGCAATGTCAAGAAAGGCTGGAAATAAAAGAAGCAAACCAAGACCGGGCTATGATGATTTGGGGCTATCCCCGGAGCAGCTTCAGGAGATACAGACGCGCTGCAGATCAGGAGCGTTTGACAGGAAAACCATGCAGAGGGCTTGCATCGGATTTGAATGGATAACAGAATTTATTATCTTGTCGGCAACAAAAGACCTGTCATTTGACAAGATAGAATTTAACACAAAGTGGGGGCGGATAAGTTGCGGGAGAAGTGATTTTTATTCTTATAGGCGGCGATTTTACAGTAATTTGAGTAAGGAATTAAACAGCAACACAGGAGGCGCAGCAGTACATGGTATATGAATTATTAAGCACAGGGGCAGAGAACGCTCGGACAGCAAAAGAACTTTGCCAGGCATTAGGCATAGATGAAAAGGACTGGCGCATAATTACAAAAACGATTGAGAGGGAGCGCAGGGAGGGAAAGCCCATTTGTGCGAGTAGTAGCAGCGATTTCCCCGGATATTATAAACCGGCAAACCGGGAGGAATTGACGCGCTATATAGACCAGCTTCACAAGAGGGCGGGGGAGATATACAAGACGCGCAGGGCATTACAAAAGGTTTTAGAGGGAATGGAGGTATAGGCAATATGCAGTATGAGGTTAAAAAGACCATAGCAGAGATAAGCAGCACCGGCAGCACAGCAAAACGATTGACCTTGACAAGCTGGAACGGAAACCCGGCTAAACTTGATTTGAGGATATGGCGCATAAACGGGAACGGAGATTCACAGCCGGGAAAGGGAGTTACACTCACAGAGGACGAGGCGGCAGCAGTCGCAGCGGCTATTTCTGATTATCTGGGAGGGCGCGGCAATGAGTAAAGTTTTGACACCTATTAAGGCAATCCGGGCAAAGTGCCTTGAATGTTGTTGTAACCAGCGGCAGGAAGTGAAGTTATGCACCGTCACCGGCTGCAGCTTATACCCCTATCGCATGGGGCATAGACCAAAGCCCAAAGAAAGCGGCGCAGAGGGCGCAGAAACGGACGGAAAATAATTTAATGGATAAATTATCAATGAGAGGGGGAAAGCGGCTAAAATGGCAAGCTAGCCCCCTAGTTATTTGCATAGCGGGCATAATATGAGCAGAGGGGCGCATCCATGAGCGGGGGAGCGTCCTTTAATTATTCTTTATAGGCAATATGCTTTTTGCACTTCTTGTGCAATCCTGCTGCCCGCAAAGTGCATAAAATGCAAAAAAGTGCAACATAAAAAAGAACAGGAGCGGCTTTCCTGCAATCATAAATCGCTTTTCTGTATGCAGAAATTGAAATAATGTCGGCAGAAATGCTGTTTATGCAGGAAGAAATAAGCTGGAAGTGAATAGCCATTTCCCCGGAGAAAATACGAATAACTCCCGGAGAAATAGCAATAACTCCGAGGGAAACCCGCATTATTCCCGGAAAAATCACGGTTTTTCACGGATAAATAAAATATGCCAGGCATGGCAGCAGGATAACCAGCGCAATCTTGCGCCCATCTGTCCGGGAGCAAATTTGACCCGGAGGGGGATCTGATTAGACCCCACCCCGGATATTCCGGGAGGGTATGCTATCATTTGCTATCATGTGATTTCAAACGCTGGAACATGGCAGCAGGGCAAAGCACCCCTGCCCCATAATTACCAGCACCCAACAGGACGCGCCACAAGCCCCATATAGCCCCTTTAATCCTGCTGCCCTATAAAACCCCTTAACCGCTTTTATCGTCTGTATGGGGCAAATAGGGCGGTTATTTCCGCGCTATGATTGCCGGTAAAGAAAATACTGTACCCGCCCGCGATTACCAGCACCCCCGGACACAGGGGAGGCCGGAACAGAACCCCGCCCCATTTTAGGGCTACCCCGGAGCCGGAGGGAAATTTCCCGCTGGATAAAATGACGCACCCCTGCCGCCGATTAGACGCACCCGGAGCCAGAACAGGCGGCGGCTATCTGGTTTTGTTACTTTTCCAAAAGTAACGCAAAAGCACTTTCGACAGCCGGAGCCTATCAAAAGTGCCTTGCGCCCTGCGGGGCTTACATTCCGAACAGATCAGCGTGTGTGCCGGTTCGGTCTAATCTCAATTCATTTCCGACTTGCTTATAAATAAGTAGCCAGTCCGGGGTAATGTGACATTCCCTATACCCGGCATAATTCCCGGTCAAATTATGGTCTTTGTTCTTTTCCGGGAGCGGGGCGGGAATACGCAATGTATCAATAGCTTGTTGGAGCAGGGGCATTTTATACCCGCGCTTTACGCATAACTTAAAATCTTTCTTGAACTTTGTGGAGTATCTAACATCAAGCATTTGTCATTCCTCCATCAATTCAGCAAATAAAGCCTCTGTACTGCCAGTAAAGAGAGTGCCGCCGCCGTTCTCCAATTCCTCAATAGAGGCGATTGTTTCCGCGTTTGGCTTTTCCTCTGGTACTGCTGCCCCTTGCAGATAAGCAACAATATAATACATCTTACTATCTGGTATCTGGTCTATAAGGCTTTTTGCCATTTCCTTATAACTCATAGAAAACACTTCCTTTCATGGTCTGATAATAGTATACCCCCCCCCCCGGATTGTCGGGGCTATTCTTCTTTATCGGAAAGCCCGTCACGCTCTATTTTCTCATCGGCAGCAGTTACAAAGAATTGTGCCATACTTTTAAGCCCGGACTTTTCTGCAGCAGCCTTGTATCTTTCTTTTTGTTCTCCCGGAACTCGAAACCGTATTTCCTCAAGCCCCTTTTCCTTGATGTAATTCATAGTGTACTCTTTGCTTTTCTCATTGTACTTACTCAAACTGTTTCACTCCCTCCATATCCCCAATGGGGCGATTTTATAAGGGGCTTACATTCCACCTTACACTGATATTATATCAAATGTCAACTTAGCGCGCTATGGGCAAATTGCACAAACTTAGCGCGCTAATTTTGGGTATAATATCAATAGTAATCCTTAGCGCGCTATGGTATACTTAATGTATCAAATGAAGGAGGTACATGAAGCAGATAACAAACATTCGCAAGGCGGTATGTGCAATGGCTAACCAGTTGAAAAAGGCCGGCTATTCCTTATCGGAGGCATTTCGCAAGGCATGGCGGCGGGTAAAGCTGACAATGAATGTCAGAGCAGCAGGAACGACATTCGAGAACCGGCAGGAGCGTCTTAACTTCTTAAAGAACTTTAAGCCGGAAGATTTGACAGTAACCCTTGACCGCGAGGCAGACAACCAGCGCGGCAGTAACGCAATAAGAATTACCGTTCACATTCTCCCGATAAAGAGAAAAACAGTGATCGGCTACGTTCCGGCAGGACTGGCGCGGGAGCTGGCTAAAGCGATTGACGCGGGCGCACAGGTAAAGGCAAAGCTGCTGCAGATTATCGGCGGCTATGGCTGGAAAGAGAGTTTAGGCGCACTGATTAACATTGCAGTATAAAGAAAATGCCCTTGCCAGAGCGGTCACTCTGACAGGGGCGGCAACCCGACAATCTAGCAAATTGGGGGTATGCGGGTATTATATCACGCCTGCTGCCCTCTGTAAAGAAAGGATTATCACATGAAAAGAAAACAGAATAATGCAAAAGCAAGGGCAAGCAGACCAACACAGGAATTTTTAATCGGACTTGTGGCGAAGTATGAAAAGAGAACCGCGCCTATCACCGATGAAATGGCAATGGACTTAATGGACACCAACGAAACAAACCACTTCTTAATGCTGCTGCAAATTGCCGATTATTTACCAATGGGAAAATCGCGGGCAATTCTGAACGCTTACAAGCTGGGATATTTGGCAGGAAAGGCGGCAGCAGGGAATGAACAGAAGTAACGCACTACTTACAATGGAACTCTATGCAAATAAAAATTATGGAGATTCCGCAATAATAAAAGGTGATGTATTTGCATCACGCAGAAAGGAGGTGTACCCCACTGGACTAAAACAATTTGATGCTGCTTTAGGTGTGGGCGGCATTCCTGCAGGTAATATCATAGAGATACA
>ERZ778504.2406-NODE-2406-length-10169-cov-7.243722_pt1 | contig 10169 bp, 10 predicted proteins | sample MGYA00510046_ERZ778504 | MGnify/ENA primary metagenome ERZ778504 (study PRJEB29527, sample SAMN07138964) | mouse gut metagenome | material: feces | host: mouse | place: China:Nanjing | collected 2016-01-25 ...
AACTAAAAGGCAAGACACCGGTAGAATACCGACATCTTGCCTTAAGAAATATAGTATAAATAGAGTGTCCAACTTTATGGGTTCACTTCAAGGCTGCTTGACTCTGATCATGCTTTTTTACCCGGTTCAGAAGCGATCAACATCATCTTCCCAGCCAACGTCCAAGATTTAACGGCATAAGGTAAGATAAAATGCATCCCCTTCTTGAGTTCATAGGTGCGACCCTCTACTTCCAACTGCCCGTTTCCATCTAAGACTGAGACCAGCGTATATGGTGCTTGTTGACGTTCAAAAGTCGCACTGCCAGCGATCTCCCATTTATAGACCGCAAAGAAATCAGTATCGACAAACCGGGTAACTTTCTTATCACCTGTTACAGTCGTTTGAATATCCAATTTAGGATCGACATGCGGAACGTTGGTCACATCGATCGATCGTTTCAAGTGCAACTCACGCTTTTTACCGGTCGCTTTATCGATCCGATCAAAATCATACAAGCGATAAGTCGTATCTGAACTTTGTTGCGTCTCAAGGACCATGATCCCTTTACCGATCGCATGGATCGTACCAGCTGGAACATAGAGGAAGTCACCGGCTTTGACGGAGATCTTGCGTAACAATTTATCCCACTGTTTATTTTCGATCATCTCAGCTAACTCTTCCCGCGTCTTTGCATGATGCCCGTAATACATCTGAGCCCCTTTATCGGCAGCTAATACATACCAACATTCAGTCTTGCCCAACTCGCCTTCATGCTCCTTAGCGTAAGCATCATCTGGGTGCACTTGCACAGAAAGATCAGCTTTAGCGTCCAAGATCTTCGTCAATAGCGGGAAAACATCGCCTTTAGCGTTACCAAAAACTTCACGGTGCTTATCCCAGACCTCAGTCAACGTCAGACCCTTGTATGGTCCATTTTCAACGATCGCCGGTCCATGTGTGTGGGCCGAGATCGCCCAACATTCACCTGTATGATCACTTGGGATCTGATAACCGTATTCAGTATGTAAACGGTCGCCACCCCAAATTTTTTCTTGAAAATATGGTTCTAAAAATAATGGTTCATTACTCATCTTCATCATCGCCTCGCCTAAAAGTCTATACATTTATTCTATCACACTCAAATGAATTGTAAACCTTTTCCATCTAGTCTTTTTCTGCAAGATACGTAGCGACGATCTTATCACGCCATTCTAAAAATGCTTCATTATCTACCCTTGGATGCACGCGGTTTGTTAAAACGATCAAGGCATTTTTCCCTTTTTGATCAAGTAGCATAAAAGTTCCGGTAAAACCAGTATGATATAGACAAGGGGTATTACTTTGATCATAACGCAGATTCCAACCTAGCGAGCGTCCAAGATCATGGGTCGGAGTATGGTCAGCATAGAGCATCACGACCGTTTCTGGTGCTAATATTCCTGGGATCGTTTGGGGAGCAAGCATCCATTTAGCAAATTTGATCAGATCAGCTAAATTAGAAAATAACCCCGCCGATCCACAATGCTCACCTAAAATAAAAGCTTTAGGATCATGAACTTCTCCTTGGATCAAGCCTCTAGTCGCCGTTAGCTCAGTTGGTACACACTGCTTTTTTGGAGGAGCAAAGGTCGAATTTTTCATACCTAATGGCCGTAAAACCTCGGTCATGATCACCGCTTGCACAGGTCGATGGTAAAAAACTTCAATGATCTGTCCCAGTAAGATCAAGCCGATATCGGCATAAACGACCTTTTTCCCCAACCAAGCAGCTGGTTTCAAGGTATACAAAGCCGCCATCAATTCAGTTGGTGGCAGTTGATCACGATTTTTTATGTAACCACTAAGAGCAGATGTGTGGGTCAATAAGTGGCGCAAAGTCACCCTTTGATCGCTGAAGCGCGGTAAATATTTAGCAACTCGATCATCCAATCGTAACTTTTTAGCCTCCAACAGCTGTAAGATCACCGTCGTCGTCCCAATGACCTTAGTCAACGAAGCCAGATCATATAATGCCCCATCTTCTAGTGGCTTTAGCGCTGGAACTAGTTGCTTATTGCCAAAGACTTCAGTTTGGACATCATCTTGATAGATCATGGCATAGGAGACCCCAGGCACGATCTTTTGGTCTACCAGCTGGTGTAATAAGGCAACTGTTTTTTCGTTCATGCTCAACTTTCCTCTTGTTTCAATTGATTGATATAGATGATCTTAAATTTACCATCAGCATAGTCTACCCGACTTGCCCGAGAGTTGTCGACTAAAAATAGCGGTACATCACCGTTCAACGACTCTAAGAAATTCGACAAGATCAAACCATGCGTTACGATCAAAATATTACAATCCTTACCTTCATATTCACAGGCGATCGTCTTTAAAGCACGGGTAAAGCGCTGTTCGAGGTGAACTGACGTCTCGATCTCTTCTTCACCATCCATCGTGCGAAAAAGCTCGGTCAACTCAGAGACATGCTCTTCATTGGCAAAAGCCTGCAAGATCTTTCGCAAACCCAAAGTCCGCAAAGCTGTGGGGACCATCGTAAAATTATTAGCTTCTTCAAATTTACCAAAACTCAATTCACGCAGATCGGGATCACTATAAATTGGCGGATAACCCTGTTTATTTTCCGCAAGAATATAGCGCGCTGTTTCCTTGGTCCGCTGAAGATCATTCGTGTAAACAGCTTCAAAACGGATATTTTTCAATTCTTGGCCTAGTCGTTTTGCCATACGGATCCCTTTTTTGGTCAACGGAGAATTCGTTGTCCCTTGCAAGCGACGCGATCGATTCAAACGTGTCTGTCCGTGGCGGACTAAATAAAAATGTATCACTAGTTTCACCAACTCTCTTTTTCTAAAAACACCTATCTCTATTATAGATTTACCACGCCAACATGCAAAACATTTTACCTAAAACTTTGCGCAACCATAATTCAAATGATTGTGCTAAAATGTTGATAGATAATGGGGGTAGTATTTTTGGCAAGTAATTCTGATTCGATTTTCAACATTTTATCATATTTGAAGCGCCATCCTGAAAAGATCTTTGCCTTAAGATCACGTTACGACAATGTGATCCAGATTTTTTTCAAAGACGTGATCAAAGTTGCTGATGCAAACATTTATTTTCCGGACAATAAATTAATGGTCAATTGTTTGACTGATGACTTTTTAGCTCAAAACGGTGATCTTTTAGACAGTTTTTGGCAACTAGCTGGTCACGACTACATTGATCATCACGAAGTTTGGGCCACAACATCGCATTTGACCCAAAAAAACATGTACTTATTAGAGCTCTCATTTGAATAGTAACTGTACTATAGTGAGACAAGATAACAAGGATCTCGAGCTGATGCAATGTATCAGCTTGAGGTCCTTGTTACGTATACGGCGCTGACCGCATTTATTTACACTTTTTGATCATTTTTCGTTTTCAAGTGGACGGTGGACTTTCCAGATCAAAAGTAAGTTTAACGCCATCAAAGCTGCTGTTACCAAAAAGACCGCTTGATAGTTGAATAATCCCGAGATGAGCGAGCCCATCATCGAGCCAAGCATCGCCCCCGCTGCTTGAAATGATTGATTATAACTAAAGATCCGTCCAAAAGCTTCCCGTGGGACACTGACCGTCAAAACAGTTTGAACTGCAGGTAATAGTGCTGCATTAGCGATCCCCAATAAAAACCGCCAAAAACCTAAACTCCATGGTGAAGTCACAAAGTACATCGGCAAAAAAACTACCATAGCAGCAACTAAACCAAAGACTAATACTTTTAAAGGTCCGATCTTATCCATCTTGACACCTAAGCGTGAAGCAACTAACAACGTCCCAAAACCAGGCATTGCCGCCACGACCCCACTGACAAAGGAAACATTTCCCGTACCGTGCATCAATGATTTGACTAACAAACTAACGATCGGCGCGATCGACATCAAGGCTGATTGGATAAATAACGTTGTGATAAACATTGCAATGATCAACTGTTTGTTTTCTAATTGTGCAAAGATCTCTTTCATTGGCTTCATCTTTTTAGCTGGGATCGGCGTAAAATGTTCTTTCGTATTAAATAAGGTCAGCAAAAAGACGATCCCCATCATCGCCCCACATACAAAAAACGTTACCCGATAACCGGCAAAACCAGCTAATAGCCCCCCAACTAGTGGACCGAGCAAATTTCCCGTCACATTGGCTGTCATCATGTTTGCCATAACAGCACCGGAACGATTATGTGGGGTCTCACCTGCCATAAAAGCAGTCGCATTATTGATATAACCAGAAAAAGCTCCTTGAACGAAGCGCAGTAATACGATCGTCCAAGCATGGTGGACTAAGCCAACGGCAAAGATCGTAAAAGTCATCACCCCAGAGGCCCGTAAACACATGAGTTTGCGCCCTTTTTGATCGGCAAGATTGCCCCATAGTGGTGAAACGATCGCTTGGGCTAGATATGTAACAGCAAAGGCTAGACCCGCATATAAGTTCAATTCAAATTTTCCATAAGGATGCAATGTTTCAATATAAAGCGCCATAAATGGCATCGTCATCGAAAAATTCAGTCCCGTCATAAAACACCCTAGCCAAAGGGTCATAAAAGTTTTACGCCATGAGGCAGGCAGCTCAGGGTCTGCTACCATATTCATCACTCCTGTCATCATAATATTTACACTCTAGCAAAAATAACTTCAAATTACAAACCTAAATAAAAAAGTGAACTACCTGAGTAGTTCACCTTTTAATTACATTTCAAAGTCTTTTTCAGGATCCAAGCCGTAGAGTTCACTGACTGGATCAGTCTTAGCAGTCGGTTTAACTACAAGGATCGCCGTAACTGCTTTGGCCGACTCATATCCTGCTAAAGATACCACGTCTTCGATCAGATAAGTCAGACCGTCATTATTATAAATATGCTCACCGATCACCGGCAACTTTTCAAAAGAAGTTTTGTTCATCCGGTAATAATCCCCGTTTTTTTCGTGCATGACTAGAATCGCTTGCGTCACTTCGATCCCCCCTAAAATTTTTTTACTTTATCAAAGCTCTTTCATTATAGTATATATCAATATTTTTTTACATAGGTATTTGTCAAAAAATATAAAAAGTTCTGCCAGTCTCCTAGCAGAACCCTTTACATTAGATATTGATAACTTTTTCTAAGAACGCTTTAGTCCGTTCATTTTGGGGATCTTCAAAGATCGCTTCGGGACGTCCTTCTTCGACAACATAGCCATCAGCCATGAAGACGACTCGATCAGAAACTTCCTTAGCAAAGCCCATTTCGTGGGTCACAACGACCATCGTCATCCCCTCTTTAGCTAGATCTTTCATAACTTCCAAAACATCACCGACCATTTCTGGGTCAAGCGCCGAGGTCGGTTCGTCAAACAACATGATATCTGGATTCATCGCTAAAGCACGTGCGATCGCTACCCGTTGTTTTTGCCCACCTGAAAGTGAAGCTGGCATCGCATCGAATTTATCAGCTAAACCGACCGTTTCTAGTAATTTTTTAGCAGTCGTCATCGCTTCATCTTTATTGGCTTTACCCAACTCAACTGGTGCTAGCATGATATTTTCACCCACACTCAAATTGTTGAATAAGTTAAAATGTTGGAATACCATCCCGATATTTTCACGAGCCTTATCGATATTTGTCTTAGGATCACTGATATCATGTCCGTCGATCACGATCGATCCAGAAGTTGGTTCTTCGAGCTTATTCAAGCAACGCAATAAAGTACTTTTCCCTGAACCAGAAGGCCCGATCAAAACGACTACTTCATTATTTGCAACTTTAAAATCAATGCCCTTTAGCACTTGATTTGAGCCGTAGTTTTTCTTTAAATTCGTAACATCTACTTTTAAATCTGTCATTAATTATTGATCCTCCGTTCGATCCACTTTGAAAGAAGTGTTAAAACTGTAATGATGACTAAATAGATCACCGCAACGATCGCCCAGACTCTAAAGCCTTCTAGGTTGCGAGCGATAATGATCTTACCAGTCTGAGTAAGTTCAAGCAACCCGATAACAGATAAAATCGAGGTATCCTTTAAAGTAATGATGAACTGGTTGATAAACGATGGGACCATGATCTTGATCCCTTGAGGTAAGATGACCCGACGCATTGCTTTACCAAACGGTAGCCCTAAACTACGTGCTGCTTCCATCTGCCCTTTATCGACCGATTCGATCCCACCTTTAACAAAGGCAGCCGTATAGGCACCTTCATTTAACATCAACGTGATCACACCAGCTAAGAAAGCTGGGACTTTACTACCGATCAAACTTGGGACCCCATTATAAATGAACAGCGCTAACACGATCAATGGTAGCCCCCGGAAGATATAGATGATCGTTGTCGAAAGGCCACGGCAGAATTTGTTTGGTACGACACCTAACAAGCCGACAAAGATCCCAAAAATCGTGGCACAAAAGATACCCACAACCGTCAACTTCAGCGTCTCAATGATCCCTGAGATAAAAGCATCTTTATTTTCTTTTAAGATACCTAAAACTGTTCGATCTTCAGCAGTTGCTGTTTGTGACTTGACCTTAGTTTCAGAGGTTGCTTTGCCTTCTGTATATTTTTTGATGATCTTGTCATACTCACCGTTAGCTTTCAACTTAGCTAGACCTTCATTGAACATCTTAAGTAGTTCTTGGTTTTGCCCTTTTTTAACAGCAAAACCGGTTTCTGTCGTATTAGCTGGTTTAGTTACAACTTTTAGATCTAAGCCATTTTTGATCACATAATACATTACAGCACTATCTTCAAAACAGGCATCCGAGTTACCATTGAGGACATCATTGTACACACCATCTGAATCATCGAACGTTACGATCTCAAAACCGTATTTATCTTTGATCGAATTAGCATAATCAGCCCCGGCTGTTCCAGTCTTAACAGCAACTTTTTTACCCTTTAACTCAGATAAACTTTTGATCCCACTACCATCTTTGACTGCCATTACGATCCCAGCAGAATAGTATGGGTCTGAGAAATCAAACTTTTGCTTTCTTTCTTCTGTGATCGACATCCCAGAGATCATCCCATCGGCTTGGCCAGCACTCACAGATTGAACAGCAGCATTGAAGCCAACGGGGCGGATCTTAACTTTAAAGCCCTCTTCTTTAGCAATTGCACGTAAAAGATCTAAATCGATCCCCACATACTTATTCTCTGTGTTGGCATACACAAACGGTGGGAAAGTCACATCCGTGTCGATCGTATATGTCTTTTCTGATGCAGCTTGGATCTGTGGCTGGGAGAAAACACCCAACATAAACAATCCAAGCACTGCACTTAACATTGCAATAAACTTCTTCATGGGAACTCCCCTTTACTAGAATTTAATATAAAATTATTATAGCACAACTTTTGTCAGAAGATAGTACATGAAAGCTCGATCCATAATATAAAACTTAGATTTTGTATCATAATACTATTAAAAAAGCCTATAAAAACAAGCTTTTATCCTGAGTCCAAAAAATAAAATTAATTTTTGATTAACTTTTGTGACATGTAATTAATCAAAAGGAGCCGATACTTGCTAATAAACCTAAGATAACAGCATTTATAATTAAATCGGCACTACCGAAATCATAACCTATGAATGTGATAAAATATAACATATTATTTGCATGATCTTTCAAATTCACTTGTTTTCCCCTGTAAAATTTTTTCGATCGCTTGGGCTAGTATTTTTCGCTTGACCGGTCGATACTTCTTTAACCCCGGCAAAAAGGCAATTACGTGTAAGATCTTTCCTAAATAATACGTGCTCTTTTTAGTACGATCATAGATCAAGCCGGGATACACCACATAGGCACGCTTCCCTAAAACTTGGTGTGCGTATTTTTCAACAGTCCGTTTAGCCCTTAAATAAGCCGGAAGTCCCACATTAGCGGAGATGAACAAAAATTTAGTTTCGCTTGTTTTGATAGTCGTAATGATCTTTTTAGCAGGCTTAATGCTGGCATTTTGATAATTCAACTGCTTTTTACGATCAGGCCATAAGATCCCTACACAATCAATGACCCAATCCGCCTCTTTGAGCAAGGTTTGCCAAGCATTTGGGCGCTCTAGATCTACTCGTTGATAAATAACACCAGCTACACTGTCTGGGCGTTTGCCACCACGCGATAAACTATATAATTCAAGTGTCTTATCCTTAACTAGGACCTGCAAGATACCTTGTCCAACAAAACCAGTCCCACCAACAATGACAACTTTCATCAGATCACCTTCAGAGCTTGATTTTTTCTGATTATAGCACTAAAAAAGTACGAATACGTTAACTCTTGCCTACATATTCGTACTTTGACGACTATTTATCGAGTTTCCCCTTAGCTACTGCTTGATGATAAAAGAGCCAAGCGATCACCCCAAAAAAAACTGGCCCAATAATCGTCCAAAAGGCAGTATCATACTCGTGTCGTAAAATAGGTTCAACACAAGTAAAGATTATCCCACCTACAAGAACCAGCAACACCACGGCTGTTACGGTCCATGTCCATTTACGGCTCTTGAAAAATTCAAAGGACCGCTCGATATCAGTTCTTTGTTTAAAGAACGGAAACGCTCCAACTAAAAAGAGATACGGACAACTCGTTGAGACATTAGCCATATCCGTCAAGATCGTATAGAACTTTTGGGTAGCCGAGCCCCCAAAAGCCACTAAGAAGATGAAGATACAAACGATCGTTGCTTGAAGCCACATTGAAAAGGCTGGCATTCCTGCTTTGTTTAAGCTTGTCATTTTTTTAGGCCAAAGCTTAGGATCAGAACCTAAAATAAATGATTTGATCGGTGAATAGACTAAGATAAAAAAGGCCCCAACATAACCGATAAACATCCCCAAGCCAGCAAAGCGCGTCATCAAGACTCCGAGAAATTGGCTCGTTTGCGCTGCTAAGCCCAGCGTTTGACCTAAAACGACACCTAGATTATTCATCAAAACATATGTAATATTTCCCAGGTTAGCTTCATTATTTCCAATGATCTCTTGCCAATTAGTACTGATCCCCCACATAAAGATCATCAACGAATAACTAAGCGCGATCACTAAAGTTGAGATCAAAACCGCCCGTGGAAAAGTTTTTTCTGGTTTTTCAATATCATCCATGACGCCACCAAGCGATTCCATACCAGCATATGCAAAGATCGCATAAACTACAAAGGATAACAAAGCGACTAGCGTACTAAAATCTGGATTAGGTGAAGTCGTAAAGCTACTCCAGCTTGTGATCGGTTGTTTTAAAGCACCATGATCAGCGATCCAGATCACAACACTAGCCACACAAAAGATCACATTCAAAACGATCGTGAAGATCCCACCGATCGAACCGACCTTAGCAACAAAATCCATCCCACGAGTACTAAAAAATGTGACTCCCAAGATCCAAATGATCGCTAATAACCCGATCGTCTGCGTTGCACCTAGACCAGAAAAATTCCAACTCTGAGTGGTGTCTTTGTCAAAAAGCAAAGCCGATAACGGGATCCAGACTTTATTTGACGTCGAGACTAACCAAATGACCCACGAAGCTAACCAAATAAACGTCCCGATAAAAGCGATCTTTTCTCCGACTGAACCTGCTAGCCAAGAATAGATCCCTCCTTTTGCTTCTTTGAAAGCAGCACCATACTCGGCTAACATCAAAGCACTGGGAAGAAAGAAAAAGAGCGCCGCTAAGATATACCACATGATACTACCATATCCCATCTGTTCATAAGCGACGGTCGAATTCGCAAATCCAAAGATCGTTGAAAAGATCATCATTACCAAACCAAAAAGTTTGATTTTCTTTTTATTCACATTAAACCCTTCCTCTTATACATAATTATTAATATTTATTCATTATACACTTTTTGTTAACAACATAAAAGTGTATATCAAAATATTTTTAACGATTATCTATACAAAAAGAGTTATGATCTGATATATTAGTGCAACAAAATAATTCTATTTATAAGTATTGACAAAGCTACGCGACAGGCATAAACTGTAATAGTTGAGTTTTTATTGGGCATTCGCCAAATCGGTAAGGCAGTGGACTCTGAATCCATAATTTACAGGTTCGAACCCTGTATGCCCAACTACTAAAAAAGATCACTCAAATTTAGCAAAAATTTGTGAAGTGAACCCCCTAAGTTGGACAAAGGAATCTAACTTAGGGGGTTTTACTAT
>ERZ778504.2413-NODE-2413-length-10136-cov-3.926694_pt1 | contig 10136 bp, 7 predicted proteins | sample MGYA00510046_ERZ778504 | MGnify/ENA primary metagenome ERZ778504 (study PRJEB29527, sample SAMN07138964) | mouse gut metagenome | material: feces | host: mouse | place: China:Nanjing | collected 2016-01-25 ...
CCGGCGAAGTATAGTGCACACTTCCCATGACATTGGACGTGATCGTATTACTGGTGGCGGCCTTGGCAATGCCGAAATCCGTCACCTTCACTTTTCCTTCCTTGGAAATAATGATATTCTGCGGCTTGATATCCCTGTGGATAATGTGATTGTTGTGCGCCGACTCTATTCCCATGGAAACCTGAATGGCAATGCTCACCGCCTCCTTGACGGAAAGCCTTGCCTTCTTCTCAATATATTTTTTGAGGGTGATCCCCTCCACAAGCTCCATAACAATATAGTGGTTCTCGCTCTCTTCGCCCACGTCATAGACATTGACGATATTGGGGTGCATAAGACCCGCCGCAGCCTGTGCCTCGATACGGAACTTGGACACAAAATTGGCGTTTTCGCTGAATTCCTGTTTTAAAACTTTCACCGCAATAAAACGGTTCAGCTTATGATCTTTTGCTTTATATACATCTGACATGCCGCCGGTACCGATCTTTTCCAGAATCTCATACCGATCAGCGATCATCATTCCTATCTTAATCATGTTCTACCTCATTCCGGAGCGTTCTCATATGATTTTTCATACAAGTCCTCGTCTGCTAACGGTTCGATAACGATCACCGATATATTGTCTCTGCCGCCGTTTACGTTGGCCGTCTCTACCAGTTCTTCTACCCTGTCCCTGAGGCTTTTGCCGTTTTTCAGAATCCGGCATATCGTCTCGTCGTCCACCATGTTAGTCAAACCATCCGAACAAAGTAAAACCATATCTCCTGTCTGTAATTCCCTGTTGAAAAAATCAACCTCCACATCATCCCTCGCGCCCACCGCCCTGGTAATGATATTTTTATCGGGATGGTTTCTGGCCTCCTCCCGGCCAATCCCGCCCATCCGAACCATCTCTTCCACAAGAGAATGATCCTCCGTAATCTGCTCAATCTCATCACGGATTACATAGAGTCTGCTGTCCCCCACATTCGCCACTTCCAGATAGCGCCCGATACAGGTAGCCGCCACAAGCGTGGTGCCCATGCCGCTCAAGGCAAAGTCCTCATTGGCGCGTTTGCGCAAAATTTCATTTGCCTTGGAGATCGCATGACCCAGTATCTTCTCCGGGCTCTTCTCAAAGGATGTCTCCGCTTCCCCGACCACCGTCTCCACCGCCAGGTCAGAAGCGTAATCCCCCGCCTTATGGCCGCCCATGCCGTCCGCCACAATAAAGAGATTCGGCAGATTCCCGACCGGCGTCTCGGAAGCATAAATATAATCCTGATTCAGTTGTCTCCTTCGCCCGATATCCGTCAGCGCATAAGACCTGAGCACGGCTTTTTCCTCCGTTTTATAGTGATTTGCATATTTTACCAATTACCCATGTTAGCATATTCCCTGTAAAAGAGCAAGCAAATTAAAATTCAGCCCTCTTCCGCTTCCGATAAAAACCGCCTTCTGAGCTGACCGCAGGCGCCGTCGATATCCCGCCCCATCTCCCGGCGGACCGTGGCGTTTATCCCCTTTTTCGCAAGAAGCGCGGCGAAGGCTTCCACCGCCTGCCGCTCCGACTGCACGTAAGCCCTTTCTTTGACGGGATTCACCGGGATCAGGTTCACATGGCAGTTCAACCCCCGGATCAAAGCCGCCAGTGTCTCCGCGTCCCTCCGTGTATCGTTGACGTCCCGCACCAGGCTGTACTCGAAGGTGATCCGCCGCCCGGTCTGTTCAAAATAATAGGCGCAGCAGGCCATCAGCTCCTCCAGCGTATATTGGTTGGCAATGGGCATCAGCTCCCGCCGCTTTTCATCCGTCGCAGCATGAAGCGATAATGCCAGCGTAATCTGTAATTTTTCCTGCGCCAGTTTCCGCATCATGGGCACAATCCCACAGGTGGAAACGGTCACGTTCCTCTGGCTGATATGGAGGCCGTTCTCGTCCGTGAGCAGCGTGATGAACCGCAGGAGATTTTCATAATTGTCGAGCGGCTCTCCGCTTCCCATCACCACCACATTGGAGACCCGCTCCCCCGTCTCCCGTGTGATGGCGTAAATCTGGTCAAGCATCTCCGAGGCGGACAGATTGCGCACCAGCCCGTCCAGCGTGGAGGCGCAGAAACGGCACCCCATACGGCATCCCACCTGCGAGGAAATACAGACTGAGTTGCCGTGTTTATAGCGCATCCACACGCTCTCCACCATATTGCCGTCGGACAGCGCGAAAAGATACTTTTTCGTGCCGTCTATGGCCGACTCCTGCACCGTCACAATGCGCAGCGCCGTATAAAGATAGCTTTCCCCACATTTTGCTTTCATAGCCGCAGAAATGTTCGTCATTTCCTCAAAACCGCGCGCCTGTTTCTGATGCATCCACTCGTACATCTGTACCGCCCGGAAGGGCTTTTCACCGAGCGCCGTCATCTCCTCTTTCAATTCCGTCAATGTGAGGGACTTGATATCCTTCTTCTCCATCCTTTACGCTTTCTTCCTGTTCCTTCTCTTATGCCGGATTCTGTTTTTTCTTAAACTGACTTATCTTTTTTTGAAGTCAGATTCTGTGTCTCTTAAGTGCGACTCTTTTTCCTTCACCGGAATCCGGGGTTACTTTTTCCGAAACTTCGCCAGGAAAAAACCGTCCGTCTCGTGGACCCCCGGCAAAAGCTGTACCATCCCCTGCCCCGCCTCTTCGGCAAGTGCGGCGGGCAGTCTGTCTCTCATGCTCACCGGCTCCAGACCGAAGGTTTCACAAATCCATGCCGCCATCTCTTCGTTCTCCTCGGGATTCATGGTACAGGTGCTGTACATCAGAATGCCGCCAGGCTTGATATATTCAATAACATTTGTTATTATTTCTTCCTGCAGTTTCCTTATCTCTTTCAGCGACTCCTTCGTCACCCGGTACTTGATATCCTGCTTGTGACCGATCACGCCCAGCCCCGAACATGGCACATCTGCCAGCAGGACGTCCGCCTTTCCCAGAAGAGAATCGTCCCGCTCTCTGGCATCCCGCACCCGGACGGACACGTTCTCCATCCCGAGGCGGAGTCGGTTTTCCTCAATCTTATCCGTTTTATAGCGGCTCACGTCACAGGCAATGACCTCGCCCGTGCCGTCCAGCCTCACCGCTGCGTGGAGCGCCTTGCCGCCGGGCGCCGCGCAGACATCAATCACCGTATCCCCGGGGCAGATGCCCGCCGCCTCCACCACCAGCATGGAGCTCACATCCTGCACCGCGAAGCGTCCCTCCGCATATCCCGCAAGGCTGCCGATTCCGGCGGCTCCCTGCAGTTCCACGGCATAGGGCAGGAAAGGATGTCTGCTCACCTTTACCCCGTCCTTTTCCCATGCGGCGAAAAGGCTCTCCCGCTCCTTTTCCGAAAGCCGCTCGTCCAGCCGCACACTCACCGGGCGTCTCTCCAAAAAAGCCGCCAAAATTTTCTCGCAAGCCTCCTCGCCGTAATTCTCCGTAAAATGTACGACAAGCCAAGGCGGCATGGAATAGGTGACGGACAAAAAGGCCGCCCTGTCATACTGTCTGTCGGGCCACGCGATCTCCTCCCGCCCTCTGGCGATATTGCGCAGTACACCGTTCACATAGCCCTGCAGATTCTGGAATCTGCGCCTTTTTGCCAGCTTCACCGCCTCGTTGCAGACCGCCGCCGCAGGAATGTGCTCCATAAACAGAAGCTGGTATACACTCATGCGCAGCAGCTCCCGTATCAACGGCTTCATTTTCATAACAGGTGTTTTTGAATACTGATCCAGCACATAATCAAGCTGAATCCTCCGCTCAACGCATCCCTCTGTCAGCCGTTTGATAAAAGCTTTTTCCCTGCTGTCCAGATAATTGTATTTAGTAAGCGCCGCCCCGATCAGGACATTGCTGTATTCTGTCTGTCCGGACAGCTCCAGCAGAATATTCAAAACGATCTCCCGCGTATTGATCTGTGCCATGTCACGCTCTCCCATAATTCCATTTATGCAGAAGCTTCGATCTATGCGGAGAATACCGCATTTCTTTTCACTCTAACCCCATGATTCCGCTCTGCGGAATCTCAAATCAGTGCGGAGAATGCCGTATTTCAGGCATTCTCCTGAGTGAAAGTGATTTGCGATGCAGCCTCTGCTGCTGAGCTTTAGAAGTTCTTTTCACTTTAATCGTCCCGGCTTCTGTTGCCAAACAAAAGCACAAGCCGCAGAAGCTGCAAGATTGCCGATGCTGCAGCCGCCACATAAGTCAGGGCCGCCGCCTTCAACACCTTCCTGCACCCCGCCGTCTCGTCCCGCTCCAGCATCCCGTAATCTCCCAGCATGGCGAGCGCTCTGCCGGATGCGTTGAACTCCACGGGCAGGGTCACCACCTGAAAGAGCACTGCCAGCGCGAACACCCAGATGCCGATCTGAATCAACGTCTGGTTCATCCCCAGAATGGCGCCCAGAATGATCAGCGGAATCCCCGCCTTGGAACCAATATTTGCCGCCGGCACAAGCGCTGAACGAATCTTTAAGGGCGCATAGCCCTTATCGTGCTGCACCGCATGTCCGCACTCGTGGGCCGCCACCCCGATCGCCGCCACGGAAGTCGAACCGTACACGGAATCCGAAAGGCGCAGCACCTTGTGCGCCGGGTCATAGTGATCGGTAAGGCTGCCGCCCACATGCTCGATACGTACATCATAGATCCCCGACATCTGTAAAATCCTCTGGGCCGCCTGCGCGCCCGTCATGCCGGTCCGGCTCTGCACTCTGGAGAACTTACTGTAGGTAGAGCTGACCCTGGCCTGCGCCCACAGACAAAGCACCGCCCCGATCAGTACCAGAATGTAAGTCGGATCAAAGTAATATCCCAATCCATACCCGTAATATCCCATATTCATCATCCTTTCTCGAAAAATGACCCGCATTCTCCGGTTTGAGACGCTTCTTGGCAAAACGTCCTGTGGTGTAGACTGTTAGCAGTTCTTCCCGAGCATATCGCCCGGCTTCACCGGATATCCCAGCAGGAAATCCTTTACCTCCATACGCTTTTTGCCCTCCGGCTGCACCGCCAGTACCCTGAGCACGCCTTTCCCCGTCTGCACGTAGAAGGCGTCCTTATCCACCCGGACAACCGTGCCCGGCGGCGCGTTTCTGATGAAGCCGTCGTTGCTCTGTTCAAATCGCGTATCCGCAACAAACCGCTCTTCCACACTGCCTCCATCTGTCGTCTCCTGCCCCGAAAGTGCTTCTCCCGCCGCCGGTGTCTCCGCCGAAACCACTTCCTCCCGCCATATTTTCAGGGTCTTTCCCCGATAAATTGTGGAGGCTCCCGGCCACGAGATCAGCCCCCGGATCAGACAGTCCAGTTTCTCCGACTCCATGTTCCAGTCGATCTTCCCCATGGACTTATTCAGCATCTTCGCGTAGCAGGACTCCCCGTCATTCTGCTTCACAGGCATCACATCGCCCGCCTCGATCTTTGCAAGCGCCTCCACGATCAACGCCGCGCCTGCCACGGCCAGCTTGTCGTGCAGGGTATCCGCCGTCTCGTCAGCGGCAATCTCCACCTCCGTCCCCAAAAGCATATCCCCGGTATCCAGCCCTTTATCCATCTGCATGATGGTAACACCTGTTATCTTTTCTCCGTTGATGATTGCCCACTGGATCGGCCCTGCTCCCCGGTACTTCGGCAGCAGCGACGCGTGGATATTCACGCACCCGTACTTCGGCATTTCGAGAATCTCCTCCGAGAGAATCTGCCCGAACGCCGCCACCACAAAGATATCCGCGCGGTACGTGTGAAGCGTCTCCACCGCCTCCGGCTCCTTGATTTTCACAGGCTGGAATACGGGAATATCATGGGCAAGCGCGCATACCTTGACCGGCGTCATCTGCACTTCCTTACCCCTGCCCTTCGGCTTATCCGGCTGGGTCACCACCGCCGCCACCTCATGTCCCGCTTCGACAATCGCCTCCAGCGCGCCCACCGCGAAATCAGGCGTTCCCATAAACACCACTCTCATATCGTTCACGCTCTCCTTTCTGAACACCGCGTCATTTCTACTGCCGCCTGTGGACATATCTTCGCAAAATCTACATGCCGCTCCCGTCAGCAGTTGGACGGTTACTCATCCTCTTCTTTCAAATCCTCCGTGTTCACAAGAGGCCCGTGCACCCTTTCCACATACAGATGCCCCTCCAGATGATCCACTTCATGGCAGATAGCCCTGGCCAGCAGCTCCGTCCCCTCGATCTCAAAGGGCTCCATATTTTCATCATAGGCAAACGCTTTCACATAATTTGGTCTGGTCACCTTGCCGCTTTTGCCCGGAACGCTTAAGCATCCCTCGTAGCCGTCCTGCTCCCCGCTCGTCTCCAATATCTTCGGATTAATCAGCAGCAGGGGATCTTCTCCGGTGGTATCAATCACCACGATACGCTTCAAGATACCCACCTGAGGCGCCGCCAATCCCACGCCGTTCTCCTCATACAGCGTCTCAAACATATCGTCGATCAGCTCCTGTAAACGAGGGGTAATCTCCGTCACCTCCTTACACTTCTTTGACAAAACCGGGTCTCCCATCTCCCTGACTTTTCTGGTTGCCATACTGCCTTTCCTCCTGTCCTTCCTGTTTTCAATCTCTCTAAAATGTATTCATCGGGTCAAAGTCAAACTGCACCGTCTGTCCCCTGAGTTCCCTCTCCCTGCAGAAACGCTCCAGTCTGTCCTTGGCCTCCACCAATGTCTGATATGTTCCGTGCCTGACATAAAAACTATGGCGGTAAAGATCGGATATCTTCCCGATCGTGGCCTGTGCCGGGCCGATCACTCTAAGTCCCGCCACATCTGCCATCCCCCTTTTGACCAGATCGGTCATTTCTTTTCCCAGCAGCTCTCCCTCCTCCTGCACGCGGGAGACGATGAGAACCGCCAGCATATGTTCCACGGGCGGATAGCCCACAAGTTCCCTGTAAGCGATCTCCTCCCCGTAAAATCCTTCATAATCCTGCTTCGCCGCGTAAACCACACTGTAATGCTCCGGCTGATAGGTCTGAACCACCACCTCGCCGGGCTGCTCCCCACGGCCCGCACGGCCCGCCGCCTGGGTCAAAAGCTGAAAGGTGCGCTCCCCCGCCCGGTAATCGTTCCGATTCAGGGAGAGATCCGCCGCCAGCACCCCCACCAGCGTCACTCTGGGAAAATCATGCCCTTTCACGATCATCTGTGTGCCCACGAGAATATCCGCCTCCTCGTCAGCAAAGGCGGAAAGGATTCGTTCGTAGCTGTCCTTCCTGCGGGTGGTGTCCGCGTCCATGCGAAGCACCCTCGCCCCCGGAAATTCCCTGTGAATTGCCTCCTCCACCTGCTCTGTCCCAGCCTTGAAGCCCATCAGATAAGGTGAACCACAGGAAGGGCACTTCGACGGTTTCCGCTCCTGATAGCCGCAGTAATGGCAGGTGAGCATCCCGTTTCTGTGCTCCGACAGGGACACATCACAATGGGGACATTTCATCACGTGCCCACAGGAGCGGCAGGAAATAAATCCCGCGTAGCCTCTCCTGTTCAGGAAAAGGATCGTCTGCTCCCCCTTCGAGAGCCGCTCCTGCATCAGTTCCTTCAATTTCCTGCTGAAAATGGAGCGGTTGCCCTGTTTCAGCTCCTCCCTCAAATCTATCGTATACACCGACGGGAGCACACTGTTCCCGGGGCGTTCCTTCATCTCATATAACTTATATTCTCCCTGAACCGCCCGGTAATATGCTTCCATGGACGGCGTTGCCGACCCAAGAACTACACTGGCGCCACACAGGGACGCGATCTCCACCGCCGTCTCCCTGGCATGATACCGGGGCGACGTCTCGCTCTTGTAACTGTTCTCGTGCTCCTCGTCCACCACGATGACGCCCAGATCGGGAAAAGGGGTGAACAGCGCCGAGCGTGGCCCGATCATCACGTCGAGCTCTCCCGCCTTCGCCCGCTCGATCTGGTCGTACTTCTCCCCCGCGGACAGCGAGGAATTGATCACCGAAACCCGGTTCCCGAACCGCTTGTAAAACCTGAGCAGCGTCTGATACGTCAGGGCAATCTCCGGGATCAGCATGATCGCCTGTTTCCCCATGGCAATCATCTCCTCGATGATGCCGAGGTACACCTCCGTCTTGCCGCTGCCCGTCACGCCATGCACCAGATGCACCCCCGGACGCCCGGCGCGGTAATCCGCAGTCACTTCCTCTATGATATGCCGCTGCGCCTGATTCAGCGCGGGACGCACCTCACTCCGATCCGTAACCCTGACAGGATTTCGGAAAAAAGCTTCCTTTTCTATTTTCAGATATCCCTGTCTCTCCAACGCCTGCAAGGTGGACGCAGCCACATGGAGTTTCTGCCTGATCAGCTCGTAGGGCAGCTCCTCTTCCGTCTGCAGAGCTGTCAGCACTCTCGCCTTCGCCCGCTGATGCTTCTGCGCGCACGCATCGGCCGCCCGGGCGGTTTCCTCTCCGGACAGGCAACGCAGCACCTTCTTTTTCTCGAGCAGCTTCTGCTTCTGCTTCACGGGCAGCACGGTCTTTAGCGCTGCAATGGTCGTTCCCCCGTAATTGCTCTTGAGCCAGTAGGCGATCTGAATCTGCCTGCCCTCCACGGACATGCCCTTCTCATCCACGGAGAGAACCGTTTTGATCTTTTCCGGGGGATAATCCGCCTCCGCCGTAAGATCCACCACATATCCCGTCCTCTCGTGATCGCCCTTGCCGAAAGGCACGCGCACCTGCACGCCCGGCCTCACCGCATCCGACAGTTCCTCCGGAATCCGATACTGAAACACCCGATCCACCCTCTCATGGGCAATATCTATGATAACATCCGCATACCGCTCCGTCATGCCCTCTCCTCTAAAATTTCCCGGATCAGCACTCTCTCATCCATCGGATATTTTACCCCGTTTATCTCCTGATAATCCTCGTGTCCCTTGCCCGCCAGCACAATGATATCCCCTGGCTCACCGTGGTCAATTGCGTAGGCAATGGCTTCCTTTCTGTCGCAGATTTCCACATAACTGCCGTCCGTCTTCGCCATCCCGGTCTTAATATCGTCGATGATGGCCTGCGGCTCCTCCGTCCGCGGATTGTCGGAGGTGATGACGGTCAGATCCGCCATACGGCCGCTGACCTCCCCCATCTCGTACCGCCTGGATTTCGCCCGGTTGCCGCCGCAGCCGAAGAGACAGACCAGTCTGTGGGGCTTGTAGGCGCGCAGTGTCTCAAGCAGGCTTTTCAGCGCCATGGCGTTGTGGGCATAGTCGATCATCAGGGTAAATTCGTCGGACACCTTCACCATCTCCGTCCGCCCTTTCACCTTCGCCGCCGCAAGCGCCTGCTGTACCTTCTCCACCTGCACGCCGAAATGTCTGCAGATGGCGATGGCGGTCAGCGCGTTGTAGACGCTGAATTTTCCGGGAGAAGCCGTCTTCACCGAAAGATCGGTCAGCCCCGTGGTTCGAAAGGCCATCCCCAGACTGCCGCCCTCGTTCAAAAAGGTAATGTCCGTTGCCCGCAGATCCGCCTCCGTATCAATCCCGTAGGTTTCCAGCTGACAGGTGCAGTCCGCCGTGACCGCCTTCCAATGAGAATCATCCGCATTGACGATCCCCACCCTGCACTGGCGGAAAAGCAGGCTCTTACAGTGCAGATAATCCTCAAAATCTTTGTGCTCGTTCTCCCCGATATGATCCGGCTCCAGATTGGTAAAGATTCCAAAATCAAAAACAAAGCCCTGCGTCCTGTGCAGCATCAGCCCCTGGGAGGAAACCTCCATCACCACCGTATCACAGCCTGCGTCCGCCATCATCCGAAAATATTTCTGTACCAGATAGGACTGGGGCGTAGTGTTCTCCGCATGGATATGCGTCTCTCCGGCTATGATTTCTATGGTACCGATCAGCCCCACCTTCCTCCCAGCCTGCTCCAGAATGGACTTCACCAGATAGGTGGTGGTGGTTTTGCCCTTCGTGCCCGTAATGCCTATGATCTTCAACTGCCTTGCGGGGTGGCCGAAGAACGCCGCCGAGACAAAGGCCAGCGCATCGTGCACATCCTCCACGCGGATCACCGTCACATCCGCCCCTTCCGGCAGTTCCACCTCATGCCCCGTGAGCAATGCCGCCGCCCCGGAACGCACCG
>ERZ778504.2414-NODE-2414-length-10127-cov-7.588066_pt1 | contig 10127 bp, 8 predicted proteins | sample MGYA00510046_ERZ778504 | MGnify/ENA primary metagenome ERZ778504 (study PRJEB29527, sample SAMN07138964) | mouse gut metagenome | material: feces | host: mouse | place: China:Nanjing | collected 2016-01-25 ...
ATGCCATTCGTGAAGCACACAGCTATGAAGATTTTATCAGCCGGATGCAGACAAAGGGATACGAGGTAAAAGGGGAAACTTTTGGAGACAATGCATTGAAATATCTGTCATTTTGTGCATTGGGACAGAGCCGATTTACACGTGTCAGTGAAAGAAATTTCGGTGTGGGATATACGAAAGAAGCAATTAGAGAGCGGATTGAAAAACGTGTAATGACACAGGAAAAATTTCCCGTAAAAAAGAAATTTCCCTTTCCGAAGCGACCGGATGCAAAGCGCACTTTGATTGATACGGAACAGGAGAAGTTAAAAGTTGTAAAGTAGTGTACAATATGCAAGACAACTTGTTGCAAAACAGGTAAACTTGGTGCAGCTTATGACATATTATTCCCTTGGCAAATGGATTGTAGAGGTACAGCAGGAAGGGCAGGAGCGCGCTCAATATGGGAAAAAAGTTATAAAGGCTTTGTCTGATCACTTAACAGAAAAGCTTGGCAGAGGGTTTTCAAAGGCAAATTTAGAATTTTTCAGACGTTTTTATTTGAATTATGAAGATCGAATTGCCGAAACAGTGTTTAGGCAATTTGCAATCGAAAAAACTGAAACAGTGTTTAGGCAATTGGAAGAAAATCCGCCATTTATTGTGTCTTGGTCGCATTATTTACAGCTTATGCGAATTGAAAATAAAGAGGAACGAAGTTTTTATGAGATAGAATCTGCTAAGTCTGGATGGGGAATCAGAACATTGCAAAGGCAATATAATTCCAGCTTGTATGAAAGACTGGCACTTAGCAGAGATAAGGATGCCGTAATGCGATTGGCAAGAGAGGGAAATGTAATTGCTAATCCAAAGGATATTGTGAAACAACCTACTGTATTAGAGGTTCTTGGCTTGGAGGAAAAAGCAGAATATTCTGAAAGTGATTTGGAAACCGCTATCATCAATAAGCTTCAAAAGTTTTTGCTTGAGTTGGGCAAGGGTTATCTCTTTGAGGCAAGACAAAAACGATTTACTTTTAATGAAGACAATTATTATGTAGATTTGGTCTTTTATAATCGACTTTTACGTTGTTATGTTTTGATTGATTTAAAAGTAGACAAGCTGACGCATCAGGATATCGGACAGATGCAGATGTATGTGAATTACTATGACCGATATGAAAAACTTGATGAAGAAAATCCGACAATTGGCATTCTGATGTGTAGGGAAGCGAATGATGCACTGGTAGAGATTACTCTGCCCAAAGATGCGAATATTTATGCTTCTCAATATAAACTTTATTTACCAGATAAAAAGTTATTACAGAATAAGCTCAGACAATGGATTGCGGAGGAAGAATCATGAGCATAACAGTTACTACAGAAAAACAATTTGAATCAGACATTGAGGCTTTTCTGATATCAGCCGAAGGCGGCTATATAAAGGGAAATGGAACATACAATCCGAAGCTGGGTTTATATCCGGATAAACTAATTTCTTTTATTAAGCGTACCCAACCGAGGGAGTGGGCGGCATTTGAACGACAAAATGACATAGACCCTGTGCGCAAATTCTGTGTTGCTTTCAACAATGCTTGTGATATGGACGGAGTATTGCATGTTTTGCGAAACGGATTCAAGCATAGAGGCACTACCTTTAAAGTCTGTTATTTTAAGCCGGAGTCTGCATTGAATGACATAGCAGGGATTCAATATGCCGAAAATGAAGTAGAGTGCTATAGACAATGGTATTATTCCGCAGACACAAAAAAGTCGGTGGATATGGTGCTTGCGGTAAATGGTATTCCGGTGTTTGCTTTTGAACTAAAAAACCAGTGCACAGGGCAGAATGTAGATAATGCCAAAACTCAATGGATGTATGACAGAGATCCACGAGAGATATGCTTTCAATTTAGTAAAAGAATTTTGGCATATTTCTGTGTAGACCATACAGAAGTCTGGATGACAACGAGACTGGCAGGAAAAGACACTTATTTTTTACCCTTCAATCAAGGCTCTAATGGAGCTGGTTCGGACGGTGGTGCCGGGAATCCCCCAAATCCAAACGGATATACTACAGCTTACCTTTGGGAAAATGTATTTCAGAAAGATAGTATGTTGGATATTATCCAGAAATTTATCAATTTACAGAGAAAGAAGACATTGATATTTCCACGTTACCATCAGTTAGATGTAGTTCGGAAACTTATTGCAGATGTACGGACAAATGGCGCTGGTAAGAATTGCGGTATTTGGTACAGCAGTAGAAAGTCTTGTCCAGTACGTTGTTACGCTTTCTTTTCTGCTCGACTTTGGCAAGCATGGCACTCCCACAATCGGCGCATTTGATAATCCCTCGGAAAATGTTGTCATATCCGCTTGAACTTTCCCCGATAACGGGCGGTCTGCTCTCCAAAATCTTCTGACATTGTTCCAGCGGTTCTGTTCAATGATTAACTCATGTCAGACAAATTGAAAAAAACATCGCTGACAACAGCTTCCATGTTTATGAATCTCCATGAGCAGCACGCCATAATATATGACAATGGGTTCATCACAACAGAGCCGACCAAAAAAATGAACGAGGCTTATAAGGCTTTCAAGGTGCAATGTCCCGCTACTATCCCCCAAAAGACGGAATAATGTAGAACCACAAATTTTCGGGGACTAAGGTTTACTCAAGCAATATCCAAGGTTTACCCAGGATTTACCCAAGGTTATCCAAGCCTGTGCTTCTAAAATTTTATACGCTCTTACAAAGCAAAAACAGAGGTTTGTTCGGTATGGAGGGATGATTGAAATGACCGAGGTTAAGTTTTATGAAAAAACAGCGGATGAACTGCTTAAGTTTGCGGTGATCTTTGCTAAAACTCAGAATCAATATGTATTTTGTAAACACAGGGACAGAGATACATGGGAGGTGCCTGGGGGTCATCGGGAAAATGGGGAAAATATACTGGATACGGCAAAAAGGGAACTGTATGAGGAAACAGGTGCTTTGGAATTTGACATAGAACCCGTTTGCATATATTCCGTCACAGCATCTGATAATTTTCATGGAGAAGAATCTTTTGGAATGTTGTTCTTTGCCGACATCAAACGCTTTGAAGCAGAGTTACATAGTGAAATTGAAAAGATCATGATAACAGACAAATTTCCGGAAAGATGGACATACCCTGACATTCAGCCTCATTTGATAAATGAGGTAAGGAAACGGGGGTATCTATAAATAAGGAAACGGATCTGCACGAGGTGAAAAGATGGGAAACGTTGCAAAACTGATAATCAAAAAGAAAGAAGACAATCCGGAAGCGTTAAAGGTTTTTGAAGAGACAGAGCTTCCAGGGGAGAAGGATCAGGTACAGGAGATCATCGCTTCATATCCGACAGTATATACCCACAGCTGGGAGGATGGGGCGCTTATGAGGTATATATAGGAGAGCCAAATGATGTCTTTGCACGCACACGGCAGCATTATGATACGGGGAATAAAGATTAAGGTTCGTGGCAGAGTGAAATGAGCGGAAAGTCCGGCTGATTATACATTAAAACAGGAACTCCTTTTTGATGCACACGGGCGTCCAGAGGAAAAATGTTAGCATACGCCGACGGGTGCCCAAAGAACAAATTGTTTTAATAATATACAAAATAGAGAAAAATTAAATAAATTTTCAGAATTGTTAGTTTTAGCTAAATTTTCAGAAAAATAAAGCCGATATAGATTGTGGAGGCATAGAGAGCCAAATAATAGATAAGGAAATCACATTACAGTTTTAAATAGAGCTGTCCAGGGAGCATCTGCAGGATATCCTGCGCATATGACAAGTCAGATGTGTGAAATATTGCAGGACTGCTCCGGTCTACAAGGAGGTAGAAGGATTTGGTAATACAACACAATTTAGAGGCATTTAACGCCAACAGGATGCTGGGGATCAACAGCCGCATGCTCGCAGGTTCTACCGAGAAGATGGCATCTGGATATAAGATCAACAGGGCGGCGGACGACGCGGCAGGACTCTCTATATCTGAAAAAATGCGCAAGAGGATCAGAGGACTTGAGAGAGGAATGGAAAACGTGGAAGACGGAATCTCTTTCTGCCAGGTGGCAGATGGAGCCCTCGACGCCGCGACAGACCTGCTTCAGCGCGCACGCGAACTGAGCATTCAGGCGTACAATGGCACGAATTCAAAAAATGACAGACATACGATTCAGGAAGAGATCGATCAGTGCTTTGAGGAAATGGACAGGATATTTGGCACGACGAAGTTCAACGAGACCGTGATCTTTCGCAACGGACAGCGCGTGCAGGGGGCTACATATCATGATCAGTCCTATACGGCGAAGAGAACTACGACGACCTCGAGAAATATGCCGGACTGGCTGAAACTCAATGACGGAAATGACACGAAGATCGGTGTACACGCCAGTTATGCGGCGGGAGACCAGGTGATGAATGGGATCATGAAGCACGATTTCAAGGTCGGCAATGATACCATAAGAGTGTATTTCGGACCGGATAAGGGAAATCAGGGCGGCTACCAGTGGGTTGGAAATCTCAATAGTAATGTATATAACAAATTGAAGAATGGTGTACCGGGATTTGACGCATACATGCAGAAACATACAAAGAATGGCAAGTATGAGGGCTGGACGAAGGAGATGACTGACAATGTATCCGCAAAACTGGATTTTTCCGAGTTTGCGAACATTACGGACGCGGATGAGCTGTACACAAAGCTCGGCCAGCTGGTAGGCGTGGAAGTAGGATTTCCGTGCGGTTCCTGTTCACGTATGGAAGCTGTTCGCTTTGGCGGGGAGTTTTTCGGTGTGGATGGCGTGACTTTCGAGGACGGACACCCCTCGTACGTATCAAAGAGGGAGATCAATATTTCCACCAAGACTTTTTCTTTTCAGCCGGTAGATGATAAGGGCAACCCGATTATGGTTGATGGCGAACCATACGGCAAGTCTGATTACACAGGCTATTTTGAGGCGATCGTGGACGTGATGTCGATGTCGGACACGGACGAGAATGGCAAACCTACAAACAAGGCTGACCTGACCGAAAAGCTCGCAAAGGCGATCGCAGAAGATCTGGCAAAAGAGACGTACAATTCGCTGAGTTCGTCGATGACGACACATTTTGACCGGGCGATTATGGACAGCAATGATCCGTACAGCGTCTATGTCTATGACTACAGGGATGCAGATGCGATCGCGCTGACTGGCGTCAATGCAGATGCGACGATCAGGACGGCAGGCCAGGTTAAGATGAACTACGACGAGCTTGTCACGACAGGATACTACACGCATTATGATTACTGGAACGCTGAGCAGACCTGGATCCAGGCAAGTGATGGGACGATGGACGGCATGTCGATCTTTTCCAAGCGTCTTTCTGCAGAACTTCTCAAACTCAGGGGATACAGGATCGACACTTATGCGGTGGACGTGACGATGGACGATCCCGACGAGTACAAGAAAAAGCTCAACGAATGGTACGCGGCAGCCCCGGAACCGATCATAACACCTTACACAAAGGAAGTGATCGAGAGAGTACAGGTGAAGCCGGCTGAGGTTCAGGTTATCAAGCACGAGGAGCCTGAGAAGAACGTGGGTGGTGAGATCATCCCCGCCAGGACATGGTACGAGTACAAGCAGATCAAACCGGCAGAGTGGAAGGATCAAAAGGTAACGAAGACATTCTACAAGACGGAATATCCCAACGATACCCGCGGACCCAAGCCAGAGGCAACCTACACGGTAACCGAGAGATACGCGCCCTCCGATGTGAAGCTGCTCGACAATGCGATCGCGGCAGTCTGCGCGACACGCTCCTACTACGGTGCAGTCCAGAACAGGCTGGAGCACACATACAACAATAACTACAATGCAGATGAGAATATCACTTATGCTGAATCAAGGATCCGTGACACTGATATGGCAGATGAAACCGTTAGAAAGTCCATGCTGGATATATTGCAGCAGGCAGGGTTCTCTATGCTTTCCCAGGCCAATCAGTCAAAACAGGGAGTCAGTATGCTGTTGAGTTAAAAATAAAAGCTTATTGCGTCAGCCGATGCGGTAAGCTTTTATTTTATGCACACAAACACCCGGAGGGAATATGCCGAATAAATTTTACTGTTTATCGGAAATGCATTGATTAAATGCACAATTAGAAAAATAAAAAAAGTTTTCTGACAACTATAAACTATCGTAGATATTGTCCGATATAATAAGTGAATGGAGACAGAAATGAAACCATTCAGCACAAACCGGTCAGAACTTTAAGTGGATGCCAGGATGGGATTTAAAGCATATACCGGGGAATATAAAAATTGAATATGGGAAAAAATTTTGTGTAACAAATGGGGCGAAGGGAGTCGCCGACATCCGCATGTGAGGGAGTCACATACGGTAATTACAAGGAGGTAATTATATGGTAGTACAGCACAATCTCAGAGCAATGAACGCAAACAGAATGTTAGGAATCACAACAGGTGTTTTGTCAAAGTCTTCAGAGAAGCTTTCTTCTGGTTACAAGATCAACCGCGCGGCAGACGATGCAGCAGGGCTTGCGATCTCGGAGAAGATGAGAAAACAGGTGAGAGGTCTCACACAGGCTTCCTCCAACGCTGAGGACGGTATCAGTGCAGTGCAGACGGCAGAGGGTGCTTTGACAGAAGTGCATGATATGTTACAGAGAATGAACGAGCTTGCAGTGAAGGCAGCGAACGGAACGAACGCTTTGTCCGACCGTCAGACGATCCAGGACGAAGTGACCCAGCTCCTTACTGAAATCGATAGAGTAGCAGAGACGACCAAGTTCAACGAGATCTACCTCTTAAAGGGGGATGCGAACAGGGTTGATAAGTATCTGGCAGCGAAGGACGCTGGACTCGAGGGGCAGCTTCAGGATGGCGCGACAATGGCGACATTCACGATGAACGCATTGAAGTTTGGCGACAGCATCACGATCGGCAACAAGCAGTATCAGATCGGTATGGTAGGAGATAAGGGCGCAGCTGCCATTGCGGCGACAATTGAGAAAGCAACGGCTGGAGAGCTGGTTACGATCGACGGCGTGCAGTATACAGTGGCTGCGGATGATACACAGGAGAATGCCGATAAGAATGTTCTCACCAACGAAAATATCGCTAAGAAAATTGTGGGGCAGAGCACAGTTCTCTATATGGGAAAGACATATCATGTCATGAAGGACGAGATGAACACGAACGGTACACCAGCAGCAGGCGGTGATGAGATAGATGATGTGGATGCATCAGTCATCACTGCCGAGAAGGCTTATGAGATGATCCAGGAGGAGCTGAGGCTTGCCAACAGTGTCGGAGCAAACAAGACACAGGCTTCTGTTGCTGCACGCAAGCTGGAGACAAATAATAACAATGTGCAGAAGGCAGTTTTCTCGATCACTCAAAAAGGCATTTATACCGCACAGGAAGATCTCAATTTCAGCCTTCATGTAGGCGCCGACGCGGACATGACGAACAAGATCAATGTGAACATCCAGGCGATGGATACCAAGGGGTTAGGCATCGATGGTCTGACTGTCAAGAACATGTCGGGATCCTATGCGACGTATGCGATCGATTCGATCGCGGAGGCGATCGCTAAGGTTTCCCAGCAGCGGTCTATGATCGGTGCAGTTCAGAACAGGTTAGAGCATACCATTAACAACCTGGACAATGTCGTGGAGAACACAACGGCCGCAGAGAGCCAGATCCGTGATACAGACATGGCAACCGAGATGGTGAAGTACTCAAACAGCAACATCCTGCAGCAGGCTGGTCAGTCTATGCTGGCACAGTCCAACCAGGCAAACCAGGGTGTACTGAGTCTGTTACAGTAATCATCATCAATTCCGCAGGACGGAAACGTTACAAATCTACCATGAAGAAAGAGCAGCTGATTTTATCAGTTGCTCTTTTGCGTCTATTTTTGTAATTTTCTGCGAATGTATATTAAGCTTTTTGTAAAAAGTGCCGATAAACAAGATAAGGTTTAGTGCACGCATGAGAGCACGATGCCGGTATAACTCGCGAATAACATACCGTTATCCGGCTTGGGTTATATGCGACCAGGATGTCAAGGAGGATGATGGTCATGAGGATACAACATAATATCAGAGCGATGAACGCGGACCGCCAGTTAGGCATGACGGAAGGGATTCTGGGAAAGTCTGCGGAGAAGCTCTCAAGCGGGTACAAGATCAACAGGGCGGCAGACGATGCCGCGGGCCTGAGCATATCGGAGAAGATGCGCAAGCAGATCCGGGGGCTGACACAGGCGTCGGCAAATTCTGAGGACGGGATCTCCATGATACAGATCGCGGATGGGGCTCTGACGGAGGTACACGATATGATCGACCGGTGCCTGGAGCTGTCCGTCCAGGCGTCAAACGGCACGAACAGTGCATCGGACAGGGAGAAGATCCAGGATGAGATCAGCCAGATCATCACGGAGATCGATGCGATCAAGGAGCGCACGAAGTTCAATGAGATCCATGTACTCAAAGGGATCGGCGTGTACGCGCCGGACAGGATCGAGCGGAGTCTGTTCCCGGTGGGAAGCCTGCCGGACTGGGTGGAGTGTCCGTCGATTAAGTATGAGAATGAAGTTGACGGGGAGACGATACTGTTTGAGGAGTACACAGACTACAATGGAGGTAAGCATGTGGCCGCAAGCATGGATTTTAAGGAATTCTCAGCGGATAAGAAGACAGATCTGTATGGCAAGGGATTCAGCACGACATGCTGTACCTGCGATAAGTTCTACTGTGTGGAGTTTACGAGCGGCTCGGGTGCACAGCCCCCTGTTCAGTCTGGAAATTCCTATGTCTACAGACTGGGAATAGACGATATCCATTCGGCTGAAGATCTGGTGGATGCGATCCTGGACCTCACGAAAGCGAGCGGTACGGATCTGGGTCATCCGGCAGGCCATTATACCCGGCTGGAAAAGGATCCGAATAATCCCGGTAAACTCTGGGTGTATGATGAGCGCTCTTATGCGATACCGAATCCGCAGGTGGGCTGGGGACTCTTCGCGGCAGGTGTCATGTACGAGATGGAAAAGGTCATACCTGGTTCCCATGAGGAACCGCTGCAGGTCGCACTGCAGGTTGGCGCAGACACGGGAAACCAGATGATCCTGAAGATGGCAACCATATCGAGCCATGCGCTTGGCATCGACAATGTGGATGTCCGGGGAGGATTTGTCTATGACAGACAGGTCGTGCGTACGGCAACCGGTGAATACAGGCGGATCACCGTTCAGGTCAGCGGAGCGGATCAGGCGATCAAGGCGTTTGGCAAGGCGAAGGACAAGGTCAGCGCGGAGCGGAGCCGCCTCGGCGCGTACCAGAACCGCCTCGAGCACACAGTTGACAATCTGAACAATGTGGTGGAGAACACGACAGCTTCCGAGAGCCGGATCCGCGATACGGATATGGCCCGTGAGATGGTACTGTACGCCAACCGCAATATTCTCCTGCAGTCAGGACAGTCGATGCTGGCGCAGGCGAACCAGTCCGGTCAGGGGATCCTCTCACTGTTGGCAGGATAACAGGACGAAAAGGCTTTGAGGCATGCATGATCGGAGAAACATAAAAACCACCGCATCCGCGGTGGTTTTTGTAATCTCCGGGTTTTATATCGTTTCTAGCCCAATAAGCTGAGAACACCCTGGTTGGCCTGGTTGCTCTGCGCCAGCATGGACTGACCAGCCTGCGAGAGGATGTTGGCGTTGGAGTATCGCACCATCTCCGTTGCCATATCGGTATCGCGGATCTGGCTCTCCGCGGCTGTCGTGTTCTCCACGACGTTATCCAGGTTGTTGATCGTGTGCTCTAAGCGGTTCTGGACCGCGCCGAGCAGGGAGCGCTGTGCCGACACAGACGCGATGGCATCCGAGATGGAGTCGATCGCGTATGTGGCGATCGCGCCTGTCGAATCCTTCACATTCAGCCCGTCGATGCCGAGTCCGGCTGTGTCAAGCGCCTTGATGCCCACGCTGATCTTGTTGGTCATGTCTGCGTCTGCACCCACGTGGAGCGAGAAGTTGAAGTCCTCTTTAACCTAAAATCCCGATCCGATTATACACTGGTTTAAGCTATTAAGTGATACAGT
>ERZ778504.2429-NODE-2429-length-10088-cov-6.934217_pt1 | contig 10088 bp, 9 predicted proteins | sample MGYA00510046_ERZ778504 | MGnify/ENA primary metagenome ERZ778504 (study PRJEB29527, sample SAMN07138964) | mouse gut metagenome | material: feces | host: mouse | place: China:Nanjing | collected 2016-01-25 ...
CAAGGAGAAATAACCTTTCCTGATTATGTAGGCAGATGTGACCATGAGCAATCTTGCCAATACCATTACACTCCATCGGATTATTTTCATGATAACCCAATGGTAGTGGATTACAACAAGGATAACTTCATTGAAGCCGATAAGCCTAAGCCCAATTTACTGCCTCCAACCTCTTTTGTTGACAATGAACTAATGAAACGTACTCTTACTAACTATGGTATGAATCCATTGTACATCTACCTGTCTGGGATGTTGGGTAAAGATGAGACTTCTCGGATATTCCAACTATATCATGTTGGCACATCAAAGAAGTGGGGCGGTTCTACTGTCTATTGGCAAATTGATTGGCAAGGTAATGTACGAACAGGGAAGATAATGTTGTATGATGCAGAAACAGGACATCGGACAAAAGAGCCAAGAAGTTATGTTAGTTGGGTACATACAGAACTGAATCTCCCAAACTACAATTTGAAGCAATGTTTGTTTGGCGAACATCTGTTATCTGAGAATCCGACCAAACCTGTTGCTATTGTGGAAAGCGAAAAATCCGCTTTGATAGCTACCCATTATATGCCGGAATTTATATGGTTGGCAACAGGTGGAATGCATGGATGCTTCAAGTCTGACGTGGTAAGTGTATTGAAAGGTCGGTCGGTTATGCTATGCCCGGATTTGGGTGCAAGAGAGGTTTGGCAAACCAAGATGGCTTTACTCACTTCCGTATGTTCTAAAGTTGTATTGAGTGATAGTTTGGAACAATGCGCCACAGACGAACAGCGCAAGAACGGACTTGATATTGCGGATTTCTTATTGATGACTGAAACACCTGCGATGATACTTCAAAAGATGATAAAGCGAAATCCAAACCTACAAACTTTGATTGACTGCTTGCATTTGGAACTGGTGGATTCCGGTTAGTGATGTGTTTATGGAGAAGCCAAACTAAGGGGAAAGTAAAACTATTGATTATCCAAATGGATATAGGTGACAATAGCCACTCTTAAAGTTGACAGACAAATGGCATAGTTCGGACAAAGACAATGCTTGCACTAAGGTATGTAATGCTCCATTTTTAATGGGTATTCTATGCAAGAAGTACCACCGTCCGACAAAATGGTTTCACTCATTTGTCGTCTTGGAGGCTTCTTGCATTACTCGCAGGCTCGCAATGGATAGAACATTTTATTAATAAATTCCAGTTATAAACGCTTATGGATATACAACAAAACAATGGAAAACAGGGTGTTCGTACTCGTCATATAGACATTCGTCTGACTGAAAATGAGTATGAAATGATAGTAGAAAAAGCTGCCGAATGTGGACTGACACTTAGTAACTACGGACGAAAATTATTGCAAAATCACCATCCAAACAAACGACTTTCAGACGAGGAAGTACAAGGATTGAACTCTTTATCGGATGCACGAGCCGACCTTATCCGCATTCAGAATGTACTCAAAGGTAAACCTGATGAGATTAAAAAACGATATTTCCGAGATGAGAATTATATGCGTGCTTGGATAGAGGCAGTAAATAGGCTTATTGTCCGATGGGGACAAATACGAGACAGTATAAATCAAATTTGAAATTATGATAGCACAAGGAAAGGCAATTTCTCATGGAGCAAGAGCCATTGAGTATTCTATGGAAAAAGATAAAGCCCAGCTCGTTAAGGTGCATGACTTGCCAGAAAATATAGAACCTTTGGCTATGTGGTCACGGATGATGCAACACCAGCATCAATGTATGAAAGACAGATATAATCCGAAGCCCATAAAGCTGAACGCACTGCGCTTTGAAATATCTCCAGCCAAAGAAGAATCGGCAGGATGGACAATGACGGATTGGCAGAATTTGGCGGATGAGTTTATTGCAGTACTTGACGGCATTGACCGAAGATGTGGCAAACCAGATAGTCATCTTAAACCGACCAATATCAAAAATAGCCAGTATGTTGTTTCGTTACACACCGACAGCAAAAGTGGCATCCCTCACTTGCATATTGTAGCTAACCGCATAGACAATATGGGCAAGACAAACGATGCGCATTATATTGGTGAACGTGCCGTTCATGCTGCCAACATCATCAATGAGAGACGTGGCTGGGTGCAATCCGTGCAACGTCGTGATGAGAATATTCAGCAAATCAGTGAAGACTGCATCGCAATATTGAAAGCTATGCCAGAATTTGATTGGGAAACTTATAGCCAAATGTTAAACGCTAAGGGGTACGATATTAAGTTGATAAAGGACGATAAGGAAGTGGTCAAAGGGTACGCTATACGAAAAGGGAACTCTATTTATAAATCCTCGATATTGGGTAAAAGTCGAAAATTGATGCCATCAAAAATTGAAGCGACTTGGGTGGGATTACATGCTTCTGATAAACAAACTGCAATTCAATCAAAGGAAGTATGTACTCAAACGATGGCGCATAATAATAAAGAGGTGATGCCACAATCAAAGCCTTCTATTTACCACTATTCCATAACAGTGGATGGAGAACAACTCGAGGTTGATATACCAGATATGGTTAAGTCTGTCTTTGACGAAGAGTTTGGAAGCCTTGATGAAGAAGTCAAACAGACCAATTTATTCAAAGTTGCCGCCTTACTATTTGCCGGATATTTGGATGCAGCCACTTCTATGGCGGCTTCAAGCGGAGGTGGTGGCAGCCCCGGTAGCGGATGGGGTAAAGATAAGGAAGATGATGAGCGTAACTGGGCTGTTCGTTGTGCAAAAATGGCAAAATGGCTCTGCAAACCGATTAAACGTAGCAGGGGTAGATAGTATTTCATTTATAATCACATATAACCATGCGTAAAAGTAAATATGACCAATCTTCTTTGCCTGTGCAGGATAGCAAGAGCATAGATAGTGATGATAACATTAGCAAAATTGAAAATCGTGTTGATTTTGAAACCGAGCTTGTAAATCTCACGAATCAGATTAAGGACATCAAAGATGTTATCCAAGAATTGAAACAGATAAAAGCATTTGTAGATGCTTCAGTGTTAACTTTTGAAGAATCAGCACAGGTTCTTAATGCTGCAGTGAAAACATCCGACAATATCCCTGATACTATTAGCCGTGCAATTATTCAGGCAGAGAATACTGTTGTAAATGTCAAACTTAGCGATGAAGACAAGTCTATTTTTACAGAATATCGCAATAAATTGATTGAAGAAGAAAAATCTTTATTTGAGAAGCAGATAACAGAATTGAAGACACTTCATACGAATCACTGGAAAGAAGTCCATAAATGTGTGAAATCTGAAACTTCGTTTTCTCTTAATGGCAAAATAGCCAAATGTGCCGTTGTCGGATTCTGGATATTGTATGCGTATTTCTGTTTGACATTGGGAGGATTGATAATCTATATGAAGTTCTTTTAAGGAATTGGAAGGATGGATTGACCAACCTTCCAAATACATCACCATGTTATGACCTTATCAACAATCTCTTGTTGTTCGGCACTGCTACGCCTCAAATAAATACGAGTTGTTTCAATACTTTCATGTCCCATCAGGTCAGCAAGTAGAGAAATATCGTTGAACTTCTCCAAGAAATTTTTAGCAAAGCGATGACGGAATGAATGGGGGTAAACCACTTTCTCATTCAATCCGTATTTGGCTGCGTAGTTTTTCAACTGTTGCGCAATCCCTCTTGTAGTGATACGCTCACCAAAGCGATTAAGAAAAAGATAGCCGGTGGTACGATTGACTTTGCTAAGCCATTCTGTGGCTTCCTTGCGCAAGGACTTCGGAATGTAAATACGACGTATTTTGCCACCTTTGGTGTAGATGTCAAAATAACCCATCTGCACGTGTTCAGCCTTCATTTGGATTAGTTCACTGACTCTTGCTCCTGTTGCTGCGAGGAAACGAACTACGAAATACCATTCTTGGTTTTCCTCCTTTTTTAGTTTGTTTTTTAGAAAAGCGTAGTCGGCATTACTGATTACATTTTCCAAGTAACTCCGCTGCTGCACTTTGACGGATTTTAATCTCAAACGAGATTTTCCCATGCTATCAAGATACTTGTTCATTGCCTGAATACGAAGATTCACTGTCTTAGGCTTGAATTTCTCAATGAGATAGGTTTTATACACAAGCAAATTGCGCTTGTTCAATTCTTTGTGCCGGGAATAATACTCTTTTACGGCATAGAGATAAGCTGCAATTGTGTTCTCCGCCATATTCCCTTGACGAAGATACGTTTCAAAATTTTCAATGTTCATGTCAGATACATTATTAGTTAAACAATTCGTTATCATAATAATGTATGGTATTGCCTAATTCATTGAGTTCCTATTATGAGAAGTTCATTGCCACTGGGGAAGTGAGGTGTATTGACGAGGAGATACCGTTTGAAATACCTAAAAGTTGGGAGTGGAGTAGATTAGGCGATATTTGTAGTTACCTACATAGAGGTAAGTCTCCTAAATATGGAGAGCATAAATTTTTACCCATAATTGCACAAAAATGCAACCAATGGGATAAAATATATACTGATAGGTGTTTATTCTCTTCCAAAGATTATATTGAGAAATATAAAGAAGAGCAATTTGTCCAAAAAGGAGACATCATTATAAATTCAACAGGTGGTGGGACTGTTGGTAGAACAGGCTATATAGATAGTTATGTCTTTGCTAATTTTGATAGATTTGTGGTTGATTCACACGTCACTCTTGTTCGTTCAATATATCCTATTGCCTCAAAATACGTATATTATTTTTTAATCTCACCATTAATACAAATAGGGTTAGAGGATAGATGCTCTGGCAGTACAAACCAAATAGAATTGGGAACAACGACAATTACAAGCTACTTAATACCAATACCACCCATAAAAGAACAGTATCGAATAATTGATCAGTTCCAAAAAGTTTTGCCATTACTTGAAAGATATTCTACAAATCAAATTGCGCAAGATAAACTGAATGCAGAAATAAATATTCAGCTTAAAAAATCTATTCTTCAGGAGGCTATTCAAGGCAAACTTGTACCTCAGATTACAGAGGAAGGCACAGCTCAAGAGTTACTTGAACAGATAAAATTGGAGAAACAGAAACTCATTAAAAATGGCAAATTAAAAAAGTCTGCTTTAACTGATTCTGTAATCTATAGAGGTGACGATAACAAGTACTTCGAGAAGATTGGCAAAACAATCACAGACATAACAGATGAAATTCCATTTGAAATACCTGCCACATGGCAATGGGTTAGACTTGATGATATTTGTTCATACATACAGAGAGGTAAGTCTCCTAAATATTCCCCAATCAAGAAATATCCTGTAATAGCACAAAAATGTAATCAATGGGCTGGCTTTTGTATTGATAAAGCCCAATTTATAGACCCGAATAGTCTCCCTTCTTATGCAGAGAAACGATTGCTACAAGATGGAGATTTAATGTGGAACTCAACTGGTTTGGGGACATTAGGGCGTATGGCGATATATAAATCGGCACTTAATCCTTACGAACTTGCGGTTGCGGATAGTCATGTAACAGTTATTCGTCCTCTTAAAGCATATGTATTATCACAATACCTATACTATTACTTTGCAAGCGATACTGTTCAATCTGTTATTGAAGATAAATCAGCCGGAAGTACAAAGCAAAAAGAACTCTCCACGACAACCGTCAAAAACTATTTGGTGCCAATTCCACCATATAGAGAGCAACAACGTATTGTTGAAAAGATTAAAACTGTAACAAGTATTATGAGAGGATAAATGGGCAAACAATTGAAATTGAGTTTCCTTTTGAGTATCCCAATAGTTGGTATGTGGCACGATTAAAAGACATATGCCAACTAATAGACGGAAAAAAGAAAAGCGGAAAGGGCATTTGTTTGGATGCAAAATACTTGCGTGGAAAATCATCTGCGACTATTATTGAGAAAGGAAAATTTGTCTATGCCGGAGACAATATCATTCTTGTAGATGGTGAAAATTCAGGAGAAGTTTTCATTGTTCCGCAAGATGGGTATATGGGGAGTACATTCAAACAGTTATGGCTTTCTTCAGCCATGTGGAAACCTTATATCTTGGCTTTCATCTTGTTCTATAAAGAGGAATTGAGAAATTCAAAAAGAGGTGCGGCTATACCGCACCTCAATAAAGAGTTGTTCTACAACTTGTTCATTGGTATTCCACCTTTAGCTGAACAGCAACGTATAGCAGAACGAATAAATGAATTATCGCAGTTGCTCAAATAGTTTTTCTATTTGGGCAACAATGCGATGTTGCTCTTTTAGTGGAGGCAAAGGCACAAGAGTATTATGTAGAGCCTTGGATGAAAAACCTTGAATACCTATGCCTTTGCCTCCTATCAATCCTGTCAAATTGTACAGATTGAAAATATAATAGAAGAATTTTGTACATACCGGAATATACGGACGCAACTTGTGTATGTGGTTTTGTAGCATTATCGGGAAGTCGTAATTCCAAATGCAAGATCGTCCAATATCTCCACCTTCGCAAACCAATAAATCCCCTTTGACAGCCATACAGCGTTCTATTTCATTTTCTTTAAATGGCATCTCCTTTAGGTTATCAAGAACAAATCCATCCCAATAGAGATTCGATGTTGTTACGTATTTCATTAATTTACCTTTGGTATTTCCTTTATTGAGTTGTTTCCCATTGTTGTGCATGAATATGGTTCCAATTCTACACCATTGCCATTTGTCTGGTAAATCAAAGAGTATCTCTTCTGTTATTTCTTTGATTTCTTTACCTACCTGCTCATAATACTTGTTATCGTCACCTTTATAGATAACGGAGTCTGTTAAAACTGACTTTTTCAATTTCCCCTCTTTAACAAGTTTCTGTTTCTCTTGTCGTATCTGTTCAAGCAGTTCTTGTGCTGTACCTTCCTCTGCTATTTGTGGAACGAGTTTACCTTGAATTGCTTCTTGAAGAATCGATTTCTTGAGTTGTTCCTTAATTTGTATATTCATTAAATTAAGAGTTTCTTGACTTTTACTATAACGCTCTATAAAAGGTGATACATTTTGCAATTTTTCTACAATCCGCTTTTGTTCATTTGCCGGTGGAATAGGAATCCAAAAGTCATTGAAGTTATTTTGTGTTAACTGATTAATTGTAGTAGTTCCACTAACGCCTCTTAATTGAGAGAAAAACAAATCAGATTGCAGAAAGATTGATACGTATTGATATAATGCGGTCTTACATATTGCCATAAATGCCCCGAAAGTCATAGGTTCCGTCATATCAGTTACGACAGCTGATTTTCCTACAAGTTTAGCACTTCCATTTCTTGCACAAATGATAATATCATTCTTCTCAACTTGTAACTTCTCGCTAATCTCTTTAGAAACTCGTACGACATCATTTAGAACAATTTTTCCATCTTGAATATTAGAAGAACGTAGAACTATTGTGCCTAGCGAAGACACATCTGTTGGACTATATGTTAGTCCTATATATGATTGAGAAATGTTTCTTATTCTTGTCCATTCCCACCCCTTTGGTATCTCAAACGGAATCTCCTCGTCAATACACTTTACTTCCCCCGTAGTGAGAAACTTCTCATAATAGGAATTATCGTCACCACGGTAAATGATTGACTCGTTTTTGTCTTTCTTAATTTTCTTCTCTTTCACCAGTTTGGCTTTCTCGGCTCTGATACGTTCAAGAAGTACAGATGCCGGTTCGTCATTAGGGTCTTGCGGTACAAGTTTTCCCTGTATCGCCCACTGGAGTATGCTGTTTTTTAATTGCTTTCCGTTCATTTTTTAATCCTCTGCTTGTACTCTATATGAGAAATACTTTGAGTCTATTTTTACTCCATTTTTAAGTTTGGAATCCATCTCCTTATTCATTGTTGGGAGGAAAGAAAAATAATTCTGAATAGCAGACATAATACCTGCATTGCAACTCTTGTTTTTTACCCAATTTTGAGGAATGAAACTTTTACTATTCTGCTCGCAATTGTTTTTTTCTGCCGAAATAGCACTGTTTAAACAGTTTGCCGCAATATTAATTATGCTGTCAACAAGATTGTTTTCAGAAGCAACTTTTAAGCACTCACTCGGTGATGGTACATTTGTTTGATTGTTACATTTAGCAAAAACCATTGATATAGCAAAAAGAAGATGGTATGGAGCATAAGCCTTCATTGTTAGTAGTTCCTCTTCCAGTCCTAATGGGTTTTCCTGAGTCCATGCATCCATTATTTTTCTCATCCAAAACGATAGAGCATAAGCATCTTCAGGCAAATAGTCGTTCTTGAACAATGTATTGAAATACTTGTCAAAAATCTTAGTTTCACCATAAGATAAATTAGGTCTTTGCATGTACCAAGCTGTAAGATTCTTTCCCAAATATGATAACTCTATGCAGTACTGTTTGTCCTTGTCGGCTGGAATAATTTCACCTCTTTTGGTTGCAAAGAATCCATTAGAATATTTTGCTTCATATGCTTTTTTGAGTTTCAATATCTGCTTACTGTTGCTGCGTAAATCTCTTGCTTTTACAGCACTTTGCGTGTTTGTGTTAATGCTAATAGAATCAGCCCTGTCTCTTTGTGGAATTTCATAAAATCTGAATAGGACATAAGCATCATCACGCTTTCGTACATTCTCACTACAACTTAAAATAGTATTCAATGATTGACATCCATTTACAACATTTAATCCATAAAGTTTAAATTCACCATTGCCACATTCTTCAATTTTGTTACAAATGGCAGTGATTCCATTATGAAAAAAGAAGAAGTCACCACATTTATTCGGATCGTTTATGGTTTTCTTAATCTTTTTATTTACGGTATTATTAATGCCTAAACTCTGTCGTACATTCTTCTGGAACAAAGACCCATCTTTAATGCCAGGGAGTTTTATACATTCTTTTAGAGGCATGGCTGCAACTATTACGCTTGTCGCCCCTAATTCTGTCGTCATATATTTACCAGTTTCAAGCTTGATAGTATGGTTTAAAGTTGGATTCGTTTGTTCAATAACACAGCTATAAGCATCTTCCAAACCTTGTTTATCAACTACGGAGAATTGGGTACTATAATTCAATTCAGCATCATCCTCCTCTGATAATTTAGTTTGGAATGAATGTATATCATCCATAGCCGCATCCGTAAAGATAGATGTTGTTATTAATTCAAAACATACGCAGTAAGAGTCATCTTCTAATGCTGTTGCTATTTCTGATATTTTAGTCTTTAATTTAGAATTAGCATTTTCTTGTAATTGAGCTAAGTTACTAAACTGGCTCCAAGCAGATATAACTTCTCTCACAGGAGTTGCATCAACAGATTCACCAAGGTAGTATTTCCCTTGTACAATATATATTTTTTGCTCATCTTCATCAATATATACGGCATCAATTTGTTTATCATTGGCTCCATCTGTGATGGCATCTTTAGCTTGTCTTTGATCCAGAAGATGTATATTCCGCATATACCACGCAACAAAACGTTGACCATCATTTGGAAAATTATTTTTATAATAATCTTGCGTAATTTCGTTTTTTATGATTTCAAGTACATTCGCCATAATTATATTCATTTATTCGTAATCTTCGCCTTGTATTCCTAATTCTCCTTTGCTCATAGCATTGGCAATGTCTATTTTCAACTCTTCGTCATAGTCTTTGCTTGTCATAAAGCTATTGACGATGCGTAGCAGCAAATCTTGGTCAATATTCGATGCTGCCACATGGTAAATGATAGATTCCAATGTACGCATACAGATACAAGCGTGCCAGTAGTAATTATTCTTGTGTAAGAAGTAAGCTCCCAAAGTAAGTGCAATACGCTTGTTCCCATCATTGAAGAAGTGCCCTGAACAGAATCTATACATCAGATAGGTCAGTTTCTCTGCAAAGGTCGGATAGTATAAATCATTTTGTACAAAATCCAATGTAGCACGAATGCCACCTTCATCACGCACTCCTTCAAAGCCACCATCGCTGGCATCAATCATTTTGCCATAGATGGTTAAGGCTTCATCGTAGTCTATATAAACAATTTCCTCACTCATCTTCTGCTTGCTTTAAGCGTTTAAGCACATCTTTATTGTCCGCTAAGATACGGTCAAAATCAA
>ERZ778504.2446-NODE-2446-length-10031-cov-4.248396_pt1 | contig 10031 bp, 12 predicted proteins | sample MGYA00510046_ERZ778504 | MGnify/ENA primary metagenome ERZ778504 (study PRJEB29527, sample SAMN07138964) | mouse gut metagenome | material: feces | host: mouse | place: China:Nanjing | collected 2016-01-25 ...
ATGTTAATGACTGTGCAAGGGCTGGAAAACTGCTTGAAACCATCTCTGAGGAAGGAGAGGAAGATGAGGTATGGAATTTCGAAATGGGTTATTCGCAATATTATCTTGACAATAATATCGCAGCTCTTCAATTTTTCAATAAAGCATACGAACTAAATCCTGAGGATGAAGTACCATTATTCTTTATTCGTCAATGCAATATTGAAATGCCTTTGGTCAAAAGAGTAGAGAAGTTTTGGGATTGGTTTGAGGTGAATGAAAAGCGATTAGCAAGGATGCTTCAGCCACGTTCGCAGGAGGAGTCTGAGAGTTTCATGGCTTTTGCTCAAGAAGGTACAAGTCTTATTTCCGAAAACATATATTTCAATGTCGGAGTCGACTATGAGTTCACCTTCTCGGTTGAGGGGTGGCCGGATTTATTCATACTTTATTCATATATAATTTCTCGTATGCCCCAAAACCTCAAAGCTAAATGGAAATTCTATCCTTTCAACCCGGGTATGAACAAATCCTTTGGTTTTAGAATGTATGGTAAGGCTATTGATACAGAACACGTAATGGTGCATGCCTCATATCTTGCTGATACTGACAGCTTCCGAATTTCATATTTTGAAACCAACCTCAATTCGCTCCCGGAGGATGAAAGCGACAATGCCGTATCTGTTATAATAGACAATACTTTGGGCGAGGGTATTTCATTTAAGTATCTCGGAGAAGTGAGTCGCGCAAGAAAACTTGAAATGGGTATGTTCCCGTTACCCGAATTAAAGGAGTTCATGAAAGAGACCGTCGAAAGAAAGGGACGGCAGTTTTATGAAAATCCCAAGGATTTCTATAGCAATTATCGATTGAAGCCTCAAAAGAGCGATGTTCTGCGCTATGATATAAATATTGGTACAACCTGTTTCAAGCCAATCTTAATTGACTATTATAACGATTCTACGCAAATCTTTGACCATATCAACACCTTTGGCGCACAAGCTGTGTTTATTGTGTTCAAAAATGTAGATGGTAGTGATGTCGATGACATGCTCCGTCTACGCCATGAAATCGAAGATAGACTGTCCCATGAGATACTTGAGCCGATGTGTCTTGGACAAGTAATAGGCGGGGCGTTTGGAGTCAATCACAGTTATATCGACCTTATTGTATTCGACTATTTTACCTTTGTAGAAATGGTGAAATCGTTGGTTGAACAGTATCCCGAATATACTTTCTATTTGTCAGATTTCAGGCGAGACTCTGAATTGACCCTACTTAAAGAAGCCGAATAACCCCCATCTTAATTTTCATGAAATACTTTTATCATCGATGATGATGAAGAATAGATTGAGATTAAAAAAAGTTGTATCTTTGTAGGGACATGCCTTTGGCATGTTGGAAAACGGTAGTATGACATTATCATAAAACACTATGACGCAGTACCGCAAGACTCCGAGTGCCCAATTTCTCGATTACGACGAAGGTGACTATTTTATCACGATATGCACGCATGATAGGAAACACTATTTTGGAGAGATTTATAACGGAGAAATGGCTCAAGCCGAAATGTCGGTGCATAATTAAAAATATAAAAGAAGAGGGTTCTCAACGATAGGAGCTTGACTCTCCGAGGCAAGCCATAGGTCAGCCATTACATTTAAGTGCTTGCAGATAAATGAAAAGCATTGCCTCGAAAAAAGGCTGGTCCCGGAGGTACCAGCTCCTATATTAGCCACAACTCGACCCGACTATATATGCACTATAATTTCGGCTTGGGCCGGAGAAATGTACTTATTCGAGATTGGGGAATTTTGTAAGGTCCAAATAGATAATGCGCATAGCTTCAATGATAAAATAGATATCGTTGTGGCAACCATAATGCCTAACCACATACATTTCATTGTTCATGTTGATAAATGTGATGGAGAGGTTGCTCCCAATCAGCAGCGATGTCCAAATCCGTCTTTACGTGCGAACTCGACATGCCGCATGTCCCTACATTGAGCCGCTACATATCATCGCTAAAAGGAGCGGTAACTAAATTCGCATTATCTAAAGACATTGAGTTTAGATGGCAAGGCCGATATTATGACCATTTGATACGTGGCGAACGCGATGGAGGTAATATTTACAACTATATTATCGATAATGTGTCGAGATGGGAAGATGATTGTTTCCGACATTAAAAAACCGCACACCTTTTGGGGCGTGCGGTTGTGATTCGGCCGGGATTCGAACCCGGGACCCACAGCTTAGAAGGCTGTTGCTCTATCCAGCTGAGCTACCGAACCATCCTTAGAGAAGGGGAGCTCGAAGCTCCCCTTCGGTATGGTTTTGTGTGTCGATTAGTCCTGGTTGAGGTTTACGCGCTTGAAGCTTACTACTGTAAGACCCTTGGCGCTCTGCTCGAGGTACTGGCCGATGGTGAGGTTGCCGTCTTTTACGAATTCCTGTTCCATCAGGCAGTTCTCTTTGTAGAACTTGTTGACACGGCCGTTGGCGATGTTCTGAATCATCTGCTCGGGCAGGTGGGCTGCCTTCTCGGCTGCTGTGGCTGCCATGATTTCGCGGCCACGGGCTGCGTCGGCTTCGGTAATCCAGCATTTGGCGATGTTCGACTCAATGTGCTCTTCGCTGTCGAAGTGGTTGGGGTTGAGGCCGGCTTTTTTGAGGGCGTTTTCTACAGCCTTGCGTACCTGCTCTTCCTTGGTCTTCTCGACGGCGATGTTGAACTCAGACTCAACTACTTCTTTTGCAACGCTGTCGCGGTCTACGGCTACGGGGTTCATCGATGCAACCTGCATGGCTACGTCGCGACCTACGTGGTAGTCTACACCGGGCTGGTTGAAGCCGCAGATGGTAGAAAGTTTGTTGCCGAGGTGGTTGTAAGAAGTGGTCGAGGGGGCGGTGAGGCACTCGTAAGCGCCGAGTTCTACCTTCTCGCCTGTCTTGCCGCTCTCGTCGGTGATGAGGTCGCTGACCTTCTGGCCGTCGATAGTCATTTCTTTGAGTTCGTCGAGAGTCTGTACGCGGGCAGCGATTGCTGCGTCGAGCAGACGCTGTGTGAGTTCTACGAAGCCGGCATTCTTGGCAACGAAGTCGGTCTCGCAGCAGAGGGCTACGATGGCGGCGAAGTCGCCTTCGTTCTTAGCGAGTACGCAGCCTTCGGATGCCTGGCGGTCTTCGCGCTTGGCGGCTACGGCTTTGCCTTTCTGGCGGAGAAGTTCGACGGCGGCGTCGATGTCGCCGTTGGTCTCGGCGAGGGCTTTTTTGCAGTCCATCAGGCCGGCACTTGTGAGGTTGCGCAGCTTGGTGATTTCTGCCATTGTTACTGCCATATGTTGTGGAGTATTATGCTGTTTGTAAAAATGTTGATAAGGCCGTCGTTATTCAGCGGCGGGAGTCTCTGCTTCGGCGGGAGCGGCCTCGGCCTCTGCTGCGGGAGCTTCTTCACCTTCGGCAGCGGGGGCGTCGTTGCGGCGCACGCGGCGACGTTCGCGACGGGGGGCTGCGGCAGATGCTTCGGCTTCGGCGGCTTCGTTGTCGAGTTTCTCGGCCTTGCGCTCTTCCAGACCTTCGGCCATAGCGGCTACGAGGGCACCGGCGATGAGTTCGATAGATTTCGAAGCGTCATCGTTGGCAGGTATGATGTAGTCGATGTTTGTGGGGTCGCTGTTGGTGTCGACCATGGCGAATACGGGGATGCCGAGACGGTTGGCTTCGGCAACGGCGATGCGCTCTTTGAGTACGTCGACTACGAAGAGTGCCGAGGGAAGACGGTTGAGGTCGGCGATAGAGCCGAGGTTCTTCTCGAGTTTGGCACGCTGACGTGTGATTTGGAGACGCTCACGCTTCGACAGGTTGTCGAAAGTACCGTCTTTGGTCATCTTGTCGATGGTGGTCATCTTGCGGACGGCCTTGCGGATGGTGGGGAAGTTGGTGAGCATGCCGCCGGGCCAGCGCTCGATAACATAGGGCATGCCTACGCTTGATGCGAGGTCGGCGATAACTTGTTTGGCCTGTTTCTTTGTTGCTACGAAGAGCACTTTCTTGCCGGCCTTGGCCATGCCGCGAAGCACGTTTGCTGCCTCGGCGAGTTTGGCCTCGGTCTTATAGAGGTCGATTATGTGGATACCGTTGCGCTCCATGAAGATGTAGGGGGCCATTGCGGGGTTCCATTTGCGTTTGAGGTGGCCGAAGTGGCAGCCTGCTTCAAGGAGCTGGTCAAATGTTGGATTTGCCATTGTTGTTGGGTTGTTTGTTTACGTTCTTTTGATTTATGCAACCGTGGGGTAGGGAACGTCGGTCCATCGCCACGGTTTAGATACTAAACACTTTTCAGGCAGCCGCGTCAGGCGACTGTCGGTATGGGGAAAACGATTAACGTTTTGAGAACTGGAAGCGTTTGCGGGCCTTGGGCTGACCGGGTTTCTTGCGTTCTACGGCACGCGGGTCGCGGGTCATGAAGCCCTGCTTGCGTAGTACAGCCTTGTCGTCGGGGTTGATTTTGACCAGGGCGCGGGCGATGCCGAGGCGGAGGGCTTCGGCCTGTCCTTTGTAGCCGCCGCCGTCGAGGTTGACATGGATGTCGTATTTCTCGGCGCAGTCAAGTGTGTTGAGGGGCTGCTTTACGATATACTGAAGAATCGACGAGGGGAAGTACACGTCGAGGGGGCGCTTGTTGATGGTAATGACGCCGGTGCCTTCTTTGAGGATAACGCGGGCTACGGCGGCTTTACGGCGGCCTACTGCATTTACTGTTTCCATTGTGCGATTATTTCAGTTTGTTAATGTCGATTACGGTGGGGTTCTGAGCTTCGTGGGGATGCTCGGGGCCGTTGTACACGTGCATGTTCTCAATCAGGCGACGGCCAAGACGGTTTTTGGGAAGCATACCCTTCATCACGCGGATAAAGAGGGGGTGCATGCCGGGCTTGAGGTGCTTGTTGAACGATTTGCGCATCAGTACCTCGGGGGTCAGTTCTTTCTGGCCGCCGGGATAACCTGAGAATGTGTGGTAGATGCGGTCGGTCATCTTCTTGCCGGTAAGGCGTACTTTGTCGGCGTTGATGATGATTACGTTGTCGCCACATTCCATGTTGGGCGAGTAAGAAGGTTTGTATTTGCCACGGAGCAATTTTGCCACTTTGGCGCAGAGACGGCCAAGTACTTGGTCGGTTGCATCGATGACTACCCAATCGTGAGTTACCTCCTGGGCGTTGGGAAATTCGGTGCGGTAGCTAATGGTATCCACTGTTTAATTCGTTGATTAATAATTACATAATTCGACCGTCGCTCGCTGCCCGCTCGGCCAAAAGCGTGCCGCTACGACTGCCAGTCAATGAGTTGGACATAATCGGTGCTGCAAAATTACTGCTTTTGCCCGACATGACCAAATATTTTTTGAAAATTGTTAAACTTCAGCTTGCTACAGGTCAATGGTATCGGTGGGCTCTATATTTTTATCTATAAGTGCATCGTCGTCGTACAATCCGAGAGCAAACTCTGGCGTTTCCAGTTGGCGGGCACACTCCTCGCTGCCAAGCTCGGCTCCCTTCGACCAATAGTCATAGGCCAGGCGTTTATTTTCTTCAGAATAAATCTTGCCCAGGTAGTAGAAGGCTTCCACGTAGTCATCGTTACATGCCATGATAAACCATTGCTTCGCCAACTCTGTGTCGGGCTGACGGTTTGACTCCAAATCGCCCATTAGTATTCGGCCAAGATTGGTTTGCGCAGGGGCATAATCATTTTGAGCAGCCTTGATAAACCAATATATAGCATGGTCGAAATCGGCATCTGATTGAGATTTTCGCTTAGCCTTATGGTGGTAATAGCAACCCATGGCGTTTTGCGCACGAGGGTAGCCCTGCCGAGCCGCCTTTAGCACATTGGTGTTTGGTTCTACAAAGTAATATGTCGGACTCGAAGCGTATGGAATAAGTGCGTCGACGGCTTCGTAAAATAATTCTTGATTGTCGGATTCAAGCTGGCAGTCAAGTTTGTAGTCTTTTATAACCTTGCCTAAGCCGATTGTGTTGGCAATTAGTGTTATGACCACCGCGAGTGTGCCTGCACAAAGCAAGATAAACGAAGTAACTGAAACGGCTTTGCGTAATATGCCTTCGGATTTTTTAGAAGATACGAGGAAAGTTATAAAAAATACTGTGAGTGTAATGGCCTCAATCAGGTAGGCGGTAGAGAATTCCCAACGTGCGTAGAATGTCCTGAAGTGGTCGTCGTTCCAATGCCGCTCGGAATATAGGAGACATAAGATTAGTCCCGTCACGGCAATAAGCCATACGAGGGGTATGATAAATCTTATGTATTTCTTGCAGGCTGATAGCTTTTCCATCTATCTAATAGTGACTTACTCGTCAAGGGCCTGGCGGATGGCGCGGGCGAGCTGGTCGGGGCAGGAGGTGGGGCGCGGGCCGCAGGGTGTGCCTTCGAGCAGGTCGGCGACTTCGTCGGCGGGGCGTCCTTCGCACAGGCGCGATACACCGCGCGTATTGCCGGCGCAACCTTTGGTGAATACGAGGCTGCGGATGCGACCTTCGTCGTCTATGTCAAAATCAATCTGGCGTGAGCATGTGCCCTGGGGTGTGTATGTGATGTGTTTCATTTGTATTTTCGATATGCTGCGGCCAAGCGTGTGTGGTAGCCGCGACTGGCGTAGGAGGGGCCGTTGTAGGCACGGGCGAAGGCTGCCCAGTTCTTGTTCTTCAAATGCGCCAGCAGTCCTGTGTTTCTTATGTAGTTGGCGAAAAGGCTGAGTTGGTCGTACTCCGAACGCTTCATCCGTTCGACAAACTCCTCGCGCGACGCCGTGCCGCACAGCTTCCAGTTGAAACCTCCGATTTGGAACATGCCCCAGAACGTGCTTTCGACCGCAGCCACTGAGTCGATTGCCATGGCGGCCTCGAGCCGGGCATGCTGTGCGGCTTGCTGGGAGCCGTATTTTGCAATGTTGACGGGCTTTAGTGCGACGCTGTTGCTGTGGCGCGACAGGTTGATGCCACGCCTGGCGGCGGCGCGGCGGAAGACCGGCAGGTCGAAGTTGATGATTGCCGACCCGTCGGCGTTGAAGCCTTTTTGCAGACGGCCTGTCTCTATTTCGACCACGGCACGGATGGCGGCTGTCTCTATGCCGAGTTCTTTTGCTATTTCATCATAGTCTTCGGGTCGCAGCGGCCCGGTGTGAACCAGCTCGGGGTGTGGCAGGAAGGCGGTGTGGAGGGTGTCGTTGTCGATGATTACGAATGAGCGGCCGAGCGAGTCGACCTCCACGCCCATGGTGTCGTATACATATAATGTATCGGGCAGAAAACGTGCGCCCTGCCACCGCGCGTTGGCACACACGGCACAAAGGAGCATCATCGTTATAAAAAACAGGCGTGGCATCAGACAATGGTGGGATATAAGTAAATTTGCGGATGCGTCCCGGCCGACGGGGCGCATCCGCAAGAAAGTATGCTCTTTACAGCTCGGCTACTTTTTCGAGCGTGCGTGTGATTTGGCCGTAGAAGCGCTCGACGGCGGGGATATACATGCGTTCGCTCGGCGAGTGTACGCCCTGGAGTGTGGGGCCGAACGATACCATGTCGAGGTGCGGATATTTCTGCAAGAAGAGACCGCACTCGAGGCCGGCATGGATGGCCTTGATGGCCGGCTTGATGCCGTAGAGTTCTTCGTAGGCGTCGCTGGCAAGGTGCATGATGCGGCTGTTCATGTTGGGGGCCCAGCCGGGGTAGCCGTCTCCGTGGGTTACCTCGGCACCGGCGAGGGTGAAGAGGGCTTCGACCTGGCGCGCAATGTCCCATTTGCGCGACTCAACCGACGAGCGCTGGCTCGTGGTGACAAGCACCTGGTTGTCGCCCTGCATCTTGACTGATGCGAGGTTTGTCGAGGTCTCTACGAGGCCCTCGAGGTCGCGGCTCATCGACACTACACCGTGGGGGGCGCTGTAGAGCGACTCTACGAGAGCCTTTGTAGTCTCATGGTCGAGGGCGAACTCGGGGCGGTCGTAGCTCTCGAGCTCGAATTTGAGTGTCGGTTCGAGGCCGGCGTATTCGTTTTCGATATCGGCCACGAACTTGTTGAAAGCCACGCGCACCTGCTCTTTGTGCGAGGTGTCGACGCCGAATACGGCGTGGGCGGCGCGGGGTATGGCGTTGCGCAGGTTGCCGCCGTCGATATCGCACAGTGCGATTTCGTGGTCGAGGCTCAGGGTGTAGAGGAAGCGCGCGAGCAGCTTGTTGGCATTGGCGCGGCCCAGATGTATGTCGCCGCCCGAGTGGCCGCCGAGGCCGCCCGAGATATCAAATTTGAAATAGTGGAAGTCGGTGGGGGCAAACGAACGCTTGTATGTGAAGAGGCATGTAGTGTCTACGCCGCCGGCGCATCCCACGAAAATCTCGGCATCGTCCTCGCTGTCGAGGTTGAGCAGCATCGATGCCGTGAGCATGCCGTCGCCGAGGTTGTTGGCACCGGTGAGGCCGGTCTCCTCGTCGACAGTAAAGAGGGCCTCTACGGGGCCGTGAACAAGGTCTTTGTCGGTGAGGACGGCAAGCGCTGCCGCCATGCCGATGCCGTTGTCGGCACCGAGGGTTGTGCCGTCGGCGCGGAGCCAGTCGCCGTCGACGATGGTGGTGATGGGGCTGTTGGCAAAGTCAAAGCTCTTGTCGTTGCTTTCGCAAACCATGTCCATGTGAGCCTGCAGTGCAACCACGGGGGCGTTTTCGTGACCCGGGGTGCCCGGTACGCGCATGACCACGTTGCCGATTTTGTCGGTTACGGCTTCGATATTGTGCTTTGCTGCGAAGTCGAGCAGGTACTGGCGTATTTTTTCCTCGTGTTTCGAGGGGCGTGGCACGTGGTTAATCTCGTCGAAGATAGCAAACACGTTGGCCGGCTGGAGGTCTCTTATTGTCATCGTTTTTTCGTTTTTATAGTCCTGTATAAAGTTCTAAATATGATTTCATTTTGAGAAAGAATGTTAAAAACATTCATAATCGCCCTCTAAATTACAAAATAAAATCGATATGGCGAAAAAAAGCGGCAATTTTCGCTATATTTGCACCGTCAAAGCGAAGCAATCGCAAATGAAAACAGTAATTCTGACCATAATACTGGTGCTTGTCGCAGTAGTGCTGCTCGGCGTGAAAGTGCTATTTGTCAAAGGAGGGCGTTTCCCCTCGGGGCATGTACACGACGTTGCCGCGCTTCGCGACAAAGGCATAGGCTGCGCCTCGGGCCATGACGGCACGGCGCAGGCTCCCGGTCGCAAAACCTTACAATAAACCAATATAATGAAAAAACTGTACGTAACAGTAAAGACATTGGCAGCATGCGCCCTGCTACTCGGCGCCAGCTCGTGCGGTAATAAGGAAACCGCCGCCCCCGTCGCCCCGGCGACAACCGACGGTCAGGCCGCCGCTACTATCAATATCCGATATATCGACGCCGACTCTGTTATCGGGTCTTACGCGCTGGCACAGCAGTTGATGGAAGAGCAGCAGCGCGAACTCAACAAACTGCAGCAGTGGCACGAAAACAAGCAGCGCGAACTGCAGGGCATAGCTAATACCATCAGCCAGAAACAGCAAAACAACGTGTACCTCTCACAGGCCTCGATGCAGGAAGATGTCAACAACCTGCAGAAGAAGAGCGAGGAAGCCGAGCGCTACTTCGGCACGCAGCAGCAGCGCCTCGCCATTGCCGGTGAGCAGATGCAACGCCGACTCAATGACTCTATCAACAGCTTCATCAAAGACTACAATGCCGTGCACGGCTACGATGCCATACTCCTTCGCGAAGCCGGCGTTTACTTCAAGCCCGAGCTCAATATCTCGGCTGAGGTAATCGAAGGCCTCAACGCCCGTTTCGCCGCCTCGCAACCGGCAGCGAAATAAGTCGCGATACAGACCTTATAGAACCCCGTGGCAATCACGCGGCCCCGACCGGGCCGGCTGGTGCCACGGGGATTCTATTTTTTTGCAGATTCTAAATCGAAGTGCAAAACTAGACTAGATAATCTGCAACATCTC
>ERZ778504.2449-NODE-2449-length-10024-cov-6.055271_pt1 | contig 10024 bp, 14 predicted proteins | sample MGYA00510046_ERZ778504 | MGnify/ENA primary metagenome ERZ778504 (study PRJEB29527, sample SAMN07138964) | mouse gut metagenome | material: feces | host: mouse | place: China:Nanjing | collected 2016-01-25 ...
ACCCCTGTTTTCGCCGTGAGAGGGCGACGTCTTAACCGCTTGACCAACGAGCCATGACTGTTATATGCCTGCTTTTAATTATCTGCATTGCCGACAACTATTACAGTATATAACAGCTTTTACAAAAAATCAAGTACTTTTTTTACTTTTCTTTAAATTTTTTTACAGGAAGCCAAATGCTGAACGGTTACGGTTTTCAGCATTTTTCAGGCACAAGTCAGACCGCAAAATCCATGCAGACCCTTGTCTTTGTAAACGGACGTACCTTTCCGTCTGCCACAGCTACATGTTCCGGATGAACTGCATATCCTTTCAGCGCCTCCTCGTCTGCAAAAGATGAATCAAGCATCACATCCGCATTGGAAGATGGCAGCGGATTGACCTCCACTTTAATATCAATCAGTCCGGGTATCTTTCCCCTGAGCGATTCAAGCCCTGCCTTTATTCCAGCCTTTATCTCCGCCCTGTCACTCTCAGACAGTTCGTCCTTTAACTGCCACAATATTATATGTCTTACCATTTCTCCATCTCCTATTCTGTTCGTTATCCTATTTTCCTGTCCTTTTTCGGCAGGTCAGATATAACCAGGATCATTATTTTACAATCACTACCGCACATAAAACGACCGTTCATCCTCCAGAAGCGGTATTTCTTTTGTCTCAATGGAATCAATCACAATATAATCGCTCCGGTTAATCATCACAAGCATCCTGTTGATGGCTTCCTCCGTCCCCTGTGCCTCCATCTCAACCGAACCGTCATACTCATTTTTTGCCCAGCCCGTGATTCCCATGCCATTTGCGGCATATTTCGCCCGATAGCGGAATCCGACACCCTGCACCCTGCCTGTGAAACGAAAATGTTTTCTGACAATCATCCCCGCTGCCCTCACTGTGCCAAAAAGTCGTACATCTTCGCCGTCTCCCTGTTCCTGTACTCATGTTTTTCGTAATATCCGATTAGCGTTCCATCTGTCTCCCGCAGTGCGACCATATAGACGTCCTTATTCTCTTTTTCATTATAAAACGTATAAATTCTGTTGTGCTTTGTACTTTCTCCAAACCACAGGACAACCTTTTTTATCATTTCTACAGACTTTTGATTATGACAGTCCAACAGGCTTTGTCCCACAAGCGCCGCACCACCCCGTTTCCCATAGCGGGCAATGGCAGCCGGATTCATATAGATAATCTCATGTGCCAGATTGCAGATGACAACGGCGCATCTGTCCTCATCAATCACACTCTTAAAATATGTTGTTAATTCCATTGTCTGATATCCCTTTCTTCACTGTTCCTACTCTCTGCATCCATCCCCATGGCCGCCACAGTCATGGCCACTGCTGCCACAGGAATGCTCCCCGCAGTCATGCCCATGCCCATGTTCATGATGGTCGCAGTGTACATCCGGGTCATATGCAAGTGTCCCTGCAAGAAACGCCCTGACCGCCTCGTCCGCATCCCCTGAAATGCCGCCATAAAGCTGTATGCCAGCCGATGCAAGCGCACCCTGCGCCCCGCCGCCGATTCCGCCGCAAAGCAGCGTATTGACACCGTACCCTGTCAGAAAGCCCGCAAGCGCCCCGTGCCCGCTCCCCTGCGTGTCCACAATCTGTTCATTCTGTATTGTCCCATTTTCCACATCATAGAACTTAAACTGCTGTGTGTGCCCAAAGTGCTGAAAAACCTCTCCATCCTCATATGTTACTGCAATTCTCATCTTCTATCTTCCTCCTTTTTCTCATTCTTCAAATTCACGCTCATACTTCTTAAAAAACGCATAATATGCCCGCACGTTTGCCAGTTCTGTCCAGCGCTTTACATCTGCTGCTTCCTCGTCCAGGTCATAAATCTTTGCCCCTCTCATGGAAAGCAGAAAGGGTGAGTGCGTCGCAATCACAAACTGGCACTTGAAAAAACGGACTGAATCTTCCAGAAAACGCAGCAGCTCCTGCTGTTTTTCCGGTGACAGGCTGTTCTCCGGCTCGTCAAGCAGGTACAGCCCATTCTCTTTTATCTTGTCCGCAAAATAGAGAAATGCGCTCTCACCGTTGGAGTGCTCCCTGACATTGTCCTGTAAGCTGCTGCGCACATACTTTGACTGTGTATTGCGCCGCGCCGCGTTTACCTTTTTCAGCCGGTCATAATCTTCCAGCGAATTCATCTGAAATTTCGCATGTTTTGCTTCCTGGTACTCCTCAAACAGCTCCTCCCGCCTCTGGTCTATACCTTCGTTGATAAAGCGCAGATTGAGCATAAAGTCAAACACGTCATCGCTTGTGATTATCCTGCTGTCCTTTGGAATCTTCCCAATAGTCTCGAACGAGCACAGTTTCGTGTAATCCCCGAAAAAATTGGAACGGTTGTACAGTGTGTCGCGCGCCAGCCCAAGCTTCTCCGCAATCACATTAAGCGCGGTCGTCTTACCAGAACCGTTCCCGCCGTACAAAATTGTAACCGGCTCAAAATCAAGCATTTTCAGCTGATGCGCCGAAAGTACCAGGAACGGATAAACCGTGTCGTAACAGGTACGCTTCTGGCTCATTGTAAAACTATACTCCCGCTCCCTGTCGGGAAATGCAAAATGGGATAAATATATCATGGCAGCCTGCTCCTTAACGAATTTGGCGGTCGAAAAGACTGACCGCTCAGTATAATGTGATGCACACAACTGCATAAGGAAATATGCCGCTTTGCGGCTGCAGTTGGAACTAATATGCGGGGTGCTCCCACTGATGACGCTCCATATCCACATGGCCGTCCACAAATGCCACACCCTCTGCCTGTAAAAGCTCCACCTGGCGGTTGCCTCCGCCAAATGCAAACGCATCGGACACCCTGCCCTCCTTGTTGACAACGCGGTAGCAGGGGATATGGTCAGGATCCGGGTTGGCGTGCAGCGCATAGCCCACCACCCGCGCCCACCGATTGTTTCCCGCAAGCGCAGCGACCTGTCCGTAGGTTGCCACCTGTCCGTACGGAATCTGCCTGACGACCTCGTATATTTTTTCAAAAGCTGACTGCTCCACAGCGTCCCTCGTACCTTCCGTATTGAAATAACGCGTCATTTTCCAGTCTCCCTTCCTGCTGCCAAGATTCATCTGCGACATGGAATACCAATATTTCCATATTAGTATATCACAAATATTCCGAGAAAGCACTCAAATTATTAACAAAACACTATCTTTCCAGATATTCCATTCGCACATAACCCTCCATGGGTTCCTCATCCTCCTGCTTAATTATTTCAACCTTTTTGTACTATTTTTATAGTACCATATGGCAATCCAGTATTCTGCAAAATAAAAATGCCCTTATCCTCCCGTTCATTGTTTCCCTAACGAAAGGACAAAGGCATCCATAATCATTTACCGGATGACCCTGACCTCAAAAGCCGTGGTCTGCGGCGGTATGCTCATCGTCATAAATGCCGCATGGCGTACCCTTACCCGCAGCCCCGGGACAAGATTGGAAAAGTCCATCGGTCTGCCAATCCCATTGAATATCTGCGCGTCATCTGCCAGATTAAAACGCACTGTCGAGGCAATATTCCCATCACTCACTGTTGTAAAGCTTCTGTTCCGCCTATCTACATTGACAATCCGTCCGACTGTCTCGTTGTCACTGAGGGGTCTTCCCACTACCTGTATGACATATGCCAGCGACTGCGGCGGTATACTTCTTGTCATCGCATTCGAAAATGCCGCATTGACTGTCATACCGGTTCTCAAGTCCGTTATCGGAATCCGGTTGTTGTTTTCATCCAGGATTGCCGTATTATTTCCGACATTCAGCCGTATTGTCTGCCGCCCCCTGCCACATCCGGGACATTCCGCACTGGAAACAAGCACAAACGAACCGTCTCTCCCAATCTCGACGTTTTCTATCGTGCCGTTTGTAATCTGCGCCAAAAAAGTATTATCCATTGGTATCACCTAAAAGCTTTATTATACTATATGCAGCAGATTCATAAAGGATAAAGACTCCCGGCGCTCACTCAGGATATATTAACCTCGTGTCATCAATATGGTACAGCACGTCATCCAGGTATCTTTTCGCGAGGTAGTTTGCCATGCCAAGGTTCATGTCAAGATAGTTTCCGCAGTCCTTCGGGCTGGCTCCCGGAACCTCATCCTTGTAATCCCTGATAAATTCATACAGCTCTATCATCAGCGGCACGATTTCTTTCGACGCATAATCCCCTGCAAGCAGCAGATAGAAGCCAGTACGGCAGCCCATTGGTCCAAAGTAGATGGTCTTATCCCCATATTCCCTGTGGTTCCTTAAAAATGTTGCCGCCAAATGCTCAATGGTGTGTACCTCCGCGGTATTCATAACAGGCTCCTCATTCGGCGAAGTCATTCTAAGGTCAAATGTTGTTATCGTGCCATCGCCCACACGATCCTTTCTCGAAACATACACCCCGGGCTGCAGCTTATTGTGGTCAATCGTAAAACTCGTTATCTTTTCCATTGCCATTGTCCTCCTTTTCGATGGCATATTAACCTCCATGATTCCGCTCTGCGGAATCTCAAATCAGTGCGGAGAATGCCCGTATTTTGGGCATTCTCCTGTGTGAGACATAGAACTTCTCCGCGAAACAGCCATTGCTGTGAGTGGCTAGAAGTTCTTCTCACACTAATACCTTGTCATAATATAACTGTGCGAATCGACAAGCTGCGGCTTGGGTATCTCACGCCCCCAGTGTATTGCCCCATTATAATTTCCCTCTGCCACAATCACTGTATTCTCCTTCACCTCAAGGACAATGACCGAGTGCGTGTCATTATCCACCCTGAGAATATCCCCAACCCTTATGTTGGCATAATCCTTGTGAATCTGTGCCCTTGTATTGCCAAATGCCGCATCACTCACTGCAAATGCAAACCCGGCACAGCCGAAACCGCCTGTATAGGTTCCACCCTTCCAGCCATAATAATTGTCATTCGTCCATGGCATTCCCTCTGGAAAAACCGCCTTTTGCGCTATAATCGTATCATATATCTGGCTGTCCGTATTTGCCGCGCTCAGACCAGTCCCATGAATATAAAAGGTCTGGCCGTCCAGATTAATCTGAAAATATCCGTTGCTTGTTATCCCTGTGACCTGTATGGGCAAATCCGCTGCCACACCGGAAAGCACCACCGCGTCATCATCCGCATCAGACAATATTACAGTATTTTCATTTGTGTACAAAACTGCCTCTGCAGCCGTCACTGTGTATTCGGCTGCTTCTGCTGCCAGCGCCGGCGTCCCGAAAAACAACGCCATACCAAGCATCAGTCCAAACATTCTGCCCCATACCTTTTTCATCTTTTTCTTAATCCGCCTTTCTCTTTTTTTGCAACCTTTACCTTGTACATCTCGTCATCCGCAATTTTCATGTAATCGTCAAACGCCCTGCCTGACACCGGATCTGTAATTGCAGTCCCAATGCTGACACTGATTTCGCTCTGATTCAGCCGGGCAATCACTTCGCTGCGGTATGTCTCTGCCTCAGACTCGCTGTCAATAGGAAAGAATGCAATGAATTCATCCCCGCCATAACGGTAGACATAGCCCTCACCAGGGCATTTATCGGTGAGCACACGCGCAATTTCCATTAAAATCATATCACCCTTCTCATGCCCATATGTATCATTGACCTGCTTAAAATTGTCTGCATCCACAAAATTAATCACGCATTTCCTGCCGCTCTCGCAGTGTCTGTGATACTCCGGGTCTATCATTTCCGCATAGGCAATGCGGTTGTACAGACCTGTAAGCTGATCCCTGTTATATATCTCACGCATTTTCTTGTTCGCAACCTCAAGCTGCAGTTTTTTATAGAGGTTCTCCAAGGTTTTCGTAATCGTGCTGTGCACATCATAAAAATAAGGGTTGTCATACAAAAATCTTCCATTTTTGAGAATGCTGTACCCGACTGCCTTTTCCCGGAAATGAATCGGCGTAAACATATAAGAGCTTCTGGCTCCCGTCTTTTCATAATGCCTCTGAAGCTCGGACAGCTCCCTGATGCGCAAAACCCTCCTGCCCTCTGTCGCATAAGCCACCACCAGATTGTCCCGGTCATAGCCATCAGTTACAAATTCACTTTCGTCCAATCCCTCATACAGCCTTTTATCAACCACAATGGTAAAACCATCGCACGCAAGGCTCATGAAGTATTCCGCAATCTGCCGGAACACCTCGTCGTATGTAGTGCATTTTACAATATCGCTCTCGAGCTTTATGAGCAGCTCCTCCTTGTCCAGTTTATCGACCCCGGCAATCACCTGGTTTCTCGCGTACTTTCTGTAATCAAGCAATCCGCTGTTCGGACATCCGCAGCTCTCGGAAAAAATGCACTTCGACGGCATAAAATGATTTCCGGGAACGTCCTTTCCTGCCCAGACATCTGCCAGAATTTCCATCGTTTTGTTGCCGATATTTTCCCGCATGTGCCCGACTGTCGTTATCTGCGGCTCAAAATAAAGCGCCTTATCAAGATTATCAAATCCTGTTATTTTAAAATCCCTGGGAATCTGGTATCCGCGCTGCTGTGCCTTGTAACAGAATCCTGCTGCAATATTGTCATTTGCACAGACAAAAACATCCGGAAATTCTATCATCCTGCCCTTAAAACTCTTTATGAACTGTTCGAAATATTTCACGCCTGTAGAAAAATCGTAATCGCCATACCACACCGGGTTCTCTTCCCGCGAAAGCCCGAGACGGTCAAGGCTCTCATTGTATGACAGTACCCTCAGTGAATTCTCGTAGTTTTCTTTTGGTCCGCCTGCAAAGATATATTTCCTGCAATGATGTTTGTAATACAGATGATCCATGAGGTCCGCAACCGGTTTCTTGTTGTCAATTCCGGCATAATAAAACCCCTCTATATCGCTCCCGATACTCACAGTCGGTTTGTTGCTCTTTCGTATCATTTCCACCAGCCAGTCAAAATAATGCCTGTCAGAAATATTTGTGCAGTCCATAATAATACCATCAAACTCCGACAAGTCCGGCAGTGTATAAATATTATATTCCCCATGATTGTGCTTTTCGTCGCGGCTCCAGTTTCCATGGCAGTTGTATTGGTACAGACAGATTTCCTCGTCACTTTTTGATATGAACTTCATCATTCCGTCTACCCATGCATAGGTGATTAATCGCTTCCATCCATCTGAAAATAGTGCTACTTTCTTCATAATCCAATATCTCCGTTTCCTAAAGGCGGCTTTATGTAAGTGTTTTCATTACTATTATAACCCCATGACGTACACAAAAACAAGTCAAATATATATCGAATATTTTATTAGATATTTTGGGATGTCCATCAGAAGAACCGGCTACATCTCAAACGCCTTTTGGATACTGTCATAGTGAAGAAAAATTCCCTGGGCTGCAAATACCTTGATTTCATCGAGCGAGGCAAGCATATACCCATCTGTCTCCTCCTCCTGCAAGCAGATGTCCCCCTCATCAAACTCAGCCGTGAAACGATAGACATCCACAAAATAATTATCCCCTTCTCCGGGATTTTCGCGCTTGTAGCTGAAAAGATACCCACCTTCCCAGTCTGCCACATCCAGTCCGGTCTCCTCACGGATTTCCCTGAGCACGGCATCCCCGGAGTCTTCTCCTGCCTGTGCCGCGCCGCCCGATACCTCCCACCATCCGGGCGCCCATGCCTTCGTCCGTACTCTCTTTGTTATCAAAAACCTTCCATCTGAATGTGCCACTATCCCAAGTACTGTCAGATGGTATTCGCCCTCCTTCAGGCACCAGTCATTTTTTTTCATGGTACGTCCGGTGCGTCTTTTTTGTGCATCATAGATATCCCACAGTTCCATAATCATTCTCCTCCCTATTCCGAATCCGTATTTTTCCTGCACGCCGCACAAACGCCCATCAGCACCGAACCGGAGCATTCCAGTGTAAACTTATGATGATCATACAGATGTTTTACAATATCCTCCATAAAGCCACATTCCAGATGAAGCACCTTCCCGCACTCCCTGCACTGCATATGGATATGCTCATGGCACTGCGCATGCGGTCTCGTGCACTGGTAGCGGCAGAATTCATCCCCGGCGGTCTTGTACTTCATGATTTCCCCGCTCTCCATGAGCTTGTCGAGATTCCGGTAAATCGTGGTCAGGTTCACCTGTATACCCTGTTCCTGCATATATTCATTGATGTCATAGGCACTGAAGCTGTGTTCCCTGTGTGTATTTAAGTATGTCCGGATTGCATCCTTGCTCTTTGTATGGTACTTTTTTTGCTGCTGTTCCTTTTGCATCACTTTTCCCCCGACTTTACAGTCCGCCATGTTTTTTATTTGTCTTTCCGGCGGCCCGATGATGCTGTACTTTCATATCCTTTTTCCGGTTATCATAAATACCCTGCACAATCTCGGAGTACAGCTTGACAGCGGTGACCATCAGTATCAGCGTATTGTAAATACACTCCGGCTCGAATATTAACCGCAGTTCCTCCTCGATATCAGAAAAATCAATGTCAAGGCTGTCCAGTACCTTTCCACAGGCATTTGAAAAGCGCGGCAGCCGGCTGACCTGGTCCAGGGACTGCACCTGACGCATGGCTTCCACCAGATTCCCTTTCCACTTATTAAAGGAAACATCTTCAAGCCCTGCGCAGATCACACACAGCATCGCTTCCTGGAGATCCGTAAACTGTGTCTGGTTCCTATGCGGCATCTTCTGATTCATCTCACATTCCCTGATAAATTCCTCCCTGACATCCATGCTGTCAATTTGTTCCATCTTATTCTTGAAATCCGCAACTTCACAATCCTGATTTGTTATTGACTTATATTTTGAATAATGCGATACCATGGCTGCCGCTTCCTGGTACAGGAGCGACCTTGCCACCAGTACCTTTTCCTGGCACGCTTTCTGCTCCGCATCCTCAATACCGGAAATAAACGCCCTTTTTTCACGGCGGTAGCTGTCAAACGACCTCATCACATCCAATTCATACTCCATCTTAACGCCTCCAAAATAACCATACCGGTACCAGAAATACCGACTATTCCTATAGAACTGCACCTATCGCACTTTTCCAGGCATCCCGCAGCCTGTCGTAAGACCACGCTGCATTTGCAGGGCTTGTCGAGGGAAGCTTCACAAGTCCTGGCTTGTCTTTCTCAACATACTGCCCGCAATACCTGACAAAAAGTTCATATGCCTTCCCGCCATTCACAAATATTGTCTGAATATCCGCCTTGTTTATAATGACATCCATATCGTTTGCCTTGACATTTCTGATGCTGCTATCAGACGACCCTATAATATCACAGGACGCCACAACATCCCACAATGCAACTTTATTTCTCAGCAAGAATGCTTTCTTTTCCTCAACTGTCCCTGGCACTTCCTCGTCGAGCACAGCCGACAGAACCTTCCAAAAACGATTTTGCGGATGCCCATAGTAAAACTGCTGTTCCCTGGACTTTACCGACGGCATCGACCCCAGTATCAAAATTCGGGAACGCGCGTCATAAACTGGTCCAAATGTATGTGCGACATGTTCATATTCCATAGTACTCCTCCGTTCGCGTTGTCCACTCCTTGCATTATAATTTATTTTTAAACGCATGGCAACACTAAAATATACTCACGACAGATGAAATCTGCCGTGAGTATTGCACCAGCCGCAGCCGCGAAGCGGCATATTTCCTTATGCGGCTGTGTGCATCACATTATACTGAGCGGTCAGTCTTTTCGACCGCCAGTATAAAAGCAGCCATATTGCGTCTGAACAGCAACCAGTCACCATAGGAATCACGGAGTATTTTGTAAAATAGTTGAAAAATTCAGAACTATCCACTATAATATTAAATAATAAGGTGATTTATTGCCCTTTTCAGTAAGGAACTGTTACATAAGCGATACAGATTGCTCCCGGAGGAATAGACAAATCAAGATGCGTCAATTATTTTCCCACAGTTCCTAAATAGCTAATATATAAGTCCAGCTAAGAAATGTCAATAGGTAAAATGAAAAATGCTCAAGAAATTT
>ERZ778504.2451-NODE-2451-length-10019-cov-8.148434_pt1 | contig 10019 bp, 5 predicted proteins | sample MGYA00510046_ERZ778504 | MGnify/ENA primary metagenome ERZ778504 (study PRJEB29527, sample SAMN07138964) | mouse gut metagenome | material: feces | host: mouse | place: China:Nanjing | collected 2016-01-25 ...
AGAGCATCTGACTACGGATCAGAAGGTTACAGGTTTGAATCCTGTAGGAGTCACACCAAGCCCGCTTCACCAAGCGGGCTTTTTTCATCCCCCGCCTCGTCGGCCTTTATCACCGTCTGCGGATATCACTGTACAGAATCCCCAATAAGGCCGATTAAGAGAGTCCGCGCACTATCAACGGACCGACTACACCAGAGCAATCCCCGGTTTCACATGGCTGAGACCGGGGATTGCTCCGTAGGCGGGCAAAGGCAATTCAGGTTTTGTCCATTCGATTTTTAAGTTTATATTTGCATTGACAATTGCATTCCGACAATCAAGATTTGGATTTATGACTCAAGAGGAAAGCGACGAGAAGTTCATGCGCATGGCTCTGGCCGAGGCGCGGGAGGCTATGGAACGTGACGAAGTGCCGATAGGTGCGGTGATTGTGTCGCCGCGGGGCATGGTCATAGGCCGTGGCCACAATCTGACGGAGGCTTTGGCCGATGTGTCGGCCCACGCGGAGATGCAGGCCATAACCGCTGCGGCGCAGATGCTTGGCGGGAAGTATCTTCAGAACTGTACGCTCTATGTCACAGTGGAGCCTTGCCTGATGTGTGCGGGCACCATAGGATGGGCGCAGATAGGCCGTGTGGTCTACGGGGCGGCGGATGAGAAGCGGGGCTACCGGTCGTTCACGTCGAGATCGCCTTTCCATCCGCGGGCCACGGTGACATCCGGGGTGCTCGGAGATGAATGTGCGGAGCTGATGCGCACTTTTTTCAAGTCGAAGCGTTAGATTAGAATATGCCGGTGTCAGAAAAGTCTGACGGCTCCCTCTCCATAGATAATCAAAAAAACAGAACCTGATCAAAAAATATAGCCTGACAGTGAAACCGAAACTTGTAATCTCGTCCGGAGCCGGTATTTCGGCCGAATCCGGAGTCTCGACGTTCCGCGATGCGGGAGGTCTGTGGGAGAACTATCCCGTGATGGATGTGTGTAGCGCGGATGGCTTCGCGCGCAATCCTGCGCTTGTCCACCAGTTTTACAACGAACGGCGCAAGGGGCTGGTGAAGTGCCTGCCCAACGCCGCCCACCGGGGGCTTGTGGAGCTGGAGAAATGGTATGACGTGTATGTGATCACACAGAACGTCGACGATCTCCACGAGAAGGCCGGGAGTTCGAAGATTCTGCATCTCCACGGCGAGCTGATGAAGGTGAGGTCCATGCGTGATGACACCCGCATCTACACGCTCGATGAAAAGCATCTTGAGACCAGTCCGGATACGCGCGACAGCTACGGAGATCCGGTGAGACCCCACATAGTCTTCTTTCAGGAGGCTGTGCCCAACATCGAGCGGGCTATAGAATGGACGCGCGAGGCCGACATATTCGCGGTGATAGGCACTTCGCTTGCGGTCTATCCGGCGGCGAGTCTGCTTCACTACGTCAGGCCGGGAGTTCCGGTCTATTACATAGACCCGCGTCCGGCGGCAGTTCCTGACAATGTCACAGTGATCCCTGCGACCGCCACTCAGGGAGTGACCCGGCTCATAGAGCTTCTCAGGCCCGAAGGAAAATAAGAGGTTAAAAAAACTCTAAGCGGCTTTCCGGCAAGTTGAAAATCCTTGCAAAACAGTTTGCTACAATCTCTAAATGTGAGAAATTGTTAAAGGATTAACCTAATTTTAAGAATCTGTTTATATTTTTCCTACCTTTGCGCTCTGAATCCGGCCATCATCCAGGCCACCCGAATCGGTGGGGCAGAGTGTCAGTCAAGGCGCACCACCCATAGCGTTATACTATAATATGTTGAAAAACCTCGTCATAGTAGAGTCTCCGGCCAAAGCCAAGACCATTGAGAAATTCCTCGGCAAGGACTATAAGGTCATGTCGAGCTACGGTCATATCCGTGACCTCCGCAAGAAAGATATCAGCATCAAGGTTGATTCCGACTTCCAGCCAGTCTATGAAATTCCGGCCGACAAGAAAAATCTTGTCACCGAGCTAAAGAAAGCCGCCAAGGAGGCTGAGACAGTCTGGCTCGCATCTGATGAGGACCGCGAGGGAGAAGCCATAGCATGGCATCTCTACGAGGTGCTCGGACTGAAGCCGGAAAACACCAAGCGGATAGTCTTTCACGAGATCACCAAGAACGCTATTCTTGAAGCGATCGAGAATCCGCGTGACATCGACCTGCATCTTGTCGATGCCCAGCAGGCCCGACGGGTGCTCGACCGTCTGGTGGGCTTCGAGCTGTCGCCTGTGCTCTGGAAGAAGATCAAGCCGGCGCTCTCGGCCGGCCGTGTGCAGTCAGTGGCCGTTCGTCTGATAGTTGACCGCGAGAACGAGATCAATTCCTTCAAGTCGGAGCCTTACTACCGAGTGACAGCGCTTTTCACCATTCCCGGCGGTGCCCAGCTGAGGGCGGAACTGTCAAAGCGTCTTCCCGATGAGGAAAGCGCGCGTGAATTCCTCGAAGCCTGCAAGAAGGCAGTGTTTACGGTTTCCGACATCAGCGTCAAGCCTCTCAAAAAGTCGCCGGCGCCCCCTTTCACTACCTCGACCCTCCAGCAGGAAGCTGGCCGCAAGCTCGGATTCACTGTGTCACAGACCATGATGGTGGCCCAGAAACTCTACGAAGCAGGTCACATCACTTATATGCGTACCGACTCGCTCAACCTCTCGAAGCTTGCTGTGGCAACCATATCGAAACTCATCACCGAAGAGCTCGGCGATAAATATCTGAAGGTGCGCCGCTATCACACCAACTCTAAAGGCGCGCAGGAAGCTCACGAGGCCATCCGCCCGACCTATATCGACAAGGAGACGGTGGAAGGCACCTCGCAGGAAAAGCGGCTTTACCGCCTGATCCGCCTGCGCACAATGGCTTCACAGATGGCAGATGCCGAACTGGAGAAGACCACTATCGACATCAGTCCCTCAGGCCGTCAGGAGCATTTCACTTCAAGCGGTGAGGTCATCAAGTTTGACGGTTTCCTGAAAGTCTATCTCGAAGGCAACGATGATGATGACAGCCAGAGTCCCGAAGGTGACGACATGCTGCCGCAGGTCAATCCCGGCGAACAGCTTACAGCCGAAAACATCAGCGCCACGGAGCGTTTCACTCTCGCGCCTCCGCGCTATACCGAATCATCGCTCGTCAAGAAGATGGAAGAGCTCGGCATAGGCCGCCCGTCGACCTACGCTCCGACCATCTCGACCATCCAGCACCGCGAATACATAGTCAAAGGGGAGAAAGCCGGCGAGAAGCGTCCGTTCAAGGTTCTGACACTTAAAGCCGATGGCAAACTAAGCTCGGCCACAAAGACCGAAAGCGTAGGTGCAGAAAAAGGGAAGCTCATCCCGACCGACACCGGCATTATTGTCAATGAGTTCCTCACGGCCAATTTCCCTGACATTCTCGACTATGACTTCACAGCCGACATGGAGCAGAAATTCGACCGCATAGCCGAAGGCGAAAGTGACTGGAACAAGGAGATAGCCCGTTTCTACGGACTCTTCCATCCGGAAGTGGAGAAGGCCAACGAAATGCGCACCGAGCATAAGGTGGGCGAACGCCAGTTAGGCACCGATCCGGCCACCGGCGAACCTGTTTCGGTCAAGATAGGCCGTTTCGGGCCTGTGGTGCAGATCGGGTCAGCCGATTCCAAGGAAAAGCCGCGTTTCGCGTCTCTGCGCAAAGACCAGAGCGTTTTTGACATCACTCTTGAGGAAGCTCTGAAACTCTTCGACCTGCCACGCACTGTTGGCGAGATAGAAGGCAAGACAGTGGTTGCCGCAATAGGCCGTTTCGGGCCCTACATACGCCACGACGGCAAGTTTGTCAGCATCCCCAAGGACCTTTCACCGACTTCGATTACCCTTGAAGAAGCCACCGAGCTGATCCGCGCCAAGCGCGAGGCTGACAGCAACAAGGTTGTCAAGACGTTCGCCGAGGAACCGGAGATACAGATACTCAACGGCCGCTACGGTGTCTACATAGCCCACAACAAGACCAACTATAAGATTCCGAAAAGTGTGACCGATCCGGCAGCTCTTACTCTCGATGAGGTCAAGGCTATCATGGCAGACCAGGAGAAGGCGCCCAAGCGCACTGTGCGACGCAAGAAATAATCAATAGCTCTCCCCTACCCCCTTTCAGCATCAGACATTACCCAATCAATGGCCAAAAGAACATATTCAACCAAGCCGGGCGCCGAACGCAACAAGTTCAAGCCCGATGTAATCGAAACCTATCAGGTGGCCGAGGAGGCCGCACTTCTTGAATTTCTGATCGGCGCGATGCCTCAGCGCAAACGCACAGCGATCAAGAATCTTTTGAGCCACAACCAGATAGCAGTCAACGGCATTCCGACCACCCAGTTTGACATGGCGCTGAAGGCCGGCGACGAGGTGAAAGCCAATCTCACCCGCGAGTTCCGTGTGTTCTACAACCGCCGTCTTAAGCTTGTCTATGAAGACGATGACATCATAGTGGTCAACAAGGGCTACGGGCTGCTGTCAATGGGCACTGACAAGATAAAAGAAGGAACGGCCTACAGCATACTGCGCGAATATCTGAAGTGGCAGGACCCGCGCAACAAGCTCTTCATTGTCCACCGTCTCGACCGCGACACATCCGGCCTGATGGTATTCGCCAAGAGCCAGGAGGCCAAAGACAAGCTCCAGCACAACTGGAACAATATGGTGATTGCCCGCAAGTATCTTGCGGTTGTCGAGGGCCGGCCTGAGCCGGAAGAGGGGGAAGTGCGCAGCTATCTTGCTGAAAATTCGCGTTTTGAAGTCTATTCCACCGATAAGCCTGAGGAGGGACAGTTAGCCGTTACGCGTTACCGGACCCTGCGCTCGCGCAACGGGTATTCGCTGATGGAGGTCTCTTTGGACACCGGACGCAAAAACCAGATCCGTGTCCATATGAAAGATCTTGGTCACCCCATTGCCGGCGATCGCCGCTACGGGGCGAAAAGTTCGCCCATTCACCGTATGGCACTTCATGCTCAGACGCTTCGTTTTATCCATCCGATGACCCGGAAGGACATGAACTTCTCCACTCCGGTGCCGGCTTCGTTCGCCCGCATGGTCGGGATGTGATTGGCTGTCTGACAGATCATTATCCTTTTCACCAGAAACTGATTCATTAGCCCGGCGCCGTCGGGCCGCGCTTTCGCGCGCCTTGCGGGAGCGCTCTACGGCTTTGTCTATGTCGGGACGCAGAAGGTAGAAGATCAGCAGGGAGTCTGTCGAGATGTCGCCTGCAGGTTCAATACGGTGGATCAGATAGATGTTGATGGCCTCCATAGTTTCGTAATATGAGGCTGTACGCCCGGTCCAGCTGACGCACTCGATGGCCGAGCGGATGTTGTCACTCAGACGGGTATAAAATTTTTTCGAGACCGGGAGGTCCTGGGAGGTGGTGGGTTTCATAGAGCAAAAAAATTTATTAAGTAACTCTTCAAAATTAACCGATATAATGTACATAAGTATCTCGTATGGGGGATCTTTTATACTCTCTGCGGTTTTATTCCGGTCAGAATCAAGTTCTTCATCGGTCGTTTATGTCTATAAACTCCCTCTTCAGCCCTCGATTCTGCCTCTGAATAAATCCCGCACATAGTATAAATTAATTTTTCAGAGTTACTTATTTTTGCAAATATACACCACGCCACCCCCGAAAAGAGTGCGATAATGCGGAGGCTTCGCTGTCAGGAGCTATTCGGTGATGCCGTCGCGGGCAAGAAGGGCTGTGATGGATGGATCCTGGCCGCGGAAACGGCGATAGAGTTCATCGGGGTCTTCGGTGCCTCCGCGCATTAGAATGCAGGTGCGAAATGATTCTGCCGTGGCACGGTCAAAAATACCGTTTTCCTTGAATTTTGCAAAAGCGTCGGCATCGAGCACTTCGGCCCATTTATAGCTGTAGTAGCCTGCGGCATATCCGCCGGCAAAGATGTGGGAGAAGGTAGATCCGATGACGGATCCGGGAATGTGGGCGAACATTGCGACCGGCGCTCCGGCCTCACATTCGAATGCCTCCGGATCGTCGACCGGCGAGGTGATGCTGTGCCAGGCCATGTCAATCAGTCCGAAATTGAGCTGACGCAGGCAGGCATAGGCCGCACCGAAGCGCGAGACTGCGACTATGCGGTCAACGAGTTCGGCGGGAATCGGTTCGCCGGTCTGATAGTGGCGGGCGAAGCCATCGAGAAATTCTTTTTCGGTCAGATAGTTTTCATTGAACTGCGAGGGGAGTTCCACAAAGTCGCGCAGCACGTTGGTGCCTGAGAGCGAGGCATATTTTGTGGCAGCGAATAGACCGTGGAGCGCGTGGCCGAACTCATGGAGGAAGGTCTCTACCTCATAGGGCGCGAGAAGCGAGGGCCGGGTGGCGGTGGGTTTGGTGAAGTTCATCACTATGGTGACGTGCGGGCGGATGTGTTCACCCTCAGGGGTGATCTCCTCGCTGCGGAATTCGGTCATCCACGCACCGGGGCGCTTGCTGTCGCGCGGGAAGAAGTCGGTGTAGATGATTCCGAGGAAGGAGCCGTCACGGTCAATGACCTCATAGGCCCTTACATCGGGATGATAGACCGGGATTTCATTGTTTTCCCTGAATGTGACACCGTAGAGACGTGTGGCGAGTCCGAAAACTCCGTCAATGACGTTGCCGAGTTCGAAATAGGGTCGCAGGGCCTCTTCATCATAGGCATAACGCGCGTTTTTCAGTTTGTTGGCATAGTAGCTGTAGTCCCAGGGGCACAGCTCTATCTCCCGGCCTTCAGTCTGCGAGGCATAAGCCGAAAGTTCGCGGAGCTCGGCTTCCATTGCGGGGCGATAGGCATCGCGCAGCGAATCGAGCAGCTCATAGACCTTTTCAGGGGTCTTCGCCATAGATTTCTCCAGGCGGTAGTGGGCAAAGGTCTCGTAGCCGAGAAGCCGTGCGAGGTGCATACGGGTCTCGGCTATCTCTTTCATGACGGGGAGGTTGTTGAGGTCGCCGCTGACGTTGCGTCCGGAGTAGAGGCGATACATCTTTTCGCGCAGATCGCGGCGGTCACTGTATTTCATGAAAGCCATGTAGACGGGCTGTGCGAGAGTGAAGAGATATTCCCCCTCGCGGCCTTTCTCCCCGGCGGCAAGAGCTGCGGCTTCGACGGAGCTTTCGGGGAGTCCGGAAAGGTCATCGGCCGTGAGCCAGATCTCATAGGTATTGAGCTCTTTGAGCACATTCTGTCCGAAAAGGGTAGTCAGCTCGCTCAGACGGCTTGAGAGCCATGAGTAGGTCTCGCGGTCATCGCCTTCGAGCAGAGCGCCGCTGCGCACAAACGACTCGTAGGTGCGGCGCAGGAGCATGGAGTCTTCGGTGTCGAGGCCAAGTGAATCGCGCTTGTCATAGACGGCCTTGACGCGCTCCCAGAGTCTGCGGTTGAGCGAGATTGATGTGGAATAGTCAGAAAGGCGGGGTGTGATCTTGAGCGAGAGTTCCATCATGGCATCGTCGGTCATGGCCGAGAGCAGCGGGTCGAAGACCATAAGCACGCGGTTGAGATCGCGGTCGGCATGTTCGAGTGCCACGATGGTGTTTTCAAACGTCGGAGGTTCGGGATTGGCTACAATTGCATCTACAGCCTCAAGGCCGAGACGGATGCCACGGTCGATGGCGGGTTCGTAGTCGGTGACCGAGATGCGGTCAAAGGGTGCGGTGCCGTATGGAGTGGAGGTAAATTCCGAGAAAAATGGATTTTGGGTCTGTGACATGTGGGGATCGGAGGAGGGGTAAAGGTTCTGTGCGGTTGGTGTGGATATCTGAGAGGAGCTGATCAGAGGCTCTGGCCGAGTTCGGAGGAGCGGCGGAAGGCTTCGTCAAGCAGCAGGCCGAGGGTCAGAGAGTCAGGCGCGGGAAACGAGCTGAACAGGTGGCGGTCGGCGTTGAAGTCGCGCATGAAGTCATCGCGGTCGAAGTTGCGCGCGGCAATTGAGGAGGCATAGCGCTCCACGGCTTTGTCGAGGCTTCCGCTCAGCACTTCGAGATGGCCGGCGGCAAGGAAGTCGGATGCGGAAGGATCGCGAGAGAGAATCAGAGCGGAATAACGGCGCGCGCGTTCGAGATCGCCTGAGAGCAGTGAGCAGCGGACTATTGGGCGCGAGGAGCGGTCAGACTCTCCGGCGAGAAATTCGACTTTATAGAAGAATTTCAGGGCCTCTTCATAGCGTCCGCAGAGCATGTGGCAGCGGCCCATGTTGAGAGCCAGGGCGGAGTCGTCGGGGCGCGCTGAGGCCACACGGATATAATAAGAGAGAGCTTTTTCCCAGTCGCCGTTCTGACGGTGGCAGAAGGCGAGACGCTTGACGGTCCATTCGCTCTGCGAGTTGAGCAACTCGCTCTGTTCATAATAGCGTATGGCCTCGGCGAGATTGCCGGTCATCTGCATACAGTAGCCCATCTTCTGGAAGAGTTCGGTGGAAGGTGGCATTTTGAACGAGAGGCGGTCGAAGAGGTCAAAGGCATCGGCATAGTGGCCGTGTCTGAAATAGAATTCTCCGACAAGGCGCAGGGTGTCAGCATCGTCAAACACCTCAGATAGCTGCGGAAGAGTGACAAGATTGAGCGACGAGGCCACTGCAAAGGGGTCGCGGAACTCACCCTTGCGGCGGAAGAGGCGGAAGAAGCGGTAGATATCCTGCACATAGCGCCCGGCAATGCGCTCGCGGTCTTTGCCGGCCTGGGGCAGATCGCCGAAACTCATGGCCGCCATCTGGGCCGAGTGGGCCTTGAGCTGCGAGGCCATCATCTCTCTCTGCGATGCGGGCACCTGTGAGAGCGAGAGGATGATCGAAAATTTATCGCCGTCGCAGAACATCGGCGCGGCATCCATGATCTCGCCGAGGAGGCGCACTGAGGTGTCGCCGCTTCCGGCAATAGATGAGTGAGACGAGTGGAACGGCAGAAACCAGTTTGATATGTCGTTGAAAAACGGGAATGTTTTAAGTTTGCTGAAGGTCACCATCATGACATCGCCGCCGTCTTCCTGGATCTCCTGAAGCTCCTTCAGTTTGTCGGAAATTCCGGATTTGTCAAGCAGTTCGGCCCATTCGGGGTTTTCTTCCATAGCCTCAGGATCGAGCGGCTTGCGGCCGAGTTTCTCGATCTCAGGACGCAGTTTCATCATTTCGGGAATCACCTCATCGGTGAGTTTTCGGCCTATGCGCTCGGTGTCACGCGCGCGGATAAACTGCATGAAAGCCATGCGCACGTCAGAGCGCCAGCGCGGATCCTCGCGCAGAGAGTCGAAGCGGCGCAAGAGCGAGGGTGAGAACGGACGGTCGCGGCGCATCGACATGACTATCAGCAGAGAGCAGAGAGCGCGGACTGAAATTTCGGCATCGTCAACAGTATAGGCATCCATCAGCAGACGCAGGCGGCGTTCGTCGTGATATTCAAGCTCGCCCATCATGACAGCCCCGATGCAGAGCAGTTTGAAATGGCGCGGCAGCGAGGGGTCGGCCATGACATTGCCTATGGCGGCGGCATCGTCGACCGACAGTGGCGAGGTGGTCCAGATGAAGTTGAAGATATCTTTCTCCAGCGACTCGGCCCTGACGGTCAGTTCGCGACCTGCCTTTTCGGCATCTTCGGTCAGCACTGCCATCTGCAGGCGGCGGTTGACGCGGTGATATTCGCCGATGAGTGCGGCCACTGTCAGGTCGCGGCTGCTGAGCTGAAAGCGCAGGGTGTTGAAATATAGCGTCGGGGCATCGGCTATGCGCGAACGGCGGTGAAGATCGTCGGCAAGCGAGCGCACCGAGCCGCAAAGCTCGGCGAAAAGCTGCGGACGGGCCGGATCGGGCAGCCCCTGAAGGGCGTAATGGGTCATCAGCCTGTAGCTTTCGCGCAGGCGGGCTGTGGCGGAGCGGATCTCGGCGATGGCTCCGAGCGACGAGGCAGCGTTGTCGATGAGATCGAGAGCGTCGTTGATGCGCCCTGAGTCAAGAAGACGGTCAATGTCTCCTGA
>ERZ778504.2471-NODE-2471-length-9937-cov-7.188322_pt1 | contig 9937 bp, 6 predicted proteins | sample MGYA00510046_ERZ778504 | MGnify/ENA primary metagenome ERZ778504 (study PRJEB29527, sample SAMN07138964) | mouse gut metagenome | material: feces | host: mouse | place: China:Nanjing | collected 2016-01-25 ...
AAGTTAACAATTGCTATAAGCATCAACTTTGCCATAATCCGATGTGTTTACATAGCTGAAACTCTTAAAAACTCTCGATTATGGAACTGAATAAGGAAAACCTTTCAAAGCAGGCCGCTGAAATATCAAAAAACGCGGCCCATGTAAGTGTCGATGCGGCAAAGGTGAGTGCCGAAGCCGCTGCTGAAGCAACAAAGGATGCCGCCGCAGGCATCAAGGACGCTGCCGCCGACAAAATCAATGACGCAAAAGACGCTGCTGCCGATAAGATAAACGATATTAAGGGCGCTGCCGCTGACAAGCTGGGCGACCTCAAGGATCAGGCTTCCGACAAGCTGGGCGACCTCAAGGACAAAGCCGCCGACCTAACATCGCAGGCTGCCGACAAGCTGGGCGACCTCAAGGACCAGGTAGCTGAAAAGAGCGGAAACATTCTCGACCATGTGAAGGACATTGCCGCCAACGCACTCGACTCCACAGCCAACGCCGCCCACTCCCTTGCCGACAAGCTCAAAAACTAAATTTACCACTCCAAGTTCTAAAACAACACAACGCTGTGTCATTAATTAATGGCACAGCGTTTTTCATCTACGGCCTCGTCGCTTTTTTATGCAATAAACTTCCCGTTTAATTTGTTATAGTAATGATGGATGCTGTAAAGATATGGGGCAAGACCCTACGCGCCGCCATGCGGCTGAACGTGGTGAAAGTGTCACGAGCCGAGTTCCTTGAAAAAGAGCTCGGACACTACTGTGCGCCCGCGACAATCGAGAAAATAATCTCCGGCGAAAAAAAAACCTACAACCTCATCCCCATCGAAACCCTCGATCACGTAGCCGCCGGCTGCATCAACTACCAGACTACCGTTGCCTGCTCTATTGCCGCCGTTGCCGGAGTGCCCGGCGGACTCGGACTCGCACTGGCCATTCCCGCCGATCTCGCGCAATTCTACGGCAACATACTCGCCCTGAGCCAGAAGCTGATGTACATCTACGGTTGGCCCGACATCCGTGACAAAAAAGGTGAAATCGACGACGCGACCCTCCAGGTGCTCACGCTATTCGTAGGCGTAGCCATGGGCTGCAAGGAAGCCGGCAAGGCCATCAACGCAATCCTCGCCAAACTATCCGACCAGCTCATCCGCAACATCCCCGAAAAACTCGTCACCCACAGCGCATTCTACTCCGTCGTACGGCAAGTCGCATCATGGATAGGCATAAAAATATCAAAGGAAAGCCTCGCCAAAGGCATCGGCAAAGCAGTTCCCCTAATCGGCGCACCCATCAACGCCGGCATGACCTACTACACATTCAAGCCCATGGCCAACCGCCTCAAGAAGCACCTCCGCTCCCAAGCATTAACGAATATTGGATAACTTGGTCTAAAACTTTGTTAAAAACGCCTTCATTTTCACATAATCCTTAAAATTTCGGGATTTTTAGCTAAATTTGATAACATATTTAATAAATCACCATTAACTTAACCATATCATTACACAATGAACATCAAACATCTTTCAATGGGAGCCCTGGCCGTAGCCTTATCCGTGGCAGCTTCGGCACAAAAGCCCATGACAGCCCCTCAAGGCGGTAAGCCGATCAGCGACGAACTGATTGGTATCTTCTTTGAGGACATCAGCTACTCGGCCGATGGCGGCTTGAACGCCAACCTGGTTCAGAACGGCTCTTTCGAGTACAGCCCAATGGTTCGCGACGGATGGGGACCCGGCACCTCTTGGCGCTTCCTCCGTCCTGGTCACTCAGCCGGCTACATCGTTGACGGTCATCAGAATCCCATCCATGCCAACAATCCCACCTATATGCGCATCTATGCCGAGCGCATCGGTCACTACGAGGATTACGACGGATGGACCGGAGTAGGCCTGATGAACAACGGCTTCAACGGCATGAACGTGAAGGCCGGTGAAAAGTACGACTTCAGCATCTTCATGCGCAATGTCAGCGGCAAGGCAAAGCCCGTGCGCATCGTATTGGCAACCCCCGGCCGCAAGCCCAAGGTACTCGCCGAAACCACCATCAATGTATATGACAAGGAGTGGCAGAAGTACACTGCCGTACTCACTCCCTCGGAGAACTGCCCCGATGCCGACCTGCAGATACTCATGCTTGAGAAAGGCGAGTTGGACATCGACATGGTTAGCCTCGTACCCCAGGACACCTACCACGGACATGGCATACGCAAGGATTTGGCCGAAGCTTTGGAAGGCCTGAATCCCCGCTTCATGCGCTTCCCCGGCGGTTGTGTGGTTCATGGCGGTGGCGACGGATTCTGGGACACCTATCGTTGGAAGACCACCGTCGGACCCAAGGAAACCCGCAAGTCACTCAAGAACACTTGGGGCTACAACCAGAGCATGGACATCGGTTACTTCGAGTATTTCCAGCTATGTGAGGACATGGGCATGCAGCCCCTTCCCATTCTGCCGTGCGGTGTAAGCTGTCAGGGCGTAAACGGTGGCTGGGGCATGAAGAACCAGGCCCAGGAAGTCGTTGCTATGGAGGATATGGACGAGTGGGTACAGGATGCCCTTGACCTCATCGAGTGGGCCAACGGCGATGTCAACACCAAGTGGGGTGCCGTTCGTGCCGCTGCAGGCCATCCCGAACCCTTCAACCTGAAGTATCTCGGCATCGGTAACGAAGAGAAGATTACCCCCGAGTTTGCCGAGCGCTTCAAGTATATGTACAACAAGATAATGGAGAAGCACCCCGAAATCGTAATCGTGGGTACTGCCGGTCCCGGCTCACATCCCGGAAATCCCGACTACGAGAACTCTTGGAAGCTGGCTGAAGAAATCGGTCTTCCCATCATTGACGAGCACTACTACGATCCCCGTCAGCAGTACATCGATTCACGCCAGTACGACAGCGACTTCTACAAGGACAAGAAGTGCAAGGTATATCTCGGCGAATACAGCGTGAAGGACCACAGTCACGGCGAGAAGAACCAGTGGGGCGACGCCCTTGCCGAAGCCATCTACCTGCTGCATGTAGAGCGCAACGCCGACAAGGTAGTGATGACCTCCTACGCACCTCTGTTTGCCTACAAGCACAACACCAACTGGAACCCCAACCTGATTTACTTCGACAACGAGCGTCCCTTCCTCACCTGCAGCTACTACGTGCAGCAGATGTTCGGACAGTCGAGCGGTCAGTACTTCTACGGCGACTGCGTGAAGTTTGCCGATGGCGACGACGAGTTCAAGAACCATCTCTTGGGACAGTCGGTAATCCTGAATGTCAACAAGCGCGAGCTCTATGTCAAGTTGGCCAACATGACCGATGCGTCCAAGTCGGTAAATATCGACCTGTCACGCTTCTCAGTTAAGCCCAATGCCGTCAAGACAATCCTGAGCGGCAACTTGGACGACGAGAACAACTACGACAAGCAACCCGTCAGCCCTGTAAAGGAAGATGTGAAGGTAAGCAAGAAAATGAACGTGGAAGTTCCCGCCCACAGCCTCATAATGTACACCATCAAGCTGTAACACCCCCACCAACCCATAACAAAGCGGGATGCACCGAGGCGCATCCCGCTTCTTGTATATATCCTTAACCCACAGCACATTACACTCCCTCGCACAACAAGCCGCATCATTGATAGGCACAAAAATATCAAATAAACGCATCCCTAAAAGCATAAGCAAAGCCATTCCCCTAATCGGCCACCCATCAACACATCCATAAACCCACTACACCTTCAAGCCCATTCTCAACCACCTCAAAAAACACCTCCGCTCCCAATACTCCTTAATTTTATGAGTTTCGACTTCTCTGCACCAATCCACCCTCCAATACAGATATGCAACCCGCAAATGCCCACGCTTTCGCCCCGCGCAGCGCAGGGCGCACACCACCCGCAAATCCCCGCAACCATGCATTATGCCACCAGGCATTCCTTGCACTTAACCACGGGTTGACCACAGACCCACCCGTAGAAAGGACTCCCGTAGCCCCACCCGTGGACCGGCCGCATAGCCGCCCAAATTCAAATATAGATAATGTATAGAAATCGCGCTAATCAGGTTGCGCTCGACGCCATAGTATATGCGTCATTATTAGGGATAAACGATACGTTAAGCTTATCTTACTTTTTACAATAAGTCCCCTCTGTCATGTTTTAATATAAAAAGATAAAAATCTCTTACCAAGAGATACTTAAATCTGCCGCAAAGATAGTTATTCTTTTTGAAAACAATACATTTTCACCAAAAAAAATATAAATAATTTTTTCGATTTTAATATTGTTTTATCAAATTGTTGATTTTGTATATCCTTAATCTATTGAAATATAGCCATGTGATGGGCTAAAGTATCTCTTGGTAAGAGATGCAAAAATTGATTTGACAATATTTAAGAGTTAACAGGCAATCGGAACTATCCGAAACAGGTTTTCGACAAGCTTTTTAAACGCTCTTGTCGTGTAAGGAAACGTACTATGAATACTATTTCTAAGGTGAAAAAGATTGTAAAGGGGATTGTAAAATTTACAAGAAGCATTTAGTTAAATATAGTAATTATTAATTGCCAATGAAAAAACATCGATTCATTACGTGGCTGACATTCCTTCTCTTTGGAATTGTAAGCCTTAGTGCGCAACAGTACTCTCTAAAGGGAGAAGTGCTGGACGAACTTGGGGACCCTCTGATAGGTGCTACCGTGAAAGTCAAGAGTGATCCTAACAATGGTGTTATGACCGACATCAATGGTCAGTTTGCCTTAAATGTGTCAAAAGGCGATGTCCTGCAGGTATCCTACATCGGATATGTTACTGTCGAACTGCCTATTACTGACCAAAACAACATCAAGATAGAGATGAAAGAGGACTCTCAGATTCTCGACGAGGTCGTTGTAGTTGGTTATGGTACAATGCGTAAGAAGGACCTTACAGGTTCTGTTGTGCAAATCAATCCTGAAAAAATTGCCGACACCAATCCCGGTTCAGTGCAAGACCTGCTGAGAGGTACTGCCGGTCTGCAGATTGGTTACGACGCATCGGCCAAGGGTCAGAGCGCTTCCATCCAGTTGCGCGGACAGAACTCCCTCGGTACCAATGCAAGCCCTATGATTGTCCTCGACGGTATGGCATTCTACGGTGAGCTTTCTGAAATCAATCCCGACGACATCGCGCAGATCGATGTCCTCAAGGATGCCTCTTCAGCCGCCATCTATGGTGCCAAGGCTGCCGCCGGTGTAATCATCATCACCACCAAGAAAGGTAAGGAAGGAAAGCCCGTGATCAACGTGAGCGCCAACCTCGCCGTAAACACAAAGTCGGCCTATCGCGACTTCTTCGACCGCACAAACTGGGAAACCTACCGTGAGGACTGGTACAAGATGTACTACACCTACGGAATCGGCGAAGACGGCCTCTACGGCTACTACAATGCACGCGACACCAAGGCCGAAGGCAAGCCCATCCTATATCCCAATGGCTACTTCGACAATCCCTCTCGCCTGAGCGATGCCGAGCAATCGGCTTGGATGACCAACATCGGCGCAGCCGGTTTCGGTGCTGCTGCAGGAGAATCGGCATTGGAGCTCTACGCCCGCCGTATGTCTATGGACAACGCTCCCTTGATGATGTCCAACTTCCTCGCAGGCAACTACTACGACTGGAACGACGCCGTGTTCCGCACCGGTCTTAACCAGGACTACAATGCAAGCATCTCGGGTGCTTCGGAGCGCGTCAACTACTACATGTCTATCGGTTACATGAAAAATGAAGGTGTTGTGCGTGGTAACGACTACGACGCTTTCCGCGCAAGCTTGAAGTTGCACACTCAGGTTACCGACTGGCTCGAAGTGGGTGCACAGGTTAACTTCCAGAACCGTTCCGACGGCGACATGCAGGTATCGCTCGGCTCCAACTACTGGGACGCCAACATGCTCCGCAACTCTCCCTACGCAGGCATGTACACCGAGGACGGTAGCTACAACCAGTATCCTATGACAGGTTTTGCTGCCAACGGTGCCGGTTACAACTACTTCTTCGACAATCAGTACTACGACCTCGACCGCGGTTACACCGTGTTGAACTCAATCTTCAACGTGAAGGTCAACCTTCCCCTTGGATTCTCCTATCAGTTCAACATCACCCCGCGCATGCAGTGGTACCACGACTACTACCACATGTCGGCCGACCTCCCCGGAGCATCGCCCGCCGACCGAGGTGTTAACCGTAGCAACTCCAAGAACTTCGACTGGAACCTCAACAACACCCTTATCTGGGACCGCACAATCGCCGACATCCACCGCTTTACTGTTACTCTCGTTCAGGAAGCTGAGGACCACAAGTACTGGAGCGACAACATCTACGCCCGCAACATCACCCCCACCGATGTGCTCGGATTCCACTACACTGCCGGCGGCAACAAGGAACAAAGCTCCTTCAGCACCTACGACAGCCACTACACCGCAGCATCTTATCTCGGTCGCGTATTCTACAGCTACGACAACCGCTACATGATCACCGGTACATTCCGTCGCGACGGTTACTCGGGATTCGGTGCCAACCATCCTTGGGGTAACTTCGGTTCGGTTGGTCTTGGTTGGAACTTCTCCGAGGAAAAATTCATGGAGAATACCCGCGACTGGCTCGACAATGCCAAGCTGCGCCTCTCTTGGGGTACCAACGGTAACCGCGAGTTTGGCGATGTCTACAAGACCCTTGCCAACCTTACTCTCGGAAGCCCCATGGCCTACCTCGACAAGAGCGGAAAGCCCGTCATCGTCAACACCCTTTCTATGAGCCGACTCGGTGCTCCCGACCTCGTTTGGGAAAAGACTCACGCCTACAATGTCGGTCTTGACTTCTCGATTCTTAACTACCGACTCACCGGTAGCCTCGACTTCTACCACAAGATTACCAAGGACATGATCATGTCGCAGCGTCTGCCCTCGTTCACCGGATTCAGCTCTATCGCTGCCAACCTCGGTGAAGTGCAGAACACCGGTTTTGAGTTCTCGCTCAACTCGACCAACATCAAGAACCGCGACTTCGTGTGGAACACCTCTGTAGGCTTCTCCTACAACAAGAACCGCATCAAGCACCTCTACTACGACTACGACGAGAACGGTGTTGAGCGCGACGACACTTCCAACGGCTGGTACATCAACCATCCTATCGGTGAAATCTGGTACTACGAAACCGACGGCGTTTGGCAGAACACTCCCGAGGACATCGCTGCCGCCGCACTCGTAGGTCAGGTACCCGGTGATATCAAGGTTAAGAACAACTACACCGACGACGACAAGATCCTCGACGACGGAACCCGCATCCCCGTTTACAACGACAACGATAAGGTTTACCTCGGCACTACCGCTCCTCCCATCTACTGGAACATGCGCAACGAGTTCACCCTCTGGAACGACCTCACAATCTCCTTCTCGCTCTACTCCTACATGGGCCACAAAAGCCTTGCCGGATACTGGCTCAACAGCGACAACGGAGGTTCGGTTGTCACCAACGGTTTCAACGTGCCCGCCAAGAAGTACTGGACTCCCGACAACCCCACCAACGACTACGGTCGTCTTGAGGCAAAGGGTCCCAACACCGGTCTTTCAGGAGGCGTAAGCAAGCTCTACAACCGCAACTTCGTTCGTCTTGACAACATAACTGTCGGTTACACAATTCCTCAGAAGTGGACTCGCCAGTGGGCTATCGAGAAACTCCGCATCACTGCAAGCTGCAACAACGTTTGCACAATCTCAGGATGGGAGTATGGCGACCCCGAAACAGGCGGCCTTGCAACCCGTAAGTTCAACTTCGGCCTTAACATCACACTTTAATCCCGACTACAGTAACTTAGATAAACATTTTATCAATAAAGCAACAACATGAAATTCATAAACAACAACATAATCAAGTGCTTGGCCGGTGTCGCCTCATTGACTGCGCTTGCCGGTTGCTCCGACTCATTCCTGGAGCAGGACCCCCTGTCGTTCTATGAGCCCACGACAACCTACAACACCGAGGCCGGACTTAAGTCGGCGCTCGCCCGCTGCGACTTGTCCTACAAGGAAATGCTCATGGACGGTAACGGCAACATGCTCCCCATCGCATCCACCTATTTCATGTCTGATATAGGCCTGTATGCCAAGACCGATGCCGGCGGCGGTATAATGGACGATATCGCCAACAAGATTACACCCACCTCCGGTATGGCAACTCACGGCGACTCCAACTCAATGATTGGATTCTACAACCGCTCTTGCGACGGTATCAAGTATGCCAACACCGTGTTGACCTATATCGACGGTGTAACATCGCTCGACGAGGTAACCCGCGACGCTTACAAGGGCCGCGCCTACTTCCACCGCGCCTACAAGTACTATCACATGGTGCTCCTCTTTGGCGACATACCCTTGATTACCAAGATCATCCAGGTGCCCAAGCAGAACTACAAGTCGACCAGCAAGCAGGCCATCTTCGAGATGCTTGTTCACGACCTCGAGTTTGCTGTTAAGCATGTGCCCTCGATGAAGGATATGCCCAACTATGGCGAAGTAAACCAGGAAGCATGTATGCAGCTTCTCATTAAGTGCTACCTCACGGTAGGTGAATACGCCAAGGCCGAAGCCATGGCAACCGACCTCATCGAGAACCACGGACTCGCCCTCATGGAGCAGCCCTTCGGTACATTCGTGCCCTCAGGCAACCCCAACACTTGGGAAGTATCGCGTAACGTAGTTTGGGACCTCCATCGCGGTGAAAACGTGGCAATACCCGCCAACACCGAAACCATCCTCCCCATCCTCAACTTCAACGCTCAGAACTTCACCTACTACCCCACAATGCGTGCCACCGAAGTACACTGGTCCAACGGCGACATCCTCGACCCCCACGGACTCGGTTCGCCCACCTACAACTTCGCACGCAACCGCTCCGAGTATGACGACAATCTCGACTGGCTCCGCGTACTCGGCCGTGGCATCGGTTGCTTCCGCACATCCAAGTACTACAACCGCGAGTTGTGGATGTACGACGGCGAGCTCGACGAGCAGGACCTCCGTCACAACCGTCAGATGGGTAACTGGGTTGAAATGACCGACATCCGCTACAACCGTCCCAACTCCGACTTCAAGGGCGAGAACATGCGCCTCTATGCCGATGAGGACTACTACAACGACAAGGGCGAGCTCGTTGTCGCTGCAGGTCAGCTCCTTTGCAAGGACACAATCCGCAGCTGGTATCCCATTCCCTTGTATAAGATCTATGTCCTCGACCAGAGCGCATCAGGCAACATGGGAGCCGACCAGTTCAACGGTGCCACCAAAGGTGCCAACTGCTCTAATGGCAACATGTACCTCTTCCGCCTTGCCGAAACCTACCTCCTCCGCGCCGAAGCACGCTTCTATCAGGGCAACGCCTCAGGAGCAGCTCAGGATGTAAACAAGGTGCGCGCACGCGCCAACGCCAAGAAGATGTTCACCACCGTAACTATAGGCGACATCCTCGACGAACGCGCTCGCGAGCTATACCTCGAAGAGTGGCGCCAGCCCGAAATGACCCGCATCTCATGGTGTCTTGCACGCAGCGGACAGCCCGACGAATGGGGCGAAACCTACGACCTCAACACTTGGGACAAGCAGAGCGGCACCGACCTCTCGGGAGGTAGCTACTGGTTCAAGCGCTGCACTCGCTACAGCCTCTTCAACCATGGTCAGATTGTGTCAAAGGTAATCCTCAACTACCAGCTCGACAAGCGCAACCTCTTCTGGCCCGTTCCCAACTCCGTGATCACTGCCAACTTCGGAGCGCCCCTCCGTCAGAACTACGGTTACGACGGATACGACGAATCAGTTGAAATGTGGACCAACTGGGAAGACGCAGTCGCCGACGAAGACGTAGTCTAAACACCCACTCTCCAACACCCTACCGGCGGGGACGGCCAATCGGCCGCCCCCGCCTCCTT
>ERZ778504.2474-NODE-2474-length-9929-cov-3.739720_pt1 | contig 9929 bp, 8 predicted proteins | sample MGYA00510046_ERZ778504 | MGnify/ENA primary metagenome ERZ778504 (study PRJEB29527, sample SAMN07138964) | mouse gut metagenome | material: feces | host: mouse | place: China:Nanjing | collected 2016-01-25 ...
TAGCCCCATTCGGACAATACGGTTCGGGGCCATCAGAAATGTGTCGCGTAGGCTGGGCCGATGCCGGCGTAATTGTACCGTGGGTGGTGTGGAAACAATTCGGCGCCGTAGATGTGATTGACGAGAATTGGGAATCCATGGAAAAATTTATGTACCTAATCAACAGCACCAAGTATGACCATGACGCCCTCAAATCTGACAACGGCGATTACCAATGGGCTGACTGGCTAAGTTATGAACCACTCGAAAGCTGCAGCGGACGTAAAGATTATAAAGACGAGAACGGGGAGACAAAGACCCGTCCCGAAACTATCGAATACTGGAACTATCTAAGTGCATGTTACTGGCTTATCGATGCACGCATGATGGCCGACATGGCAAAAGCGACGGGCCGCGACGGTGACAAATACGACAGGATGGCAGATTCAGCCTCGAAATATCTCAAGGAAAGATTTCTAAATAACGACGGTACTTTCAAAACCGAAATACTTAACACCATGCAGACCCCGGCTTTGTTTGCACTGAAAACAGGGCTCGTCGACGGCAAGGCAAAAGACGACATGATAGCCCGACTACGCGATAATTTCGCAGCTCATGGCAACTGTCTGCAAACCGGCTTCTTAGGCACATCGATACTTATGCCCACACTTACCGAAAACGGCATGACCGACATTGCCTACGAGCTCCTATTCCAACGTAATAATCCAAGTTGGCTCTACTCGGTCGACAATGGTGCCACCACCATATGGGAACGATGGAACAGCTATATGCTCGACAAAGGCATGGGTCCGCAAGGCATGAACAGCTTCAACCACTACGCCTACGGATGCGTTTGCGAATGGCTGTGGGAAACCGTTGCCGGCATTTCGACAGATACCGCTCACCCGGGCTTCAAACGCATAGTCATGAAGCCAATACCCGACAAGCGCCTCGGATTTGTCAAAGCCGAATACACCTCTGCGTCGGGTATAATAAAAAGCCACTGGCGCTACGAGGGCGACAAATGGATATGGCAATTTACAATTCCTGAAGGAACGGTGGCTGATGTAACCGTACCCGGAGAAACTCAATCTAAAGAATACGCTCCGGGGACATATACCGTAACAATATAATCAAAGAGACTGTATCAAAATAAGAAGTCGTCGGAGACGACGCTTTTGTGGTTAACCCCGCCATCATTGGCGGGGACTCGCACCTCCGATAAAATGACCTCGGAGAGGTCGCAAAGACATATTATCAATCCTTTGCGTCCTCTTCGAGGACTCCATCTCATATCTTTTTTGATACACCCTCTTTTTATTTCTTAATTTTAGCAATCTCATTCACTATATTCCTACGCGCTGATTTCAAGCCCGGCGGTAGTGCGCCATATTCCATTATTTCTAATTCGTTTTCGAACTCGAATAATAAGTCGGGATATAACCGACATTGTGCAAAAGCCTGTTTCATGCACAATGCGCGAATAGCATACGGTTCGGTAGAGTTGATTTTTGACAGGCAGTAATCAAAAAAATCAGTGCGGAAGTCTTCGGTGTGAGGCGGTAATTGTTCGAGCAATGTGAGTAGGAGCCGTCTTTTCCCATCATGCTTTTCAATCAACAGCATGTCTATCAATCGAGAACGCATGGGTAACACCCACAATCTATCGCAACGAGTCAAATGCGTAAATACCCACAGGGCATTATATCCAACCCTGTCGTCCGGGTCAGAAAAAAGCAAATACAACTGCTCTTTTACAGTATCACCATCATGACCAACGCAAGCGTGACACAAGAGCCTTATGTCGCGCACACCGAGTCGTTCACCAAGCATTTCTCTTAAATTCGTCACAACTATAATTAATCGTGATTATAACATTGTTAATAGTCAGTTAGAAATAAGTGCTTTTGCCTGTCACAAATCATGCACATCTCTGACTGAATATAAGCCATACACAGCCAATCCACCCCATAGTGTACAGGGTTTTGACCGGACTTGGAGGCGGCAAACTCCAAGATAATCAATCATATAAAGAGAAAAGCAGTTCAACCTTGGTGTACAGGGTAAAACTGCTTTTCATCAGAAGCGGAGAGGCAGGGATTCGAACCCTGGGTACCCGTAAGGGTACAACGGTTTTCGAGACCGCCCCGATCGACCACTCCGGCACCTCTCCTCGGGGCTGCGGCTTGTTTGCCGTTTGCGACTGCAAAGTTAGTAATTTTTTTTGACATGCAAGTTTTTTTGTGATTTTTTTTGCGCTTTTTTATATAAATCGTCTTTTTTCGGCTTTATGTTATGCCGATTTTGGTTTGTTCCACTTTATTTTCGTATCTTTGTAAGATATAAATGAAATCGCTAATGAAGAAATTTATCTTTTCGGTTTTAACCATCCTTACTATCTCAATGACAACAATGTCACAACAAGTTGACAACCCATTGTTCAAGCCTTTCACCGGCACCCCCCACGGCACTGCCCCCTTCTCACAGCTCAACGACAGCATGTGGATGCCGGCTATCGACCGTGGCATCATGCTCGCGCAGCAGGAAATCGATGCCATCACCTCGCAGCGTTCGAGACCCGACTTCGAAAACACCATCGTCGCGCTCGAACATGTAGGCGAAGACCTCAACCGCGTTTTAAATGTCTTCTATCCACTTATGTCGGCAAATAGTTCCGACGCCATGATGGATATCGCCGTAGAGGCATCACGCAAGCTCAGCGACTACTCTACCTCGCTGACTCTCAATCAAGAATTATGGAAGCGCGTCAAAGCTGTATATGACGACCGTAAGCTTTTCAACCTCACCCCCGAGGACGAGATGCTGCTTCAAAAGACCTACGACTCGTTTGCCCTATCGGGTGCGAACCTGCAGGGCGACGACCGCGAAAAATACCGCGCACTCTCGGCTGAACTATCAGCTGCAACCACTGCTTTCGGTCAAAACGTACTCAAAGAGATGAACACCTACGAGATATATCTCTCAAAAGACGACCTTGCAGGCCTGCCCGAAAGTTCGGTCGCTGCCGCCGCCGAAGCCGCCGAAGCCAAAGGCCGCACAGGTGCATACCTCTTCACACTCGACCAGCCTGTCTATAGTGCTTTCCTCAAATACTCTTCGCGTCCCGATTTGCGCGAGAAGATGTACAGGCTCTACAACGGCCGCAACACATCGGGCCAATACTCAAACCTCGACAATATCACGCGCATCAGCCAGCTCCGTCTCGAGATTGCCAAACTCCTCGGCAGCAAAACCTATGCCGACCACGGTCTGAAACGCACTATGGCCGAGAATCCGGCTGCGGTCTACGACCTTTTAGGCAAGCTGCGCGACGCATACCGCCCAGCCCTCGATGCCGAATTGGCCGAACTAACCCAGTTCGCATCAAAGCTCGAAGGCAAACCCGTAGTGATAAATCCTTGGGACTACAGCTATTACTCCAACAAACTCAAGGCTGAGAAATACGCATTCGACGAGGAAGCCCTGCGTCCCTATTTCGAACTCGACAACGTGGTAAAAGGTGTCTTCGGCCTTGCGACCAAATTGTATGGCATCACATTCGAGCCTAACGATAAAATCGAAGTCTACCACCCCGACGTAAAAGCCTATGATGTCAAAGATACTGATGGCAGCTACTTAGGCGTGCTCTACACCGATTTCTTCCCCCGCTCGACCAAACGCCCCGGGGCATGGATGACCAACTTCAAGGAGCAATATGTCGCCGAAGACGGCACCAACTCACGTCCTCACGTGTCAATAGTGATGAATTTCACCAAACCTACAGCCGACAAGCCGTCGTTGCTTACGCCCTACGAGGTTGAGACTTTCCTCCATGAGTTCGGCCATTCGCTCCACGGGCTTCTTGCCAACTCTAAATACGCATCACTTTCGGGCACCAATGTCTACCGCGACTTCGTAGAGCTACCCTCGCAGTTCAACGAAAACTACCTTACCGAGCGCGAGTTTCTCGACAGTTTCGCCCGTCACTACCAGACAGGCGAGGCAATACCCGACGAACTTGTCAACCGCCTCGTCCGTTCACAGCAATATGGTGCAGCCTACCAGTGCATGCGCCAGCTCGGTTTTGGCTATCTCGACATGGCATGGCACACTATTACCGAACCTGTCACCGACCCGGTAGCCTTCGAGAGCAAGGCTATCGAGACTGTGCGAGTCTTCGACGATGTCGACGGCACCATGATTTCGCCCCAGTTCAGCCACATATTCGCCGGCGGATACGCTGCCGGTTATTACAGCTACAAATGGGCCGAGGTACTCGATGCCGACGCTTTCGCTTTCTTTAAAGAAAAAGGCATATTCAACAAAGAAGCTGCCAACAGCTTCCGTAAAAACGTACTTTCACGCGGCGGCACAGAACATCCGGCCGAACTTTACCGCAAGTTCCGAGGCCAGGACCCCACTATCGACGCCCTGCTCGAACGCGACGGCATCCGCAAGCACGACACCACTGTCGCCCCACTCAACAAAGATTGACCTATATTACCCCCTATTGCAGGGCCGCGAGTGGCGGCCCTGCTTTTTTTGTGTCCAAAAATTCATCTTTAATGGCAGTATTTGGCAACATATTAATACATTTGTGGCCTATTGAGTATTTTTGCCGCATGAATAGAATTACGACATATATAGTCATTGCCATATCAGCCTGTATCGTGGGGGCCTGCGACATGTTGCAAAACCAACCCTACACGGCGCAAATCAAAGGCCCCACTAACCTCAACACCACAAATGCCGGGCTCATAGAGTCGGCCGGCCTCAAGCCACCATTCAAGTTCGCCTTTATCACCGACACACAAGGCTCGCTCAACGAGATGAAGTCGGCACTCGACATCATCGTCGGGCGAGGCGACATCGACTTTATCATACACGGTGGAGACCAGACAGATTTCGGTATAGTTAAAGAATTTGTGTGGACACGCGACATGTTGCTCGACACCGGCATACCGTTTGTCTCAGTAATCGGTAATCACGACTGCCTCGGCAACGGCAACGCTACATTCGACTATATCTACGGGCCTCAGAATTTTTCTTTCGATGCCGGCCCGGTGCATATCATGTGCCTCAATACCGTAGCTCTCGAATACGACTATTCACGCCCCGTTCCCGACCTCGTGTTTATCGAAGATGACATCGCTGCGGCAAACAAAACCGCAGCAACCCACAGCATAGTGGTCATGCACTCGCGGCCATACGACGAACAGTTCAACAATAATGTAGCCAAGACTTTCAATTACTACATCTCACAACTTCCGGGAATGAAACCCGAAGACCCAAGGCGTGCCGACGGCACATGTGCCATGTCGTTTTGTCTCAACGGCCACAATCATAGCACCATGGTTAAAGACATATTCGACAACGGCATCTTATATTATCAGTGCGCAAACATAGCCAAACGCGCCTTCTTTATCTTCACCATAACTGATGACGGATACGAATATGAAGAAGTTGATTTTTAGCATCATACTTGCCATTCTCACACTCCATGCCTCGGCAACGACATCCGAGCCAACAAACTATGAGCGGCGAATAGAACGTCGCCAACAAGTCTGGCAAAAACTCCTTCCCGATATTTTTGTCTTGCAATATGCCGGAGGCGGTGCCACCATATCGGCCGGAGTGGGTTGGGACTACGGTTCGTCGAACCAGTGGGAAACACACATGATGTTTGGCTTTATACCGAGCCGCTACAAACACACTCATTACTGGACTTTCAATCTCAGAGAAATATACAGTCCCTGGCGTGTGCGTGTCGGTACTCCGGTCAGCCTCAAGCCCCTGACTGTCAGTTTAGGGGTCAATTCGATACTCCATGGCGACTTTTGGATGTCTGAGCCCGACAGGTATCCCCATGGCTACTACGGCTTTTCGAGCCGTATGCGTTTCCACCTCGCTCTCGGCCAACGATGGACGGTAAACATACCGCGCGACAAGCGTCTGATATCGAGCGAACTGTCTATCTATTATGAAATTTCGACATGCGACCTCTATGTAAGGCAGAAAATACGCAGCTCTTCTATCCCCCTAAAAGACATTCTCTCGCTCGGCCTCGGCGTGATATTCAAGCTATAAGACAGCAACAACATCTTAGTCCGTGTGATTCTAATAAGCTGTGTTAAATATTGTCGGCAATAGGAGTAAGGTCGGGGAAATTGTGTAATTTTGCAGCCGCAATGGAAAGTATACTCAATCGTCTCTCAGACCTCCTCGTTTATGATGCCGCTTCCCCGATGCTTTTCAACTCGGGGCTTTTCCTTGTGCTCTTCCTCCTCTTCTTACTCGTATATCAGGCAGTGCAGGGCCACAGGAGAATAAAAATGCTGCTGGTCATCGCGTTCTCACTCTATTTTTACTATAAATCGAGCCAGTGGTGCGTGGCCATACTGTGCGGAGTATGCCTTAGCGACTATCTTCTGGGCCTTTGGCTCGGACGAGCTTCCGCCCCGTGGCTGCGTCATGGCATCGTAGCCCTCAATGTGGTTTTAAATGTCGGTATGCTCGTATATTTCAAGTATGCCAACCTGCTCCTCGATGCCTTTACGAGCATCAGAGGCTCGACTTTCGACCCTCTGGACGTGATATTGCCAGCCGGCATATCCTTTTTCACGTTCAGGTCAATCAGCTATATGGTCGACATATACCGTGGCCAGCTAAGCCCCTGCCGCTCCCTGCTCGACTACACCTTCTATCTCACTTTTTTCCCACCATTACTCGCCGGCCCGGTGGTAAGAGCCAAGGACATGCTTCCGCAAGTCGAGGCAAATGTCAAGGCCACGCCCCAGATGATGTCAGAGGGCCTGTTTTTGATAATGACGGGCCTACTGAAGAAGGTTGTTATTGCCGATTATATCAGCGGAAACTTTGTCGACCGTATTTTCGACAATCCGATGCTATATAGCGGCTTCGAAAACCTGATAGGGTGCATCGGCTTCACAATACAGCTTTATTGCGACTTCTCGGGATATTCCGACATGGCGATAGGCCTGGCCTTGCTACTTGGCTACAGGTTCAAAGAAAACTTTGCCGCCCCGTTCAAATCACAAAGCCCTACCGAATTTTGGCGCCGCTGGCACATCTCGCTATCCACATGGCTTCGCGACTATGTTTACATACCTCTCGGAGGAAACCGCCGTGGCCGTGCGAGGGCATACGCCAACCAGTTTGCCACCATGGTAATCGGCGGCCTGTGGCACGGAGCCTCGTGGATGTATATAATCTGGGGTGCATATCATGGCCTTCTCCTGGTATTGCACAAGGCCATAAAACGTGTATGGAAGCTGCCCGAGCAACTTATAGGCCGTCCAGAAGTCAAACTCGCCAATATCACAATCACATTTCTGCTCATCGTAGTCGGGTTTACTATATTCCGCGCACCATCGCTTGAGACGGTCGGACAAATAGCGACACAGATTTTTACCAATTTCCATCTTGATGTGGCATCTCAGTTTGTAGAGAACTACCTGATGATAGTACTCGCCGGTGTAGCCGCATATATCGCCCACATCACCCCGCGCACATGGACAACGGGGGCAACCCAGGCCTACGTGGCTATGCCCGTGTTATGGCAGGCTTTGTTGTTGGCAACCATATTGTTTATCGTGGTGCAGACACGTCAAAGCGAACTCGTACCTTTTATTTATCTCCAATACTGAACCATTTTGCCTGTTTGTGAGTTTTAAGTTAAACTACTATTAATTCACGCAGACATTATGAAATTCTTCAAACTGCTTATCGTCGCCATCCTCGTGATGATTGCCTACGGCAAATCACAAGCTTGTTCACGTGTCGTGTATATTGGTGATAAGAACTATGTACTGGTAGGGCGCACCCTCGACTGGCGCACACCGATACCGACGAACATATATGTATATCCTCGAGGCATAGAGAAAACATCGATGCCCAAGCAACCTTGGTTGAAATGGACCTCGAAATATGCGTCGGTACTCGCTGTCGGATATGACGGCGGCGTAACCGAAGGCATGAACGAAGCCGGCCTTGTAATGAACGGCCTTTTTTGCAAAGGCACCATATATAAAGAAGCCACCGGCAGCAAGACAACGCCTGTTATGAGCCTTGCAGTATTGGTAAGCTACTTCCTCGACAACTTCGCCACTGTCGACGAAGTAGACGCATGGTTGGCCGCCAACGAATTTGCCATTTTCGGGCAGACCTTCGACGGAGGCACAGTTTCTACACTACACTGGGCTATCACCGACAATACCGGCATGACACTGCTCATGGAATATACCAATGGCAATCTCAACACGTACAAAGGCCGAGACTTACGTGTACTCACAAACGACCCCGACCATCCCCAGATGCAAGCTATCGAACAATACTGGACACAAGTCGGCGGAGTAAACATGCTGCCTGGCACAGTCCGCAGTACCGACCGCTTCATCCGTGCCTCATTCTTTATCAATCACGTTCCAACCGATTTCGACTATCCCCAGGCTCTCGGGTCACTGTTCAGCATCATGGGCACCGTAAGCGTCCCTTACGGCTACGAACTCCCGGGCGAACCTAATGTGTCATCAACCCAGTGGACGTCGGTATCAGACAGCACGGGAGGCAAATACTATTTCCGTCTCACCACCTCGACCGGCGCCTTGTGGATAGACCTTGGCCGTCTCATCCTCACCCCCGGAGCACCGGTACTAAAACTCGACATGGCAAAACATGGCGATGCCACTGGATGCGCCAACCATCTCCTCGAAAAATCAGCGCCATTCACACCGATGTGGTAAATGACAAAATTACCCCAGCCGCTTGACCTTGCCGTTGGCTGTCCGGGGTAATGAGACCACCGGCAAAATTACTTTAGGCAGCAGTCTGTGGTCTGACACGTGATTGCGTAGGACCGAGGCTATATTTTGAGTCTCGGCCTCGCCCGCTTCTATGACCAAGGCTACTGCCCTGCCCCATTTATCATCATCAATACCTTTGACATAATAAGCCCTGCCATCGAGGACGGATGCATAGAGGGCTTCGAGTTCTTCCGGCACAAGTTTGAGGCCTCCGCTGTTTATAACACCGTCGGCCCGTCCGCGCCATATCATTGCCTGCGGCGACAATAAAGTTACGAGGTCGTTTGTCGTAAGACGCCCGAACGAGAAACCCGGTGCCTCGATAATCAGCCTGCCGTCACTGGCACAATCAAATGTGACTCCGGGCATAGCCCTGAATACTCGACCGCTATCGTCGGCACGCGCAAGAGCGACATGGCTGCAAGTCTCAGTCATGCCATAACTTATAAACGCCCTGTAGCCGGCAAGCGTCAGTTGGTGGCAGTCATCAGCCGACGGCGAAGCCCCGCCAATGAGTACGTTGCGAATTTTCGCAGACAACCGGGGTTGGTCAAGCAACGACTTAATCTGGCTCGGCACTATAGGCAACAGGTCGATACGATTTATGTCATCAGGAATACTGATGATATTGCTTACAGGTAGTTCGACAAGTCGGCATCGCGCCTCGCAGGCTCTTACCACCATCATTTTCCCGGCGATATAGTCGGTCGACAGCGGCGATGCCAACACCGAATCTGCATCTATCCCGAAATATGTATTGGTTGCGCGTGCCGACACGCGCATATCTTCTTTCAATAGGCGTATATCTTTAGGCACGCCCGTCGAGCCTGAAGTATGTGCTCCGACATATACGGAGTCTGACAGCCACTCCGCCTTGAACTGGTCTACTGATGCCATGGTAATTCATCGAGGTCCTGCCATCGCTTCATGGGGTCACACCATAGACGGCAGTCATGCATCGACAAGGGAGAGCCTATATTATTGGAGTACAGTTGACCCGTACCAAGCCCCTGGGCCATAGATATATCATAGCGCGTCAGCCAGCGGGCAATGGCATAGAGGCCGACATTAGACTCAAGCGCCGAGGTCACCCACCAGCGTCCCGGGCCTATGATGTCGATATACTGC
>ERZ778504.2481-NODE-2481-length-9902-cov-4.486544_pt1 | contig 9902 bp, 5 predicted proteins | sample MGYA00510046_ERZ778504 | MGnify/ENA primary metagenome ERZ778504 (study PRJEB29527, sample SAMN07138964) | mouse gut metagenome | material: feces | host: mouse | place: China:Nanjing | collected 2016-01-25 ...
TGATTTGAAATCTGATTTGGTATTAGTACTTTCTGATGACAAGTATATATATATGATTGATAACTCGTGTTTCGGCGACGACACAAAACTTATGCCTCTACAAGAATATGAAAAAACAATAGACATTTCGAGGCCAGGCGCCGAGGCCGGGAAATCATATTATATTATGCTGGCAAAACAGCATGACGACGAGATTACTGTAATTCGGTCTATACCTGTCACCATGGCAACATCCGGCATCGAGGATGTGACGGTCGATGGTGGCGAAGGCGAGTACTATAATATGCAGGGTGTGCGCGTCGACAAGCCCTCGCACGGCTACTACATCAAACGCACAGGCACCAAGGCCACAAAGGTCTACGTGCAGTAACATCTCGTCAAATTTAATAACACTTTCAATATGAAATTATCATCACTTACCATACCGAGTCTCGTAGCTATCGCTTCGCTAATCAGCGGGGCTTGCTATGCATCGCCCCTCACGCCCGAAGCGGCCCTAAGCCGTGCCATGGGCGACAAAGGCCACAAGAACATGCCATCGCGGACGGCCAAGGACTACCGCCTTGTCTACACCGAGCCTCGCACCAACAGCGACGAGGCCGCTGTCTATGTCTTCGCCACCGGCGAAAAGGGCTATATGATACTATCGGCCGACGACGTGGCCTACCCTGTCCTTGGCTACTCTGACTCGCCAATCGACATATCGGAAATGCCAAAGGAGCTATCGCAGTGGCTCAAAGGCTACGCTCAACAAATCGAGGCAGCACAAGCATACCCCAAGACCCTACAAACAGCCGAAGAGGCGCCAAAGGCACCCATCGCGCCCATGCTTCGCACACATTGGGGCTATCGCGAACCTTACAATAAATATGTTCCCGAAGTCGACGGCGTACAAGGCTATTATTGCTCATCAGTTTGTGCTATGGCGCAACTGATGAATTACCACAAATATCCCGAAGTCGGCAAAGGCTCCAACACATATATCTCCGACGTTACCGAGCTGACAATCGACTTTTCTAAAGAACACTTTGATTGGTCAAACATGACCGACTACTACGACACTGCGTCAGGCGAGGCTCAAATCGATGCCGTGTCGCGTCTGATGTACGCAGTTGCCTTATCTGCCAACTGCATTTTTACCAAAGGGGGTGCATACTCCAAATTTAGCGATTTCGCCAAAGCGCTGAACAAGTATTTCGGCTATTCCGATGATATTTACATTGCCCAACGAGGCCTCTATTCTTCGGCCCAATGGCACAAACTGGTATATTACCAACTCGTCGAATACGGTCCGGTGGTCTATTATTCTGCTGATGAGCAATACACCAATGTAATTATTCTCGACGGTTACCGCAACGGCTTCTTCCATGTCAATTGGAACCTTGCCGGGTGGTGCGACGGCTATTACCGCCTCGATGCCCTGTGCCCCGATACCCCGGCTGCCGGCTTTGGCAAAAGAAACTACTACACAAATCATTCAATGATTTGCAATGTGTCCCCACACCAGCCAGGACTTAGTACCCTTCCCGAGCTCGTTAGATTTAACAACTGGTCTATAAGCCCTGTCGGCGAACAAAGTGGATGCCGCGTAAAATTATACGTAACACTACGCAATAACAGCGTCAAAACGACAAAGGGTGCATTAGGCATCAAATATATGGCCGCAGACGGCACTATCACATATAGCGAACCGTCGCCGGAGCATGAGTTTGATTTCTACCAGGGATACTATTCGAATGTTTATTGCCAGTCGCCCTCACTGCCTGACGGTCTCTATACTGTAACCCCGGTCTACCGTCCCTCTGGCGGAGAATGGCAGGATATCCCCTGTTATGAGAACCCGGAAAGCTATCTTAGATTACAAATTACTGAAGGCAAGGTAAATTACTACGACGACATATATGTTTCTCCTATATATACTGAGAATTTACAACTCGAGACTCCGCTTTATTTCAACCACGCCTACCGCCTGACTTGCACCATTGTAAACGATAACGATGTTACTTACTACGACAACGTCAGACCAGAATTCTGGACTTATGAAGACCATACCACCTTTGGCGTTGTTTATGGTCAAGGGGTTGCTATTGAGCTGCCTCCAAAAAGTCGAAAAGACATTGTTTTCGAGGGCGTAATGCAAACCTACACACACCAATACGTAGAATTCAAACCTTACGAAGGCAAAGTCTATATTCTTAGTGGGATTGACGATGTTGGACGGCCTACCATCAATCTAAACGACATTGAGACAAGCCTCGGAGTAATGACCGAGGCTCCCACGGTCGAGATGAACGACCTGCATATCACCGATATCATTTCTTCGGGAAATACATTCGAATATTCTTTCAGCGGAACTCTAAGCTGCATCGAAGGATACTTTGGTAACCCCTTGGCTGTGCGTATTTACAATGTCGAGGACACACCGGGTGAAGACTTACCTATTTCTTGGGCTTCGGCTTCTACGACTTTCGCGTTCCTGAACAAAGGCGAAAGCAAGACCATAAATGTCGGCGGCGACATCGCACCTTGCCAGGCAGACAAGGAATATAAAGCCGTTGCCGGATACGGTTTCGACGGCGAGTTCGTCCCCATAAGCAACTATGTCTATTTTACTGCCGGCGTTTCCGGCATCGAGGATGTGACGGTTGATGGTGGCGAAGGCGAGTACTATAATATGCAGGGCGTGCGCGTCGACAAGCCCTCGCACGGCTACTACATCAGGCGCACCGGCGGCAAGGCAACGAAAGTCTATGTGCCGTGACGGCGACCAAACATATCGTCAGACCGGTTATCCTCGCGGGGGTAACTGGTCTGATTTGTATAATATGGCCAAACACAGCGACACCCCGGTTCAGAAATTTTAACGCACCCCGGGGCGTAAACTTTTGATAAATAGACGAAATTTCACTAACTTTGTGCGATTAAATCGAATATTAACAAAATACAGATAAAAAACGAGATTATGAGTCTGAACATCATAGTGCTTGCCAAGCAGGTGCCCGACACCCGCAACGTGGGCAAAGATGCCATGAAGGAAGACGGCACCATCAACCGTGCCGCCCTGCCCGCAATCTTCAATCCCGAAGACCTCAACGCCCTCGAGCAGGCCCTTAGGCTAAAAGAAACTCATCCCGGCAGCACGGTGACCCTACTGACAATGGGCCTTCCCCGCGCTGCCGAGATTGTTCGTGAGGCAATGTACCGTGGCGCCGACGCCGGCATAGTGCTGACCGACCGCGCCCTGGGCGGTGCCGACACCCTGGCAACCTCGTACTCGCTGGCCCAGGCAGTGCGCAAACACGGCAACTACGACCTCATCCTCGGCGGCCGCCAGGCCATCGACGGCGACACCGCCCAGGTCGGACCCCAGATTGCCGAGAAGCTCGGCCTGCCCCAGGTGACATACGCCGAGGAAATCGTAGGCGTCGAAGACGGCAAAATCATCGTCAAGCGCCGCCTCGAGCACGGCGTAGAGACCGTCAAGGCCCCCATGCCCTGCGTGGTCACCGTCAACGGCAGCGCCGCCGAGTGCCGCCCGCGCAACGCCAAGCGCGTGATGAAGTACAAACGCGCAGCCTCGGCAAGCGAGACAGCCGCACTGACCGACACCGCCAAGGCTTTCGTCGCCGCACACCCCGAACTCGCCATCGCCGAGTGGGGCGCAGCCTACGTCGAGGCCGACCCCGAGCAAATCGGCATGGCCGGTTCGCCCACAAAGGTCAAGACCATCGAGAACGTAGTCTTCACGGCCAAGGAAAGCCGACGCCTCGACAACGACGACGCCCAGCTCGAAGACCTCGTAAAAGAACTTATCGCCAACCACACCATCGGCTGATGCAGCCCATCACCAATCATTTAAAGTAAAGCTATGGCAGACAACAACAACCTGATAGTATACTGCGAATACGACGAAGGCCGCGTAGCCGATGTGAGCCTCGAGCTCCTTACCAAGGGCCGCGTGCTTGCCGACCGCCTCGGCGTCAAACTCGAAGCCCTCGTTATCGGCGACAAGCTCGACGGCATCGAAGACCAGATATTCCCCTACGGCGCCGACGTGGTCTACAAGGTCGAAGACCCGCGCCTCTACCCCTACACCTCCAACCCCCACGCGGCAGTGCTCATCAACCTCTTCCGCGAAATCAAGCCCCAGGTATGCCTCATGGGCGCCACCTGCATAGGCCGCGACCTCGGCCCCCGCGTCAGCTCGTGCCTCCACAGCGGCCTCACCGCCGACTGCACCGCCCTCGAAATCGGCGACCACAAGGATGCCAAGACCGGCAAGGAATACACCGACCTGCTCTACCAGATACGCCCCGCCTTCGGCGGCAACATCGTGGCTACCATCGTCAACCCCGAGTGCCGTCCCCAGATGGCAACCGTGCGCGAGGGCGTGATGAAAAAAGAAATCTTCGACCCCGCGCACAAGGGCGAGGTCGTGAAGCTCGACGCCCGTAAATATGTCGACGACACCGACTTCGTAGTCGAAATCATCGACCGCCAAATCGAGAAATCGAAAATCAACATCAAGAACTCCCCCATCATCGTTGCCGGCGGCTACGGCGTGGGCAGCAAGGAGAACTTCCAGCTCCTCCACGACCTTGCCAAGACACTCGGCGGCGAGGTAGGCGCCTCGCGTGCCGCCGTCGACGCCGGCTTCACCGAGCATGACCGCCAAATCGGCCAGACAGGCGTCACAGTCCGTCCCAAGCTCTATATCGCCTGTGGCATCTCGGGTCAAATACAGCACATTGCCGGCATGCAGGAGAGCTCGATTATCATCTCGATTAACAACGACCCCAACGCTCCCATCAACACCATCGCCGACTATGTAATCACCGGCGACATCGAAGAGGTCGTGCCCAAGCTCATCAAGTATTACAAGAAAAACTCCAAGTAAGCAACCATGGCTAATTTCTATACAGACAACGCCGACCTCAAGCACCATCTGCACCACCCGCTGATGGAGAAGATTGTCGCGCTACGTGAAAGGAACTACACCGAAGCAGACAAATACGACTACGCACCCGCCGACTTCGACGACGCGATGGACAACTACGAGCGCGTGCTCGACATCGTGGGCGACATCTGCGGCAACACCATCGCCGCAAATGCCGAGGCAGTCGACCACCAGGGCGCATCGTGCTCCGACGGCCGCGCACACTATGCCGACGCCACCGTCGAAAACCTCGACGTATGCCGCAAGGCCGGCCTGATGGGCATGGCTATGCCGCGTCGTTTCGGCGGTCTCAACTTCCCCATCACCCCCTATATCATGGCAGCCGAAATCGTCAGCCGTGCCGACACCGGTTTTGAAAACCTCTGGGGCCTGCAGGACTGCGCCGAGACTCTCTACGAGTTCGGCAACGACGAGCAGCGCGCTAAATACATACCTCGCGTGTGCGAGGGCGAGACCATGTCGATGGACCTCACCGAGCCCGATGCCGGTTCCGACCTGCAGAGCGTAATGCTCAAGGCTACTCAGAAAGAGGACGGCACATGGGTGCTCAACGGTGTTAAGCGCTTCATCACCAACGGCGACAGCGACATCCACCTGGTTCTCGCCCGTAGCGAGGAAGGCACCAAGGACGGTCGCGGCCTGTCGATGTTTATCTACGACAAGCGCAACGGCGGTGTAACCGTTCGCCGCATCGAAAACAAGATGGGTATCAAGGGCTCGCCCACATGCGAACTCGTATATAAGAACGCTCCTGCCGAGCTTTGCGGTTCGCGCCGCATGGGCCTGATTAAATACGTCATGGCCCTGATGAACGGTGCTCGCCTCGGCATCGCTGCCCAGAGCGTCGGCGTTAGCGAACTCGCCTACCGCGAGGCCCACCAGTATGCCATGGAGCGCCGCCAGTTCGGCAAAGCCATCATCGAGTTCCCCGCTGTCAGCGAGATGCTTGCCGTGATGAAGGCCAAACTCGATGCCAGCCGCGCACTCCTCTACGAATGCTCGCGCTTCGTCGACATGTACAAAATCTACGAGGACATCGCCCGCGAACGCAGCCTCACTCCCGACGAACGCGCCGAGATGAAGCACTACAGCCGCCTTGCCGACGCCCTCACACCCCTTGCTAAGGGTCTTGGTAGCGAATACTGCAACCAGAACGCCTACGACTGCATACAGATACACGGCGGCTCGGGCTTCATGAAAGACTATGCTTGCGAACGCCTCTACCGCGACGCACGCATCACGTCAATCTACGAGGGTACAACCCAGCTTCAGGTCGTGGCCGCCATACGCTACGTCACCACCGGCCTCTACCTCGACATGATGAAGGGCTACGCCGCCAACGGTTTCGGCGGGGTGCTCGAACCCATGGCCGCACAGCTTGCCGCAATGACCGAGAAATATGCCGCCGCCGTTGCCAAGGTCACCGAGGCCAACAACCAGGCATACCTCGACTTCATGGCACGCCGCCTGGTCGAGATGGCCGGCTACATCATCATGGGCTACCTGCTGCTCGAGAGCGCCAAGGTCAACGAGGCCTTCGTCAAGACCGCCACGGTCTACACCAAGATAATCCAGGCCGAGGTCGCACGCCACACCGACTTTATCGACAACTTCACCATCGACCAGCTTGCCGCATACGGCATCTAATCGACAGCGTCACCCCCTAAACACACAGCACCCCCGGCGAAATCGCCGGGGGTGCTGTGTTTGTGTATGTCAGATAAGTCAGACAGGTCAGACAAGTCGGACATGTCTGACCCGACTGACTAACTATTTCACCTCTACCGTGGCAGTGGCGGGTCTGAGGCCCTTGGCTGTGGCTTTTATGGTGAGCGTGCCAGGGGCCTTGGCTGAGCGTGCGATTGCTGTTGCCGCGCCGCTGAAGAGCTTCATTTCGGGCTTTTGGAAGGGCAACAGGCATGTGGGGTCGCCGTTGGCGGTGGCCTCGAACGCACCGGCACCTGTAACCTCGAATTTTACCATATTGTCGGCATCAGGCACAGGATTGCCCTTGGCATCGACAGCCTCTACGGTAAAATAGACCAGGTCGTCGCCGTCAGCGGCAAGTTCGGGTCGGTTAGCCTTGATGCGCAGGGCCTTTGCCTTACCGGCCGTGCGTACTGTCTTCTCATCAGCCACATTGCCGTCGGCATCGTAGGCAACGACACGGATTTCGCCCGGTTCGTAGACAACGTCGTTCCAGCGCAGGCGGTAGCGGTCTACGACACTCGATGCGTCCTTGGCGCGGCGACCCTGGCTCTTACCGTTGACAAACAGCTCGGCCGAGGGATATGACGTATATACATATACCGGCGTCACCTTGCCCTCGCGACCAGGCCATGTCCAGTGCGGCAGCACGTGGAGCGTGGCTTCTTTGTCGTTCCATTTCGAACGATAGAGATAGTAGCGGTCTTTGGGCAGCGACGCGAGGTCGATAATGCCGAAATACGAGCTGTGGCTGGGCCATGCGTCCGTATCGTAAGGCGACGGTTCGCCAAGGTAGTCAAAGCCTGTCCACACGAACTGGCCCAGTACCCAGTCGCGGTCATCGTCCATGCCGAAATCGAGGTCGGGGGTATTAGACCACGAGCACGACTCGTTGTCATAGCTGTTGCTGTGATTGTCGGGGTGCATTACCACATTATGGTCCTTGAACTCGACCGGGAAGTAATACTTGCCACGCGACGATACAGTCGAGGCTGTCTCCGAGCCGAGGATGAGCTTCTGGGGCAGCTTTTCGTAAGCCTTGTCGTAGTGCTGGGGCTTGTAGTTGAAGCCGGGTATGTCGAGGGCGGCAGCAAAACCATTATCAAGCACGGCGCGGATTTGGTCCATACCGCAGGTCACGGGGCGCGTGGGGTCGAGGCTGTGAACCAAGTCCTGGAGCATGGTCAGCTCCTTGAGGCCGTCGGGGCCCCACTGGCTGGGAACCTCGTTGCCGATTGACCACATCACCACCGAAGGATTGTTACGGTAATTCTCTACCATGTTTGTTATGTCGCGCTCGGCCCATTCGTTGAATACCGAGCCATATCCGTTGGGCGACTTCGGGCGGAAACCCCAGTCGTCGAAAGGCTCGACCATGAGCATCATGCCCATCTCGTCGCAAAGTTCGGCAAGTTCGGGCGCCGGCATATTGTGCGAGGTACGGATAGCGTTGACGCCCATGTCGCGCAGCAACTCTAACTGGTGGCGAAGTGCCGACTTGTTGACAGCCGCCCCGAGGGGGCCAAGGTCGTGATGGTTGCAGACGCCCTTAAACTTGGTCAGCTTACCATTGAGGAAAAAGCCCTTTTCAGGCACATATTCAATCGAGCGTATGCCGAAGCGCGTGTCGTAGCTATCGACTTCCTTGCCATCGACACTCAGGGTAGTACGTGCAGTGTAGAGCCTCGGGTCGTCGAGCTGCCACAATTCGGGCTTGTCGACAAGAAAGTTCTGCGCAAACTCCTGGCCATGGGCATAGTAGATTGATTTATCATTTGCCACGACGTTGCCTTCGGGGTTTATGATATCGGTGCTGACCGTCACATGCTCACCCTTGCGGGCACCGTCGATTTTCATGCGCAGACGCACCGATGCGTAGTCGCCAGTGATTTTGGGCGTGGTGATATATGTGCCCCACACTGGTATGTGCACACGGTCGGTATTGATGACATGGACATTACGGTAGAGGCCGGCACCGGGGTACCATCGCGAGGCACGCTCCTTGTTTTCGAGCTCTACAACAAGGTCGTTGCTGCCGGGGCGCACAATGCCGTCGGTATTGACCGTGAACGAGTTATAGCCATAGGGCCAAAAGGCCACCTCTTTACCGTTGAGGGTCACGCGGGCATTGCTCATGGCTCCGTCGAAGAGGATGGTCACGTCGCGGCCGGCAGTATCGGGCACTTCGAAGGTAGTCTTGTACACGCCTTTGCCGATAAATGGCAGGCCGCCGGTACGGCCGGTCTTTACGGTTTCTTCTTTCTCGCCGTTCTGTACCACGGCAACGGTCTGTAAGTCGTTGGCTCGGTCGAATGGGCCGTAAATCGCCCAGTCGTGCGGCACACGCACACTTTGCCATCCCGAGGGCTCGGCCAGTGTGCCTTTCGAGAACTGCCAGCCCTCGTTGAGCGTAGTCTCGCTGCGCTGGGCCGTCGCGCCGACTGCGATGCCGGCAATAGCTAATGCTAAGATTTTTTTCATTGATATCTGATTACGAAGGAGTTTTATTCATTATTTTTCGTCGGCATGGTACTCTACCAGGCCTGGCATCGAGTAGCGTATGACCTTTGCCACTTCCACTCCGAAGTCCGAAGCCGCCTTGAGCAGTATAGGCTTGTAGAGCGTACACGTAGAGCCTACAAAGCACAGTGGCTGCTCACGGTAGTCATACTGGGCGATGTTTCTATTAAAGAAGAGCATAAAGGCCGCATATACCATATTATATACGTACGGGTCGTCGAGATGTTCGGCAAGGAAGGTCGAATATTTCGACAAGGTGCGGCTGGGCATGGGGCTGGTGTAAACGTCGTCCATGAGCACGTTTGGCGTGACCATGAATTTTTCGTAGAACGCCTCGGTGAGCCTTACCGGTGCGAGGCCCTTGAGCATATCGGCTATGAGCGTCTTGCCAAGGTATGCCCCCGACCCCTCGTCGCCGAGGATAAAGCCGAGCGGCGCCACCGTGCGTGTGATTTCGCTGCCGTTATAGAGGCATGAGTTCGACCCGGTGCCGAGTATGCAGGCAAGGCCGGGCTTATGCACCAACAAGCCTCGCGCTGCCCCGAGCAAGTCGCTCTCGACAGTGACAGGAGTCTTGAACTGCGCCACCAGCGACGACTCCATGACCTTCTTCTTTTCCTGCGTCGAGCAACCGGCACAGTAGAGGTAGACATGGTTCCAACGGCGGCGGAAGAATGCCTCGGGCAATTCCAGGCGTATGCTGTGCGAGATTTCGCGA
>ERZ778504.2483-NODE-2483-length-9896-cov-5.329133_pt1 | contig 9896 bp, 7 predicted proteins | sample MGYA00510046_ERZ778504 | MGnify/ENA primary metagenome ERZ778504 (study PRJEB29527, sample SAMN07138964) | mouse gut metagenome | material: feces | host: mouse | place: China:Nanjing | collected 2016-01-25 ...
TCTATATTGATTCATATAATAAGATAGCACGGAAAACACGTTTTTGCAATTTTTGCGTGGTTTTTAAGTTTTCTTAATGTTTTTTTATTTTTCCTTCACAAACTAAACACAGTTTGGACACAATTACACTTTATGATAAGTATCAAGATAGTTGATGAATTCACTATCTCCCCCTCATAAGAAAACTGCGAAAAAGCCCGGCGTGTCCGGGCTTTTTCGTGCCCTGCCTCACACACTGTAGCCCTGCATCACCATCTGAAGGGACTCGACTCCCCGGTACACATTGATATCGGGATAGTAGATGACGCTAATCACGATGGCGCTGCTGCCTCCGGCGTAGAGCCTGTCTGTCTCCTCCTGCCCGAAGTGCGCCGAAAGAAACGCGTGCCACTGTTCCAGATCTCCGAAGTACATCATATCATATTCCCGCCCGTTCTCGTCGGCCACCCGGTATTTTCCCACGTTTCTATTTTTCCCCAGAATCCGCCCCCGGCATACCCGCACATTTTTCTGGGCGAAAACCGGCTTTGGATTGCCGTTTCCGAAAGGCTCTAAGAGGGAAAGCTGCCTGACAAATTCCGGCGTCACATAGGACATGGGCATAGGCACGTCAATATGTATGACTTCCACCAAATCTTCGTCCGTCAGACCGCTGTGGGCGTTCAGAAAAGCGCGGAACGCCTCCACATTCTCCTCCGGCATGGACACCCCCGCCGCCATCTTATGCCCGCCGTACTTCGTGTACAGTTCCCTGCACTCGCTCATCTTATCATACATGTGATAGGCCTCTATGGAACGCCCCGAGCCCTTCACGCCCTCCTCGCCGCGGGTCAGCACAAAAACCGGTTTGTGGTACCGCTCCCTGATCCGCCCGGCGATGATCCCCGCCAGACTCTCATGGCAGTCCGGCAGAAAGACCACCATCACCTTATCCTCCTTAAGCGCCGTGTTCTCAATCTGTTCCATCGCCTGCGCCGTCCCCAGCAATGTCATCTCTTTCCTGCTGTCGTTTAACGCCTTTAACTCCCCGGCGATGGTAACAGCCTCCGCCTGCTCTTTCGTCCGGAACATGGCGAGCGCCCTTGCCGCCGTGTCCAGCCGTCCCGTGGCATTTAAGCAGGGACCGAGAATAAAACCCACATGATAGCCTGTCAGTTTCTTCTCCGCCAGCTCATTCACCGTAAGCAGCGCGCGAAGACCCGGATTCGAGGAATGCTCGATCTGCTGCAGACCGTACCTGACCAGAATACGGTTTTCATCAGTCAGCTCCATCACATCCCCCACCGTCGCAAATCCTGCAAAGGCCAGGAGTTCCCGCAGAAGCGTCTCCTTCTCCGCCGCGGACAGGGCGCCCTCATCGGCCATTTTGCCCAGATAAAGTTCCATCAGTTTATATGCCACCACCGCGCCGCAGATGCCCTTGTAAGGGTAAGTACAGCCGCTTTGCTTCGGATCCGCCACCGCGTCCGCCTCCGGCAGCGTCTCAAGGCGGCTGCCGTCCTCCTGCACCTCGTAGGGCACTTCATGGTGATCCGTCACGATCACCGTCATGCCAAGCCGCTTCGCCAGAGCAGTCTGGGACAGAGCCGCAATGCCGTTATCACAAGTCAGAATCGTGTCCACGCCCTCCCCGGCAGCCTCCTCGATCAGCCGGTCGTTCAGCCCGTAGCCATCCTGGATTCTGTGAGGAACCACCACGGAAACATCCGCGCCGCACTTTTCCAGACATGCCGACAATATGTAGGATGAGCAGACCCCGTCGATATCGTAGTCCCCGATCACCCGGATCTTTTTCTGCTCCCTCGTCTTCTCACAGAGAATGCCCGCCGCCTTATCCGCGTCTTTTAAGAGCGCGGGATCATAGAGATCCGCCGTCGTGCCGTGAAGAAATTTTTCGATTGCCTCATCGCCCTCCACGTCCCTGTTGCGTATGATTCTGGCAATCACCGGGTCAATCCCGAACCGCTCCGCTATCCCGTTAAAATCCGCTTTCTTCGCGGACACCATCCATTTCGCCATAAGCATCATCGCCGGACAACGCCGCTTCCGGGAATACCGCTCACTTTCCCTGAAATCACGCGCGCCGTCACACCTTTCTATATAATCAACAAAACCCTCCGAAAAAGTCACAACCCATTGTAACATTTTCAGAGGGTAATTTATCGTACTTTGTTTCATCACGCGTTCTGTGAACTCGGCGTGGGCTGAACAACTTTATTTCTTCGCTTTCACAAGCTTCGTGCGCAGCACATACCAGAGCGCGCCCGTCAGACAGATGGAGGAATACGTACCGCAGACGATACCCGCCATCAGAGGCAGCGCAAACTCCCGGATGGAAGAAACGCCGAACACCTCAAGCGCCGCCACCATGAAGAAGGTGGTCAGGGAAGTAAAGATACTTCTCGTGAGCGTCTGGGTGATACTTCTGTTGACCATATCCTCCAGACCTTCCTTGCTCCGCATCTCGCGCAGGTTCTCACGCACACGGTCGAAGATAACAATGGTGGCGTTGATGGAGTAACCTACAATCGTCAGCATACACGCGATAAAGGTATTGCCCACGGACACCCGTACAATCGCGTAGAACGCCAGCACCACGAGCACATCATGCACCAATGCAATAACCGAGCTTGCGCCGAAACGGATGTCCTGGAAGCGGAACCAGATATACAGAAGCATCAGTATCGTGGAAACGAGAATCGCCTTAATTGCGCCGGACTGCATCTCGGAGCTGATCGTCGCACTGATGGTTTCCGCGGTGATACTGTTCTCATCCACGCCAAAGTTATTTACCATCACCTCATTAAAGGCTTCTCTCTCCTGCACATTCAATGTTCTTGTCTTAATAATGATATCGTTGGAACCTGCCACCTTGGTGCTCATCACGTTGCCGTCCCCTGTGATTTTCTCAATATGGGGAACGATCTGCGCGTCAATCTCCTCGATGCTCATGTCCTCATTCAGCGTCATGGTTGTGGAAGTACCGCCCACAAAATCCAAACTGTAATTCATCGTCATGCCGATGCTCGACTTATTGATACCCATAGCGACAAAACCGGCCAGAATCGCCACGATGGAAATGCCAAAGAACACATACCTCTTGGAAAGGAAGTTGATGGTCTTTCTTTCCTTCGCCACGCCGTACGCCTTCTCACTCTGGATGCCAAGCGCATAGAAGATATTCACTAAAGACTTTGTCACCAGAAGCGCCGTAAACATGGACAGGATGATACCTAACATCAAGGTGATGGAGAAGCCTTTGATGGTACCGCTTCCCATAAAGTAAAGCACCAGACCCGCAATCAGGGTCGTGATATTGCCGTCTAAAATCGCGGACAATGCCTTCTGGAAACCGATCTTAATGGCATTCTGCACGCTCTTGCCTGCCGCGATCTCTTCACGGATACGGGCGAAGATAATCACGTTCGCATCCACCGCCATGCCGACGGTCAGGATAATACCCGCGATACCGGGCAGGGTTAAGGTCACCTCAAACGCGTACATCAGGATGACCAGCAGCTCCGTGTACAGGCAGAGCGCCAAAGACGCCGCCAGACCCATGAAATAATATACCGCAATCATAAAGATAACGACTAACGCGAAACCGACTGCCGCCGCGATCAGGCTGGTATGAATCGCCGCCGAGCCGAGCTGTGCACCCACCACGTTGGATCGCAGCTCTTCCAGCTCCAGTTTCAGTCCGCCGATACGGATGGTGGACGCAAGCTGCTCCGCCTCCGCCGCCGTGCTCTGTCCCGTGATAACCGCATTGCCGTCAGTGATCGCCGCCTGCACGTTGGGCACGCTTACGAATTCATCATCATAGTAGATCGCAATGGACTCGCCGTTATTGTAAGCTTTGGTGGTAGCATCCGCAAAGGCCTGCTTACCCGCTTCGTTAAAGGTCAGGGAAACCACGTTTTCCAGATTGCCCATGGAATCCTGCTGGGCCCTCGCCTGCGCGCTCTCCACCTCCGTACCGGAAAGCACGATGGAGCCGTCCGCCTGCAGCTCTTCAATGGTCTTATTTAACTGATACTGGGGCGTCAGATTGCCCTCCGCGTCCACGCCGTAACCCATCTCATAGTTGTTATTTCCCTCGCTGTCCGTCTGGGCAATAAAGTAAAGGCTTCCGGGCTTGCCCAGCTCCTCCAGAATCGCGTTGGCATCGGTAACGCCGGGAATCTCGATATTGATTCGATCGGTTCCCTCCTGATACACCTGCGCCTCCGTGCTGTAACCGTCCACACGCTGCTGCAGCTTGTAGATGGTATCGCTCATATCCTCCGCGCTGGGATCCTCGTCTCCCACTACCTGATAGGTGATACTGACACCGCCCGCCAGATCCAGTCCCAGCTTAATGCTCTCCGCCGCGCCCGACTTGTCCGAACCGACGCCGAAAACTGCCGTATAACCCAGCAGTCCCAAAATCAGCATATAGACGATCAGACTGACAACCGCTCTGCTCTTTTTCATGACTAACTCTCCTTTTCCTCATCGGCAAGCGCCGCTTTTATCATAATCGCACATTCGACACGCTTCCGCTGCAGTTCACACCCCAGCTCATAGGAACCGTTCACATCGCCGCTCTCATGGTAAGCGTTGGCCGCGCAGCCGCCACTGCAATAAAATTTAGCGAAGCAATCCCCGCACGCCTTCTTCGCGTAGACATTGCACGCCTTGAACTGATCCCGAATATCCCCGCGCACAATCCCCTCGTCCACATTTCCCATGAGAAATTCCTCCTGCCCCACGAACTGATGACAGGGGTAAAGATCTCCCCAAGGGGTAACCGCAAGATATTCCGTCCCAGACCCGCAGCCTGACAATCTCTTTGCCACGCAAGGGCCACCTTCTAAATCTATCATAAAATGAAAGAATTGAAAACCCTTTCCTTCTTTTTTTCTGCGAATATATTCCAAAGCAAGCCTGTCGTACTCCGCAAGGAGCTTTGGCACATCCTCCATGCGCAGCGCATAATCCTCCTTTTTGTCCGCCACCACTGGCACCGAGATCTGCTCAAAGCCCTCGTCGGCCAGATGAATCACATCCGCAGCAAAGTCCGTGTTGTTGTGGGTGTATGTGCCCCGCACATAGTAATTCATCTGATTCCTGCTCTCGGCGGCCTTCTTATATTTCGGAAGAATCTCGTCGTAGCTGCCCTGCCCGCCGCGGTGAGGCCGCATCAGGTCATGTATTTCCTTCCTGCCGTCTATGCTGAGTACCAGATTCGCCATCTCCTTATTCGCGAACTCCATGACTTCATCATCGAGCAGCACGCCGTTAGTCGTCAGTGTAAAGCGAAATTTCTTGTGATGCGGCCCCTCCAGCGATCTGCCGTAAGCCACCAGATCCTTAACCACCTGCCAGTTCATAAGCGGCTCCCCGCCGAAAAAATCCACTTCCAGATTCACCCGGCTGCCGGAATTGGCCACTAAAAAATCCAGCGCTTTCTTTCCCACTTCCAGACTCATAAGAGCCCGCCTGCCGTGGTATTCTCCCTCCCCCGCAAAGCAGTATTTACATGCCAGATTGCAGTCGTGGGCGATATGCAGGCACAGCGCCTTCACCACGGTTTCCCGGTTTTGGAACGCATCTATGTAATTCTCGTAGATATCCTCCGTAAAAAGCTGCCCCTGCTCTTTCAGAGACAAGATCTCCTCCACCGTCTCCTCCGCCTCGGAACGCTCCATGGCAAGCTCCTTCGCCACGGTACCAGCGATACTTTCCCGATCCTCATTCCCCTGTTCCAAAAGCCGCTCCACAATCGGAACCGTATCGTAAGCGGACTTGTCCATCACATGCACGCTGCCGCTGTTGACATCCATCACAATATGATAGCCGTTGCTGATATATTGATGTATCACAATCTTTCTCCTGACTCGTTTATTTGTATTGTTCAGCCCGCGCCCATGCGCAAAATCGCGCTTACGCGTTCTCCGCTGCTGATTGAGCTAAGCTCAATCGGCTTATTGAACGGGCGCTCCCTCAGAGTATCATCTGCCTCTCTCCTGATACCGAGGCTGCAAAGCAGTCCTCGTGATTGAGCAAAGCTCAATCTGTGCAAGCACGATTTGTCTGACAAACGATGCTCTGGCTGAACTAGTGCGCCATTTTCCAATTGCATACACTTTTTGCGAAGTCCAGAATTTCCTTATACAAGGCGTTTGAGGGAGGCGATGCGGTGGCATCGTTGACCGAAAACAACGCAGTAGAAGGGAATGCTGGCAAGCAAAAAAGGATAGTTAATTGGTAAATGGAGCACTAGGAGCGCACACGCAGACGGGCAGCCCCGTCATACCCTGTATGCCGAGCCTGCCCTCTTTTCTTATCTTCGCTTTTCTCCACGTTCTGCCATCATGCGCGGTATGCGGTAATTTATCTCGCTTTCTCGCAGCTCTGGTTTCCCACGGTACAGGATGTCTTACATGCGGACTGGCAGGATGTCTGGCACTCGCCGCAGCCGCCCTTCTTCATGGATTCCTTTAAATCTCTGGTAGATAACGTCTTAATATGCTTCATCGGTAATTCCTCCTTATGTATAGACTTGCTCACAACTTTAGACAGTATAGCATAAAACTTTCTGTCCGTCCAGTCTCATTTAGCGACCATCCCTCCGAGCATACCGCTGCCGGCGCAGAGGAAAAACACCGTCATCATGTTTCCCGCAATATCCTCCACACCTTTGTTGACCACCAGAGACACAACCACAAGAATCCCGAAATACAGCGCCCCCATGACAAGCCCCCACAGAAACTTCTTTCTCTTCTCCCGCTTTCCCGCAAGCAGGCCCGCCAGAAAAGTGACGATAATGTAGACCGCGATAATGCAGACGGAAACCACTTTCTCAGACAGACCGAAACGGTACAGCATAAATGCAAGAAGCAGCAACAGCCCCGCCGTCAGGATATACGCCGCCAGCATACATTTGATGATAAATACGGCCTTTTCCATATATAAGTCCTTTTTCCCCATGACTACCCCCTGTTCTTGTTTCTTTCCGCGCAGTCCCTGCCCATATCTTTTCCTTTCAATATCTGTTTTTCGTGAACCGCGTCCTCTTTTAAATATGTATTCCTCCATGCATTAAAACTTGACACATTCTTATTCTTATAATAATATTTTTGATTATAGATATCATAAAGGAGTGAAAATCATTGGATACCACAGGTGTCATACAACTCGTCTCGCTGGGAGTGCTGGTGTTTCTGTCAGCCTTTTTCTCCTCGGCCGAGACTGCCTTTTCAACCGTCAACCGGGTGCGGCTGCGCACTTTAGCGGAGGAGAACCATAAGGGCGCTATCCGCGTACTGGCCATTTTGGATCAGTACGGCAAAATGTTGAGCGCCATTCTGATCGGCAACAACATTGTCAATCTGTCCGCTTCTTCCGTGGCCACTACCTTTGCGATCAGTCTCTGGGGCAACAGGGCTGTGGGAATCGCCACCGGCATTCTTACCTTCGTGGTTTTGATGTTTGGCGAGATCATCCCCAAAACCTGGGCCATGCAGCGCGCTGAATTTATTTCCCTGATATTCGCTCCCATTATCCGTCTGCTGATGACGATACTTACCCCTGTTATTTTTTTGGTGGACATGCTCTCCAACTGGATTCTCCGGTTGTTACATATCAGCTCCGAGGGTAACAATTTCAGCATCACCGAGAAAGAGTTGAAAACCTATGTGGACGTAAGCCACGAAGGCGGCGCGATCGAGTCGGAGGAGCGCACGCTCATCTACAACGTGTTCGATTTCGGTGACACCGTTGCAAAGGACATTATGATCCCCCGTATCCAGATGACCACGGTTCCTCTAAGCGCCACCTATCAGGAGCTGCTCTCCACTTTCCAGTCCTGCATGTTTACGCGCCTTCCCGTCTACGACGAAGACCCTGACCACATCATCGGTATTGTCAATATCAAAGATTTTATTCTGGTGAAGGATAAGGAAAAATTCAGCCTCAAGAAGATTTTGCGGGAGGCTTATTATACCTATGAGTACAAGAATGTATCTGATTTGTTAATGGAAATTCGGGAAACATCCTGCAACATCGCCTTTGTCTTAAGCGAGTACGGCGCTACCGTCGGCATGATCACGATGGAGGACATGATTGAGGAGCTGGTAGGCGAAATCCGTGACGAGTACGACGCGGACGAGGAAGAACTGATTCAGGAAACAGAGGAGGGTCAGTATCTGGTGGAGGGCGGTATGAAGCTGGACGACATAAACGACGCCCTCAACATCTCACTGGATTCCGAGGATTACGATTCCATCGGCGGTCTTATGCTGGAAAAGCTCGACCGTCTGCCCCAGGATCAGGAAACCATCACTTTAGAGAACGGCATCACTCTGCGTGCTTGCGGCATTCAGGACAACCATATCGTGAAAGTGCTGATTACCCTTCCGCCCGAAGACGCGCAAGAAGAGGCGCAAGTGCCTGAGGACTCCTGATTATCATAGATTCCGGCGCCCCTTCGCTTCGCAGCTTTTCCTCCGCGCGAAAGCCCCATGTAACGCTGATACAAGGCAGCGATGCGTTTTTTGCCGTCTGAATATCCACCTCGGAGTCTCCCACATAGACTGCGTGGGAGGCAACACATCCAAGTTCACGAAGCGCCCGGTACACCGTATCAGGCGCAGGTTTTCTCTTCACTTCCGCACTCTCCCCGATGGAGACCGAAATAAATTCCCCGAAATATTTTTTGCACAGTTTCTTGACCGCGCCGTCGAATTTGTTGGAGACAATGGCGAGATGATATCCCTGCGCTTTCAGTTCAGCGAGCATTTCCTGCACCCCCTCATAAGGGCTCGTCTTATCCTCACAATGCTCCGCATAGTGCGCCTTAAATGCTGCCAGAGCCGCCTCGTAGTCGGGATTTTCCAAGCCCTGTGGTATGCTGCGCTCCAAAAGTTTGGGCGCGCCGTTTCCCACAAAGGTGCGCACCTCGTCAATCGTATGTACAGGAAAGCCAAACGTTTCCATGGCGTAATTGACGCTGTCCGTCAGATCCTCCAACGTATCGAGGAGTGTCCCGTCCAAATCAAAAATAACCGTATCTGTCATGCCTCTCTTTTCCTTCCTGTCCAAGATGTGCGCCGACTGTCTCTCGTACACTCTCCCAGCACTCACAAACTCGACCTCCGGACATTCCGCCTGCCTCAGCTCGGCTCCACGAGGTTCAGGATCGCCTCAATCTCCGCCCCGTTTTCCGGCGCCGGCTCCAGAATCTCATGCTTCCCGTCCGGTGTGACTCTGGCAATCATATTGCCGTCCTTCGTGTTTTCCATCGCGTAATACAGCACTTCTTCCGAGTCCCGCTTAAAGACCGCATAAACCCGATAGCACAAGCCCTTTTTATTCGCCTCGTCAGGCATATCCAGACGGGTAAGCTGTATCGTATCCGTCAGGTTTAACGTCATAAAGGAGAAATCCTCCGCCCTGCAGCCACACTTTTTCCCCTTCGGATAGACCTCGTCGTAAAGCTGCAGAAGAAGCGCCCCCTCCTCCTGCTGCAGCCGCTTAAGCCCCGCCTCCTTCTGTTCAAACAGGAACCTTGGCAGGAGGAGAAGCGATACCCGGTTGTGGGCAAAATCCTTAAACTGTTCCGGCGTCAGCTGGACGGTCTTCATCTGCCCGACTGCCTTTCTGCGCTTTTCCGCTATCTCCAGAACCGCTTTATTCAATATCATCATGCCGGTAAAGGGATTGACCACAACCTCCTCCACCTTATCCTGATTGGCTGCCGCCATGGAGACCACTCCCATAAAGGGCATTGCCATCACCATAGGACTCTTTTTGTCCTCGGGAATCTGCTGTGGCGAAGTAAAAATAGGCAGTGCCTGTTCCCCCGTCTCTTTGCGCAGCAGACAGGGCACAATTTTCGTGTCCTTGGGAAA
>ERZ778504.2484-NODE-2484-length-9892-cov-4.417810_pt1 | contig 9892 bp, 18 predicted proteins | sample MGYA00510046_ERZ778504 | MGnify/ENA primary metagenome ERZ778504 (study PRJEB29527, sample SAMN07138964) | mouse gut metagenome | material: feces | host: mouse | place: China:Nanjing | collected 2016-01-25 ...
CTTTAGGTGGTCACCTTCATCCGTTTTTAAGGGGGCAAGTTTACCGTTTTTTCCACATTAGTCGATTCTTATTATTCGACATCGACCAATTCTTTTACTTTTATATTGAGGGCTTTGCTAATTTTCAGTAATGTACGAAAAGTCATATTACTTCCCCCTGCTTCTATTCGGGACATATTTGACTTTTCAAAATTACAAGCAGCAGCTAAATCTTGTTGTTCCATTTTCCTTTTTTTCCGCCAAGCTTTTATTCTTTCGCCAATTTTTGTAAGAAATTCTTTTTCATTCATATAGTTATTATTTAAGATAACAAATGAAACGTTTCTCCATCTTTATTGGTTAGTTTATATGATAACTAAAGAAATATGACATATATGGATGATAATACTTATGAATTATATACAAAGCAAATAGTTGTCGTTTTACAAGAGTTGAAAAAACTAAAACAGCTCAAAGGCATTTCAGGAGACATGGACTTACTGGATGAAATCAGAAAAGCATACAATCTGTTGACTGATTTATCTGGTGACTGGAGTATTGGAGTTGAAAAAATCTACAAAATATTGGGCTATTACATACTTCATTCAGATGCTTCAATGCAAGAAAAAGAAAGCGATTGGAGTATTATTTCTGCTTTTTTAGTTGTCCTGGGAAAACTACAGAGTCATAACGATTACATAGCGACAAATCAAATTCTTTTTGAAGAATTACTGACTACAATTGAACACGAAGAAACGTTTAACAATACCTGAAACTTATGAATCATTTTCCGACCATAACTTTTGAAATCAATTCTGAAAGCAGCAACATCGTTAAAGTTGAAAACTTTATAGACTACATTATTGAAAAACTTGAGATACCTGAAGCACTGCGTGCACGAATAACACTCCCCGTACTTGAAGCTGTGACAAACTCAATTCTCTTCCGTAATGAAACCACGCAAAAAATTAAATTATGGGCGACCAAAAGAAAGCAAAAATTGGTAATAACAGTGAAAGATGCGAAAGGTATGAATACGAACAAATTACCAGAGAAATTAAAAAACAAAGGTTTCTACATGCTGATAAGCCTGCCCGACCAAATACTTTTTTCTCATAATGGAGCTAAAATAACTATGACCTACGATTTAAACAGTATAGAAACGTTGTAATCTGCGAACAAAAGAGCAGCCCGCAAAAAGGTTGTTGTCAGAGAAACCGCCAAAAAATACAACGTACAGGGGATGTACATTAATAGTACATCCCTTTCATTTTGCTAAAATATCTTTCATAAATGTTGCATAAGTAATGATTTTTAGTTTCCTTTGTAACCAGCCAGATGCAAGAGGTATCTGTGCTATTTGAAATATTGTAGCGTTAATGCGCGTTTCAGAACGGAGAATCTAGTCAATTCATGTTATAACAACAAGGACTGAAACGAACAGACAACGCTCACGTATAGGGTTTGTATATATTTATACAAAATCTTAGCGTGGGCTTGTCCTATTCGTTCCTTGTGGTTGACTAGAACCCTCCGTTACGTTTAGGCTCAAGTCCACGCTTTTTTTGTGCCTTATAAAAATAGTGGTTTGTACCTAATATAGAAATGGTGTAACAGTTCGGCAGGGTTACTGGCTTGGGCACATGGACAGGGATAACTCTATGTGAGAAAGGTAATCTTGTCGGCTGTTTTTTTATCTTTCCAGAAACCCAAGAGGTTAGTTGCACACTAATCTGAAAGCCGACGGCAGAGGAATTGCTTCGGTCGTCGGCTATTTTATTTTGTCCGGGGCGGTAATATAGGTTTGTCTGGAAAGAAGTCTTTTATAGAACATTTTAACGCAATTGCAATTAAATTAAGATGAGCGACATTATATCTTCGGCTTCCGTTTTCTATATTGGCAATGCAGGTACCTGTCCGCCCAATCTGATAAGAAAGAGCTTCCTGGCTAATCCCCAGTTCTTCTCTGCGTTTTCGTATAGCTTGTGTTACATATTTATCTATTTCAGATTTCATGTATAAACATTTTTGCTAAATACGGAATATTTTGCACCTGAGATATACCGCTCGTGCGGTAGTTTTTGTAAAATAAAAGGTTATTGATTCTAATAAATAACAGGTATTATGTGTGATAAAAACTTAAACGAGACCAATTCTGACGATAGTTTACTGAAGGAATTGAAACGTGTATGGGAAATCCTTAATAGTCTCATTTACGATTGGGAAAAAGTTACAGACCAGCTAATTGGCTTATGGCAAAATTATGCCGGTAATCCTGACATTCCGAAGGAGCAAAAAAAGCGAGCAAATGAATTGATACATCAATCCGTTTATGCTCTCAGAAAACTGACTGAAAACCAAGAATATTTACAGAATACCCGTGAGTTGGTGGAGCAAGCACTAAAAAAAGCAAAAGAATTAAATTCCTGAACCATGCATCCCATAAAACAATTAAAGCATTCTCTTGCTTTAGTTTTGTTTGAATTACCCAAAACTATGGTGGGTAGACTAACTTTATGTATTATTTTTGCTGCTTTAATAGCAATATTGAGCTTCTTGTTCTGGCAGGAATGTAGGAATGCTGATATGCGGGAACAAAAATATCAGAAATATATGAAAGAGTGTGACCGGGAGATTGAAGAACTCAGAAACTTACAGGAATATCCGGATTATGAGCATTGGATATAAGACTTTTTAGATTTGGTTTATAATATAATTAAATCTAAATTTGGACTTGTTAAATGTTTAAAATAAAATTATGGTTGATTCTTCAGAAAATGTACGTAGAGGGGTTCTTGGTGCGATATACGAATATAAAAATAGAAAAATTGTTGGTGGAGAAATACTTTTAATTGCTATATTATGTGGAGTATATTTCGCATCATGGTGGGTGTTCGGAGGTATTTTTATTGGAGGTATTCTGATGTTTTCAATCCGGATTTTAAGTTTCCTGCTTTGTTTAGCATTAACATTGGCATGGGGTGGAATCGGTTATGCAATAGGCACAACAATTAGCATTGCAGCTGGCTGTGTATTGGGCGGAGTTGGTTTATTACTGGGCTATACCGTGCATTTCAGTATCCGCCGTTAGGAAATGTCGATAGCAGAAACTCCGATGAAGTCACCAACTTCATCGGAGTTTCTATTTTTATACCTTCGGTATGATTAAAACTTGTTTTTGTGAATTACATCGTAGATTGGAACCGGGGTTTCTTTGCTACTTTCTTTGTCCGCCCCTTCCTGCTCACTGAAAGAAAGTAGCGGGGGCGAACCGCCCCCGCTTACAATATTGTATTTAACCCTGTCACTCTCGTGAAAAGTTCTTCCAGCATATCAAAGTACACACCCTCGTACTTGGCAATGTCCTTTGTCTTGCTCTTAAAGGTCTTCTTGCTGAATGTCTTTCGGTAAAACCGCATATTATAGAGGTCCCAATCCTCGTCATAGATGATTTCAAGGCGGTTCGCGGATGTCTTGTTCTTGGTTAGGCTCATCAACAAGCCGTTACCTAAATCCGTCAAGTTCTTGCTACCGGTCATAACAATAAATCGTTGTCCGCCAATCTGCTGTAAAATTGTCTGCGCTATCATATCATCTTGTTTTTAATTGTTGATTGTTGGGGATGGCGTGACGATGTTTCCACCGCCACCCATTGTTAAAACTCTGTCAGTTCGGCTATTTCGCTATGCTTATGCAGCCACTCTTTCACACCCTCCATATTATACTCGCTCGTTATGACCGCCGTATGGTTATCTGTGGTTGTGAAGCGTGTACTTTCATAGTTATCTATCCACTCTTTGAGGGAAGATACGCCCCATGCTTCGGCATCGTCAAACATGCCGTCCAATGCCGTAATAGGTTCGCTGAACCTGACAATCAGCGTTTGATAGGTTGCGTTCATCGGTTTTCCTCCTTTCCTTGTTTTGCTGTGAGCCATTTGTCCCTCTCGGCTCGGCACTCGTCCAGCGTGGGTTTGACACAAGAAAACAGTTCCCCGTCCGTGTGGCGGTAATCGTACTGCACAAGGGTGCGACTTCTCCTGCCGTAGCCTAAACTGAAACTCTCGTACTTCTCAGTACCTGCCGTTTGGCAGGTACTCACTCCGTTAACGGTCATTCGTGTGCTCATAATCATATCGGTTAAAATTCAACAATCAGTAATCTGTTTTCCATACACTTGCCTGCATCGTCCGGCAGCCGTTGGCTCAGCCAAAAATGGTGACTGCCGTAACCATAGGCAAAGAATTGGTCGAAATCCGTGTTTTCGGACAAATAGGCAATGGCGGTTCTTAACTCGCTCTCGCTTCTTGTGAACACGATGGTGTTCACAAGGTCAATCAGCAATTTTGGGATTCGGTCATTCCACAAGCAAATCATGCTTTCAAGTTTTACGTCCATATTGTTCGGTATTAATAGGTTGATATTATGCTGCTTCCATCCTCTGACGGATAAGGTTCATGTTATTGTTTACAAGACTGACAATGCGGTCGTGATACTCGGTATTACTATTGCACACACCACGGCTTTGGACCACCTCGAAAGTTGTCAAGGACACCTCTACCGTTTCAATGCGGTTGTCATCAATGGTAGCGGATAGGATAAGGGAATTTTCCCGATTATGATAGCCCCCTACGCAGTGGTGCATCAGCAGTCCTTCCTCTGCCATTTCTTTCACGCTCTCTATGACCTTGACACGGATAAGGCTGTCAGAAAAGACAAGTCCGAAAAATACGCCTTTCGCTTTCCGATATTTTTTCTCGTCCTCAATCGCTTTCTGACGTTGTTGTTCCGTTTTTCCCCGTTCCTTTCGCCAATAGCGTTTCTTCATTAACTTATCGTGTTCGGCTCTGAGGTCGGCAGGACAAATGTATTTCGGGCAGTTCGTGTCCTTGCCGAAGTGACGGAGAAAGTCTATGGTATCGCACCACATCGAGCCGTCCGGAATGGTGTAACCATTGCGGATACATATCTTTATGGACGCCCAATATTGCCCGATGTCGCAGGAACTGCGGATATAGTGGCGCAACATGGAGTATTGTCCTGCTTTCAGCAGGGTTTCCGCCCGGCTGTCGGAAAGGATAGCCGTGAAAAGGTCATACAGCAGGATGTTGTGATAGTCCCCCTTGAAGCCGTTGCGTTTCAGTTCGGGGATGAAACGCTGTCGGGGATAAGTGCAGGCGGGATTTATATCGTATGCCTGCAATTTGCCGTTTTTACGTATCTCCATGTCGCTGTATTCCGCCCATAGGTCGTAATAAAACAAGGATATGCCCCGCAGTCGGGCGATGGTTGTCGTTTTACCGTCGGGGGCAATCCACCGTTGCACCACTTCATAAATGGAATACTCGGCTGCCTGCCCTGCCTTGTATCGGGATTTGATAAAAAAGAAACGAATTACTTGGTATTGTTTGCAGGTGGTGACAATGGAGAAATACTCATTGTCGCTAAAAACGCTCTTTCGGGTGCGAAACGCTTTCAACTCCATGCCGCAATGGGGGCAGGTGCATCCGCAAATGGTGTCTGCAAGGTTGTGGTCGCTCTTCCACGAACGTCCACATTCGGTGCAGATGTTTGTACCGTCTGACCTCTTTACTGCATAGTGTTTGAAACAATGGAGGAAAGCGTATGCCTTTTGCATGGCGGTCAATTTCGGAAGTCGCTTGCTCATTCGTGCAACCTCTTTTTGTATGTGTGTTCTCGGTTTCATGCTTAAAAATCGAATAGTGAAAGTTGGGTTGTTTGTTCTTGTTTGGGGGTGGTTTTGGGTTTATTGCGGTTCTGCAACTTGCGGAGTTCCTCCTCTTGGTATCTGCGCACTGCCTCCTGCCGTGCTTCCGCCTTTTCCTCCGCTGTGAGTTCCACCACATGGTTCACTGCTACCCGACATTGGGCAGGATTGCCTACCTCTATCTCGTTCTCGTCATAGTAGTGGACGGCTTGTCCGTATATTTCTCCATCAGTGAAGCCGTTGCAACCGCTTTTCTGCACATAGTTCAGAATGTAGGTCACGCAGTCGTCTATGTTCTTGGCAGGGTTGCGGTAGTTCTTGGCAAAGAGCGCATCTTCCGCTGCCCGTTGCTCCAGATACATCTGTATCGTTCTCTTGAAATGGTCTGTCGTTTTCATATCGCTGTCTTTTTAGATTGTCTGTTTCAGTATCTCTCTCCAATAAATCGGCTCCACCTCGCTCAAAAGGAAGTCTGTAAAGTCCCTCCGTGCGTCTTTGCCCAGTTCATGATAGAGTTCCCGGAACACGGATATATTGCCGTTGATGTACGTTTCCACCATATACACGAAGATGTTGTCCACTTCGTAGTATCTGCACTGCTGTGCTGCCGTCTTGCAGCTTCTTTTTGCCATGTCTGCAAGGATTAAAGTGTGAATAACCAAAGTATGAAGCCAAAAAAGGTGATGACCGAAAGAATAAAACCGACAAAACCTATTATCATCCGGTATACGCTACGGACAATATCCCAAACGAGATTTCCGATTAAATACGTTATACCCGATATGACTTGTAAAATGGAGTAACATATTGCGATAAGAGCAAATTGCAGGTAGCGTTTAAGTCGTATAATTGCTGTCATAATGATTCATTAAAGGGATAAATAATTATAGTATTCTTTCATCTGCATAACTGTAATAGCTGTCTTTTGACACAATAAGGTGGTCATGAAGTTTTATATCCATCAAATTCGCAGCTTCCTTTATCCTTTGTGTCACTATATTGTCGTGGGGGCTTGGGCTTAATACTCCGGTCGGATGGTTATGCGCTATTATAATGGATGAACTATGCGTTAATAATGCGGTTTGTAATATCAACCGGACATCTATTATGGTCTTATCCATTCCTCCCTCTGAAATGGTAGTGATGCCTAAGACCTGCCCTGCATGATTCAGTAAGATAAGTTTTAGGTATTCTTTGTATTCTAATGTATCTTCGTCAAAAGCCTCCTTCATCATCAGTTTATAAGCCTCCTCGGAGCACTGGATGGTATATCTGTCTTTCGCTTTTACTTTGGGGCGGTAACAGACTTTAACTTCGCTGACCTGTTGAATGTTGATGTTTGTTTTCATGCTGACCTCCTTTTGGTTTGATGCGGATTTGGGAGTTGAGGGAGTGAGTTTCCAAACTTTATCTGCCTTTCCGTTTATCCGACATTTTTTTTGATGCGTCTTTCGGTCATATCGGTCGTTTCGTTTCAGGGGCTTTTCGGTGTAGAGGTTAGGAGATACAAGGTTTTGGAAAATAAATACCTCGCTACCGTAGGGACGCAGGGAAGATTTTTTTTCAAACCGCAAGGCTTCGACCTTGTATCTCCGTAATGACCTCGTAAACACCTTTGCTCCTGTAACGTAACGACAACACGATACGTCCGACTGACAGCAGACATGGAGGTAAACGGACTGAAAGGCAGATTCGGGAAAAGAAAAGCATAATACTATCAGTATTATTCATGTGTAAATTCCTATGGAAGATTGTCAAACGGAAAATTCATGTGTTCCTATATATATATCTGTTTTTCTTCTCGTTTTTATAATTATCTTTATCACATTATAATTAAGGCAGTGATATATGAATCCAGATATCGAGTACGAAAAATTTACTCAAGAAGTCTATCAAGAATTAGTTAATGCTGATGTTGTTAAAACAACAGAAGTTAAGCATAATATCAAACTTATTGGCAACTCAGGTCAAGAACACCAGATTGATGTTTATTGGGAGTATGAAATAGCAGGTGTCAAGCATAAAGTTGCCATTGAGTGTAAAAACTACAATAGTACAGTTCCTGTTGGAAAGGTTCGAGATTTTTATGGCGTTTTGTCTGATTTGAATAACGTTGCTGGTATCATGGTAACAAAGGTTGGTTATCAAGAAGGTGCAAAAAAATTCGCTTCTCATTATGGTATTAATCTAATGGAACTAAGAACACCAAATGAAGGAGAAGGAATTATCGGAGAAACAATATTAAATTTCGACATAAAAGTACGTCATCGCTTGTTTTTAGTGGATGAAGAATGGGCTAAAGCTAAAAATCTGAATCTTCAATGTTATAAAGAATTTCTTGATAGTATGAGTAAACTTAGTTGGCCTCCCCATAAATCACGTATTCAATGGAGCAACTCAACACATATTCCATTAGGAACCAAAGATGAAAAAATTCGGGACGGAAAAGGACAAACAATTACTACTTTTGATGAATTAGATAAGAAGTTACCGGAAAATTTTGAAGGAGATTCAGACTTTACGTTTAATTTTCAGGATGCTTATATAAATACTAATGAATTGGGGCAAACCAAAATAAAAGAAGTAAAATATACCTATGAAAGAGAAAATCAAACGACGGTTATTTCCATTGATGCCCGTGATTTTATAAAAGCAATACTCAAAAATGCAGAAAGCGGTGAAATCAAACTTATTGCTAAAAATGAGTGGAAAGAAAATAATAAATAGCTAAAAAAGGTATTTGATATAACTTAAGTACCATTCAGAAAATATTTTTTCTTCCATTTGTAAAGGATAACAAAATAAAAACAGGAAATATAAGCGATTATCTCCGGAAAGATATTATTTTTGTAACGTTAAGAGTGTTCTTTTGATTACTGCAAAGTTAGTAGAAATGTATATAATCGCTCGTTTCTAAATCGTTACCATTAATATACTCTTCGTTATAACATATTTATTTACAATAGGAAAGAGAATTGGGAATGCCTCGCTACGTAGGTTGTTAAGTTCACATTTATTCCCAATTCATTGGCTAACTGCTTTAGTTCACGATTGACTTGTGCCCCTACTTTGTGAATCCGGTTAGCCTTTTGTTGCGGTGTCTTATGTATGTTTGCATCAAGTATAGGAAACAGATATGTAGCTTTTTTCTGGTGATAGGCGTATTTCTCTATAATCTCCATAGCTTGCTCACATATCGTCACGTTAATATCTCCATGTGTCTTTTGTCGTGTGTATGATAACTTACCGTCTATGATATTTTCTATCGTTAGGTTGGCAATATCAACAAAGGGGACACCTGCACATAGATAGGAGAATTTGAACACGTCACGAGCCAGTTGACGAATGAAAGTGGCATGAATTGTTTCGGTGGTAATAATCGTCATGATTTCTTCTTTCGATATGGCACGCTTTTTAGTTTTGGTATTAAACTTGTTGATGTTGAACTCTTTAAACGGGTAGAACTTATCGGAGGTCGCTTTGGCTTCGATAGCTTTATTGTAGGCACTTCGCAGGGTTCGGAATTGCAAACTGATAGTCGTTTCCTTGTTCTTGTTGCTCCGCTGCCATTTTTCGTACCGTTTCAGCCAATCCACGTCAATATCGCTGAATAGGATGTTCAACTTGTTATTTGTAAAGGCTATGAGTGAGTTGAGCGAGTTGGTGTAAATGGACTTGTTTCCTGTCCTGCCTGTCTCTTTAAAGTCTTGTATCAATTCTTGGTAGAAATCTATGATAGTTTTGGGGGTATACTGTTTTGCTTTATTTTCCACCAAAGAAGCTGCCGTATAGTCTTTTTGCTCCGAATTAAGTTCAAGTATTTCCTTTTGGTATTCGGTTTTCTTGTCAAGGATAATCTTGTTTATCAGGTCTTTATTGGGACATTTCGGTTTAGGTTCATTCTTGGTAAAGTCCCAAAATAGCGGATTAACGGATAAACCAATACTTAATAGTTTTCTTTTACCGTCCTTGTGGATACGTAACATTAACGGACTTTCACCGTTTGATAATGTCTTGTATTTATAGCAAATAACTGAAATAGAGGCTTCCATGCTAAAAAAATGGTTGACGTCTCGGTTGACGTTGACAGCCAAAAATCACCAAAAACAGGGAAAAGAAAAGAGGTAGTCATTTTGTAACTACCTCATTCAGAGAGCGGAAAACGGGACTCAAACCCGCGACCCCC
>ERZ778504.2492-NODE-2492-length-9847-cov-4.088133_pt1 | contig 9847 bp, 5 predicted proteins | sample MGYA00510046_ERZ778504 | MGnify/ENA primary metagenome ERZ778504 (study PRJEB29527, sample SAMN07138964) | mouse gut metagenome | material: feces | host: mouse | place: China:Nanjing | collected 2016-01-25 ...
GAAGCAAAACCTCTACAAGACCACGCGCCTGTCGGCCGAAGAGTGCCGCCGCATACAGCACGACCTCGACAAGCTCATGCAGACCAGCAAGCCCTATACCAACCCCGACCTGAAGAGCCAGACGCTGGCCGACATGATAGGGGTGAGCGCGCACGACCTGTCGTTCTTCTTCAACCAGTATCTCGAGAAGAGCTACTACGACTACGTGAACGAATACCGCGTGAACGAGTTCAAGCGCGTGGCCGCCGAAGTAGACGTGAGCAAGTACACCCTGACGGCGCTGTCGCAGATGTGCGGCTTCTCGTCGAGGGCCACATTCTTCCGCCACTTCAAGGCGGTGACAGGCATCACCCCGGCCGAGTATCTGAAGCGCGATTAGTCTCAAATTTTTATGATACTCCGAGTCTCAAATTCTTAAACAACAATCACACAAATACTTATAAACCTACTTGTCTAATATAATGAATGGAGATATAATCGAATAAAAAAAGCTTTGCAATGTTTTTGACACGCGGTAATTTTGCACCGTGACCACATGGACGGTCACAGGCAAAACAAAAAAACCTAAACCAAAAACATCAATACCATGAAACCCGAGCAAGGCACCGTAGACCCCGTCGCTGAAGCCTACACCACCCATCACAGCCGCGTACTGCGATACATACAGTCGCGCATCAACAATGTATGGGATGCCGAAAATCTCGCTCAAGACGTATGGGTAAAAGTAATAACCAACGGCCGGGAGCTGCAGCCCCTGACCATAATCCCGTACCTCTACACCATAGCGCGCAACCTTGTCAACGACTACCTGCGCCGGCTCTACTCGGCAAGCATGTCGCACGACGACTACATCATGGAAGTCAACGGCGACTACACCGACGACAGCCTCGAAGCCGAGCTTTCGGCCCGCGAACTCGCAGGGTTGGAACAGAAGCGCGTTGAGTGTCTTCCCCCCATGCGGCGTACCATATATATAATGAGCCGCTACGACGACATGGCCGTCGACGACATCAGCGCGCGCCTCGACCTGTCGAAGCGCACTGTCGAGAACCACCTGCGCCTTGGGCGCAAGGACATACGCACATTCCTATCGAACATTGCATGACAATTCCAATCATTAACCTAATAGTATGAGTAAAACTAATCTTAGACTTATACCATGGCGAGGTACCGTCATCGCCGGCATGTTCACCGCATGTCTGCTGACGTACCCCTTCGAGGTATCTGCCGCACCGGCACCGGCCGTCCAGGCTGCCGCCACATCGGCAGTCACCGGCACCGTGGTAGACGCCACGGGCGAACCGCTCATAGGCGCGAGTGTTGTTGTCAAAGGCGCAAAACAAGGCGTGACAACCGACATCGACGGTAACTTTTCGATACGAGTAGCCCAGGGGGCCACGCTGCAAATCAGCTACGTGGGCTTCAAGCCGCAAGAAGTAAAAGTGAGCGGCTCACACCTCCAAGTGACCCTCAACGAGGACTCCAACGTGCTCGACGAGGTCGTAGTAGTAGGTTACGGCACACAGAAGAAAGCCACGATGACCGGCTCGGTAGCCGTAGTCGATGAAAAAGCACTTGAAAACAAGGGCACACTTTCAAGCCCGGTACAGGCCATACAGGGCCAGGTACCCGGCGTAATCATCACCCGTAACTCGAGCGCGCCCGGCGACGAGTCGTGGAACATGACCCTTCGCGGCGCCGTTTCGGCCAATGCCGCCACACCCCTCGTGATTATCGACGGCGTGGAGTACGAAAGCATCAACGACCTGCGCCTCCTCAACCCCTCGGATATCGAGAGCATGAACTTCCTCAAGGACGCCGCAGCATCTATCTACGGTAGCAAGGCCGCCGGCGGCGTCGTGCTCATCACAACCAAGACTGCCAAGGCCGGCAAGGTAAAGGTCGACTACAACGGCTCGTTCACCTACAAGCACATAGGTCTCTCGGCCGAGCTCATGAGCCTCGACGAGTGGGCCGAAGGCGTACTCCAGGCCCGCCGCAACGACGGAGCAAACGAGAGCGATACCTGGATACGCTACGCCACCCTTGCCAAGGCTTACAAAAACAAGTGGATAAACGGCAACCCCTTGAACATGAACAACGTCGACGACATGGTGTTCTTCGACACCGACTGGCAGGACGTGATGTGGGGCGACAGTTGGAGCACGAACCACGAAGTGAGCGTCAGCGGCGGCACTGACAAGAACACCTACCGTTTCTCGCTGGGCTATATGTACGACGACTCCAACCTCAAGTGGGGTAACAACCACAACCAGCGTATCAACCTGCGCCTGAACAACGGCATGCAGCTTGCCGAGAACTTCACACTGCAGAGCGTCATCGCCTTCAACCGCCAGGACCAGGTAGCCCCCACACAAATCGGTGCCGCCCTGACCGTGAACTCGGCCCAGCCCGGCTTCCCCACCTCGACCATCAGCGGCAAGCCCTATGCCTGGGGCCGCGACTGGAGGGCGCCCAACTGGCTCGTAGAGCTTGGCGGCGACAACAAACTCAAGGTCAACGCCATCAATATCAGCGAGACACTTCGCTACGAAATCCTCAAGGGCTTCACCGCCAACGCCGTGCTCGGTTTCAACCACTCGGAGGCTACCCGCAACATCAAGAGTGTGCCCATCGACTTCTTCCAGTACGACGATACACCCGAGGTCACATTCCCGCAGCAGAAGGACACCTACTACACCAAAACCAGCAACCAGACCGATTTCTACTCGCTCCAGGGCTACCTGAACTATACTAAGACATTCAAAGAAGCCCACAACCTGAGCGTAATGGCCGGTGTACAGTACAACCTCAAGCAGTACGAGGGCGTAGGCGTAAAAGTACTCGACATACAGTCTACCCTCAACGTACCCAACGGTGTGGGCGAGATGAAACTCGACGGCGTGGGCCGCTGGGAAGAGGCCATCATGTCGTACTACGGCCGCGCCAACTACGACTACAAGAGCAAATACATGATTGAGGCCCAGGCACGCTACGACGGCAGCTCGAAGTTCCGTCCCGAAAACCGCTGGGCATTCTTCTGGGGCACATCGCTCGGCTGGCGCATCACCGAGGAGGCCTTCATGCAGGGCGCCCGTCCCTATGTGAACGAACTGAAGCTCCGCGCATCGTACGGCAACGTGGGTAACCAGAGCGGTATCGACCGCTACGACGGCGCCCTGCTGTACAACATGGCAAGCACTGGCAAGAACCTCATCGGCGGCCAGCTTGTCGGCACCATCAACACCAATGGCAAGCTCGTGAGCACCGACCGCACCTGGGAGCGCATACACAACTACAACGTGGCCCTCGACTTCGGCTTCCTCAACAACCGCCTACGCGGTACCGTCGAAGCCTTCTGGAAGCACACCAACAACATGCTCATCGACGTACTCTACCCCGGCATCCTCGGCGACCAGGCCCCCAAGGGCAACAATGGCAAATTCAAATCATGGGGTTACGAAGGCCAGTTGAATTGGAACGACCGCGTGGGCAAAGTCAACTACCACATCGGCGGTACATTCACCTATGCCGACAACAAGCTCATTGACCGAGGCGGCAGCGGCGTGCTCCAGAACGGTATGCGCTCTGACCGCGAGGGTTACCCCCTGCGCTCGATATTCGGTCTCCGCTACTGCGGCAAAATCCAGACCGAGGAGCAGCTTGCCAAATACAAAGACCGCTACCAGGCAACATCGGAAATCGGCAATATCCGCGTACTCCGCCTCGGCGACAATATGTTCGAGGACGTCAACGGCGACGGCAAACTCACGGCCGAGGACTATGTATACCTTGGTACCGACGACCCCAAAATCCAGTTCTCGTTCAACTTCGGCGCAGAATGGAATGGTTTCGATGTCAACTTCGTGTTCCAGGGCGCAGGCAAGCGCACCGTTTACCGCCGCCAGGGCAACGGAGGCAGCGACCCGTGGCAGATACCGATGCGTACGGCCTATCAAAACGGCTCGAACCACTGGGTAGGCAACGTATGGAGCCCCGAGACTCCCGACAACCGCTACCCCACCCTTACAAACCTTGGCGACATCAACAACTACAACTACCAGTGCTCGTCGTGGCTTGTCAACGACGGCAGCTATCTCCGACTGAAGAACATAACCATCGGCTATACCATGCCCGCCGAGCTCCTTCGCCGCCAGAAAGTGCTGAGCAGCGTACGCTTCTACATCACCGGCACCGACCTGTGGGAAGTAAGCCACATACACGACGGATGGGACCCCGAAGCAGCGTCGACCGTTACCAACATGGCCCGCTACCCGTTTAACCGCACCTGGACATTCGGCGCCAACCTCACCTTCTAAAAACTTACCGACATGAAAAAATTCATCAAATATACGGTCCTCGGACTTATGGCATGTGCGTCGTCCTCGTGCCTCGACCTCTCGCCGCAGGACCAGCTCTCGGGCGACGACCTCTGGAGCAAGCCCGGCGACTACGAAAGTTTCGCCAACATCTTCTATGACTGGATACCCGACTTCGGCACAATCTACGACAACCTCCACGCCGACAAGCGCTCCGACCTGGTACGCGACAAAGGCGGCATCAACGTGTTTGCCGCCGGCACCAACGCCGTACCGCAGGGCGACGGCGACTACACCGGGGCATATAGCAACATACGCCGCTGCAACCTCCTGCTTGAAAACGCCGAGGGCTATGCCAACAAGGCAGAGATATCGCAGTACATCGGCGAGGCATACTTTTTCCGCGCATGGAACTACTTTGCCCTGATGCAGAAATTCGGCGACGTCATAGTCGTGGACCACACCGTAGACGTAGACGACGCCCTGATGACCGCCAAGCGCGACGACCGCTCGAAGGTAGCCGATTTCATACTCGACGACCTGCGCAAGGCCACCGAATACCTCAAGCCCACCTCCGAGCTCGACGAGGGCCGTGTAGGAGTCGAAGGTGCATATGCCTTCATGGCCCGCGTGGCACTGTTTGAAGGCACATGGCAGAAATTCCGCAACAACACCGAGCGCGGCAAAGCCCTGTGCGGCATAGCCGCCGATGCCGCCGACGAGGTCATACGCAGCGGCAAGTTCGAATTGTTTGCCCCCGCCACCCTCGGCGACAGCGCGCAGAAATACATGTTCATCCTCGAGGACGTGCCCTGCAACCCGGCAGGCATCCAGAAGAGCGCCAACAAGGAGTATATAATCAAACGCTGCTTCGACCCGACGCTCAAAACCGTGGGCCGCAACATCACCACCGAAGTGCTTGCCAACGCTCAGTACGTAAGTTCGAAACTCGCCGACATGTATCTGTGCTCCGACGGTCTGCCCATCGAAAAATCGCCCCTTTTCAAGGGCTATGAAACCGTGAAGAGCGAATGGCAGAACCGCGACAACCGCATGCGCTACACGCTCATGCGCCCCGGCGACATGTTCTGGGACGCCTCGGCCGCCAAGAGCCGCATAGACTGGAGCGGCAGTGACGAAGAACGCGCCCGCGCCAAGTACACCGGCTTCATCCCCAACTGGGGCAGCGGCTACTTCCCCCAGAAATGGGCCACAGAACGCTCACTGGGCACCGACGACAAGAACGCCAGCTACGACTGGCCCGCACTCCGCTATGCCGAGGTACTGCTCACCTACGCCGAGGCCGTCTACGAGCGCGACGACAAAATCAGCGACGAGGACCTCAACAAGAGCCTCAACCTTGTACGCCGCCGCGTCAACAAAAACATGCCGGCCCTGACCAATGCCTTTGCCAATTCCAACGGTCTCGACATGCGCACCGAAATACGCCGCGAACGCACCATCGAGTTCTTCCAGGAAGGCTTCCGCATCGACGACCTGCGCCGTTGGAAAACCGCTGAAAAGGAAATGCCCGGCAACTTCACCGGCATACGCCACACCGGCGAGTGGAAGACACGCTGGGCCAAGCCCAGTATGCCCACCGACGCCGATGGCCACCTGATAGTCGAAAGCGGCCGCGTATGGGCCGAACGCAACTATCTGCACCCGCTGCCCATCGACCAGCTCCAGCTCAACCCCAACCTGGGCCAGAACCCCGGATGGTAATGCTTTTTCAAAAGACTTTAACAACGAAAAACAATGAAAAACAGCAATATATTTCTGACGGGACTGCTTGTTGCCGCAGTTAGCCTCAGTGCCTGCGACGACGACAAACAGCTGACCCTCGACGCCCCCGAAGTGAAGCTCATGGAGGAAATCAAGCTCGAGGTGAGCGAAGTACTCCCGCTGCCGGTAGGTATGGACACGACCATAACCTACACCTGCGGACCCGAGACCGCCGACGACCTGACGGTCATATTCTCGTCGTCGGACGAAAGCATTGCCACCGTCGACCAGAACGGCACAATCCGCGGCATCAAACCCGGCGAGGCCATTATCACCGCCCAGAACCCCTTCGGCTTCCAAATCTACAACACCGTGGCATCGGTACAGGTGAATGTAATCCCCGAGCTTATAAAGGTTTCGAAAATCGACATAGAGAGCACCACCCCCGCCAGCGAGGACGGCAAGTACTATGTTACCGACGAACTCCAGCTCAAAGCCACTATCAGCCCCGACGACGCCACCTACCCCCGTGTAATCTGGAGCAGTGCCGACGAGAACATCGCCACCGTCGACCAGAACGGCAAAATGATATGCAAAGGCGTAGGCACGGCAGTGATTTACGCCACCTCGACCGACCGCAGCGGCGTTCGCGGCGAGTTCCGCCTCGACATCGACAAGTACATAGCTGCCACCGGCATATCAATCAAGCCTCTCGACGAGTCGGTATGCATCAACTACGGCTCATTCGCTCTTGATGTGACCTACGAGCCCACCGGCGCAACGGTAGGCTCGGTAGAGTGGACTTCAGACGACGAAAGCGTGGCCACCGTACACCGAGGCATTGTTACCCCCACCGGCTTCGGCACCTGCAACATAGTTGCGACATGCCTCGAGAACGGCGCAATGGCAAGCGTGTCGGTGACCGTAGAACCCGGCCTCTACATCTGGGATGCACGTTCGCAGTGGAAACGCTGGATTGTCACCAACGCCGACGCACCCGACATACGAGGCGACAAGACCTGGCACGTACAGTTCAAGAACCCCGGCGAAGGCAAGAAATGGCGCCGCGACATCAAGATTGACTGCAACAATAAGAACCTGTTCGAGATGCGCCTCAAGAGCTATCCCGTCCTGGCCGTGCGCATGACCAAGCTCAACGGCGGCAACGCCACCCTCGACTGCGTGATTGACGGCTACGGCAATGCCGGCAACCCGAACCCCAAGAACGGTATCGACCTTGGCGACGGCACACAGCTGCTGATTTACAACCTCGGTAAGGCCAAGAACTACGAGGGCTTAGACCAGGCACTGTTCCGCGTGTTCCAAATCAAGCTCGCCGACATACCCTACGACAACATGACCGATGCCACGGCGTTCTACGACGTCTACTGGATACGGACATTCAAGAGCGAGGACGAAGCCAAAGCATTTGCCAACGACCAGGTAGCCCGAGGCGAATAAGCAAACCAAAGCCCCCAAACCGCATGAGCCCCCCTGCACCGGGGGAGCCGTGCGGCGGGGCAACCAACCAACAACATTCAAAAAGGACAATGAAAAAATTCTTTTCCATCATAATGGCCGGAGCAGCCCTTCTCGCTGCCGGAGCCTGCTGCGAAATCGAGGACGGCACAACCGACATCGACAGCTGGCCCATGCCCAAAAAGACCTACGACCCGCAGGTTTACACCATCAAGCACCCCGCCATGCTCCATAGTGCCGACGACATTGCCTACACCAAGGCGCACCTGGGCCAGGCCCCCTGGAGCGACGCCTATCAGAAACTGCTCACCAGCGGTTTTTGCGATGTGACCTACAAGGCATCGCCCGTTGCCATCCTTGCCCGCCTCGATGCCGGCAACTGGGGCGACGGCGGCGGCCGCTGGGACGACGCAGGCATCCGCGACCTCTACTACCCCGGCATACACAACAACTACACCAATTTCTTCCGCGACTGTGCCGCCGCCTACCAATTAGCGCTCAAATGGCAGCTTTCGGACGACGCAGCAGCCGCCGCAACCGCATGCAAAATCCTCGAGGACTGGGCAGCAGTGAACAAGGGCATACTTGTCGGCCGAGGACCCCGCTTCAAAGACGAGGTCGTCGACCCCAACGAGTACCTGATTATGTTCCAAATCCATCAGGCCGCCAACGCCGCCGAACTCCTGCGCAACTATAACGGCTGGGGCGAGAGCGACAAGTTCAAGGCCGTATGTACCTGGCTGTCGGACAGCTTCGCACCTTTCTGCTCGAAGTTCCTTGCCAGCAACATCTACGACCACTCGTGGATGAACTGGGACCTCGCGTCGATGACCGCCCTCCTCTCCATCGGCATCCTCACCGAGAACCAGGACATGATAAACGAAGCCATACTCCACTTCAAGCAGGGCGAAGGTCCCGGCTGCATCATGGGCAAGGGCGTAATCGCCGTTTACGATGACCCCTCGGGCACAGGCGAGAAACTCGCACAGGGCAACGAGTCGGGTCGTGACCAGGGCCACAACGTACTGTGCGCCGCCATGGTGGGAACTTTCTGCCAGATGGCATACAACATCGGCGAAGACCTCTTTGCCTTCGAGGACGCCCGCGCCATAGCATTTGCCCAGTACATTGCCAAGTACAACATTGTCAAGCCCGAAATCGGCACTGACTACAACAAGAACAATCTCTCGGCGGCTTCGTTCCGCTATGCCGAAAGCACCATACCGTTCACCGAGTACACCTACAGCGGCAACCTGATGACGGTAATTTCGGGGGCGGGCCGAGGCGAAATTCGCCCCTGCTGGGACCTTTGGAACGGCTATTGCAAGAGCCACGGAGTGAAAGCGACCTATATCAAAGAGATGGCCGACATGTTCCGTCCCGACGGCGGCGGCGGTCACTACGGCGGTTCGTCGGGCGGCTTCGACCAGTTGGGCTTCTCCACACTGATGTACCACCGCGAGTAATAATTTCCGGCTAAAACACTTTAAATACCAAAAAATCATCCGGGGTTCGTATTATTTTGAGACATTATATATCAGAAGTATTATCGCCTCCTTTACTACGAACCCCGGAATTTATATTTACTAAACCTATCATGCGCATTTTCTCTACCCTATTGCTTCTAAGTGCCCTAAGCTGCGGCGCCACCATAGTCACCTACCCTGCCGGGGCCGGTGTAGAAACAATCAACGACTATACTGTCGAAGTACGTCAGAATGGTGGCACATGGCAGCCTGTAGCCGTATACCCTGTCAAGGTCGACGAAGTGCGCGACACCAAACACTGCGTCGAGACGGCCTCGATGGCCTATTTCGACTTCGACGGCACGGTCGACGTGCGCGTCATCCACAACCGGGGCGCCGTCTGTAACGGCCGCATACGCCCCCTCTCCTACAATATCACGCCGGCGGTGAGCGGCGACACTCTCACCTTCCCGCTCGACAGGCCCCGCAACATCTCGGTCGAGGTCAACGGCGACATTTTCCACAACCTACACCTCTTTGCCAACCCTCTCGACACACACCGCCCCACGGCGAAGGAAATCAAGCGTGCCGGCAAGAAGGGCAGCAAACTCATATATTTCGGACCCGGGCTGCATGAAATCGAGGGCAATACGATGCGCATACCCTCGGGGGCGACCGTATATATCGACGGGGGCGCCCGCGTATGCGGCACCCTGGTAGCCGACAGCGCAAGCGACATACGCTTCTATGGCCGTGGCGAGGTACACCCCGCCGGGCGCGGCGAGGGCGTGTATGTCAAACGCTCGAAGAACATCAAGGCCGAGGGCATAATCGTGACACAGATACCCGTCGGCGGCA
>ERZ778504.2502-NODE-2502-length-9788-cov-2.910100_pt1 | contig 9788 bp, 7 predicted proteins | sample MGYA00510046_ERZ778504 | MGnify/ENA primary metagenome ERZ778504 (study PRJEB29527, sample SAMN07138964) | mouse gut metagenome | material: feces | host: mouse | place: China:Nanjing | collected 2016-01-25 ...
CTTTTATCATTTTACCATACTCCCGGCAAAAAAACATCTGCAACATGATTTCCTTATACGAAAACGATTCCCTTTCACAGCCATGCAGATACCTCCATAAAACGGTTACCGCCTTTCCCTGCCGGCAAACGAAAAAGGCGTACCGCAGCACACGTTCACCGTGAACTGCAATACGCCTGCCAAACGCATCCTACAACGTTTTACAACTCCTAAATATTTGAATCACTCTGCCTGTCAGAAATACGCCGTCTATACGCAGCGTCCGCCTGTTTCAATGACCGGCTGACATTCTTTGATATGAATCTGCCATGCCTGAAACCCGTTTATCGCTTCTGGCACAACAAAGCCAAACTGCTTTAATGCAGCGCCGCTTAAGACTTCACCGGAACCAAATCCATATGGCAGCCGCCTTCCGGGATATTTTTCTTTCAGGTCCTCGTTCAGAAACAGCTGATAGCCGGCTTCATCCTTTAATCCCTGCACTTTTACTCTGACCGGCGCCGGATTGGCCTGCGCGTGATGATAAACGGCGCTGACCATCGCTTCCCTGCCGGACGGGTCCGCGATTTCCCATACGGTGCACGTACCTTCATATGGACTGGATATCCTATAATATTCGCCATACTGTATGAGCTCGTAATATTTTTTAAATCTGCTTATCTGCTCTTTTACTTCCGCCTTTTCTTCCTGTGTCAGTGTGCTGATGTCCAGTTCATAGCCAAACGTGCCTGCCATCGCCACACACCCTCTTGTAGAAAGCGGTACTGCCCGTCCGGTCTGATGATTCGGGGATGTCGAGACATGCGTTCCCATCGCAGAAACCGGATATCCAAAAGAAGCCCCGTACTGAATGCTCAGTCTTTCAATCGCATCTGTAGTATCGCTGCCCCATGACTGCGGCATATAGTAAAGCATGCCGGCATCAAACCGGCCCCCGCCTCCGCCGCAGCCTTCAAACAATATATCCGGAAATTTTTCTGTCAGTTCTTCCAATACCCTGTACAGTCCCAGCACATATCTGTGAGCAAACTCTCCCTGCCGGCCGCTGTCCAGCAGTCTGCTGAATTTATCACAGATTGCCCGATTGCAGTCCCATTTCACATATGAAACCGGTATCCCGTCGAGCAGCTTCGAAATTCGTTCTATAATGTAATCCTGTACGTCTTTTCTGGAAAAATCCAAAATCCACTGACATCTGCTCAGGCAGGCTTTTCTTCCGGGAATTCCTACTGCCCAGTCCGGGTGGCGTCTGTATAAGTCGCTGTCTTCGGATATTCCTTCCGGCTCCAGCCAGATGCCGAACTGCATCCCTTCTGCGGTAATACGCTCTGCCAGCTCCTTTAACGTACAGCCAAGTTTCTTTTCATTCGCAAACCAGTCGCCCAGTCCGGAACTGTCATCTTCCCTGTTTCCAAACCATCCGTCATCCAGTGCAAACAATTCTATTCCCAGCTGCTTTGCCTGTTTTGCGATTTCTGTCAGTTTTTCTCCGTTAAATTTAAAATAAGTTGCCTCCCAGTTATTAATTAATATCGGGCGGCGACTGTCTTTCCATTTTCCCCGACAGATATGCTCCCTGATTACCTTATGTAAATTTCTGCTTAGCTTTCCTGTTCCGCTGCTGCTGTGCGTCATGATTACTTCCGGCAGCCAGAGCATATCGCCGTTTTGCAGCTTCCAGGAGAAATTATCCGGATGAATCCCGCAGATCAGTCTGGTTCTGTCAAGCTGATCCTTCTCTGCCTCGATCAAAAATTCCCCGCTGTAAACAAATGAAAAACCATAGCAGCTCCCCATTGTTTCATTCGAGCCTTTTTCACATACTATGGCAAAAGGATTGTACTGATGGCTGCTGGATCCCCGGACACTTCCAATCGCCTGTATGCCATGATGGATCTTTTCTCTTTGAAAGTTCATCTCCATGCTGTGCCTTCCATAAAAAGATATCCACTCAAAATCGCCGTACTCCCAGTCAAGATTCATACTGGCTGCCTTATTTAAAATCACGTCTTCTTTTCCGTAATTGGTTATTTTGACAGCCCTGGTAATGATATCCATCTCCTCCAGTATCCCGTAATAAAGCTCTGCCTCCAGGCCGGAATATGCGTCAGCCAGCCGGATGATCAGCGTTTCCGCTTCTTCATTTTGTGCATACGCCGCCGGAAGTCCTGGAATTTCATATTTCCCTTTCTGTACACGGTATCCGGTATAGCGCAGCTCCGCCGCCTGACTTCCGTCTTTATTCTGTACTCTTAAGGAAGTGATCCTGTAATCGCCGGTTCCAAAACTGCTGTATTCCTGCGGAAGAGAATCCAGGGAATAGGTCCTGTCACGCTTTCCTATTTCATATGGATTGCCTGAAAAGCCTCTGTCTGCCCGGTAAATCAAAAGAGATTTGTCACTGTGATCCGTTTTTTCCCCATAATACGTATGCAGCAGAACATTCTGTGTATCTGCCTTCATCTGATAGGTTGTATTTTGGGTCTGTAATGTAAAAATCCTGTTCTCATCATCGATGATTATCGCCATATTTACGCTTCACTCCTTTGCTCCAGATAATAAAAACCGTACGCCGGAACAGACAGATCCTGCAGCACATAACTCTTATCTGTCAGCATATCCTTAAATTCGCCGGAATCATGCGGAAACGTAACGGTCTTATCCCACTCCGTGAAATTAAATACGCCTATAATTTTTTGTCCATCCGCGTACCGTCCGATAGCGAGCAGACCATCGTCGCCCGTATCCAGCGTCCACACATCCGCCTCCGTTCCAAACGCCGGACAGGTTCCGCGCAGAGCGAGCAATGCGTTCAGTCCGCAAAATACTCTTCCCTCAGGAGTCTCCAGATCATGCATACGCTCCGAAAGCTCCCATCTCATTTTGCCCCGGTGCAGATAACGACTGTCAGCTGCTTTTTTCGGATCGTCTTTATAGCTGTAATCATTTACCTGAGCCAGTTCGTCCCCACTGTATAACATTGGAATGCCGGTCTGCATAAACATCATGGCATGCAGTGTCAGATCGAAGCATACCGCCCGTTCCATCGCTGCATGATCCTGTTCAAATCCTGCCTTTTCAATGCCGCACAGACTTGCCGTTGTACCGCAGAGGCGGGCGTCGCCGCTGGCAATATCATCATTGTACAGCTCGCCCCGGCTGTTGCTGTCGCCTGTAAATCCCTGGAAGTAATCGTTCAGGTACCGCTTATGGAGTACTTCATCTGTACCAAAGCTCTGTTTCAGCCATTCATAATCCAGCCCCCAGCCGATGTCATCGTGACAGCGGAGATAATTCAGAAATACATATTTCTTTGGCAGTGCATTGACCGCATCCAGCTGCCTGCGAAGCAGACGCGTATCCCTGGTAGCCACCGTATGCCATGTCGTACACATCGTGGTAACATTGTATAACAGATGGCACTCCGGTTTGTCAATACTTCCAAAATACGGAACTACCTTGACCGGTTCCATGACCACCTCGCCCAGCAGGATCACGCCCGGACAGACAATTTCACCGATGATGCGCATCATACGGACGATCGTATGAACCTGCGGAAGGTTCCGGCAATCCGTTCCCAGCTCTTTCCATATGTACGGCACGGCATCGATACGAATCATATCCATACCTTTGTTCGCCAGAAAGAGAAAATTATACATCATCTCGTTGAATACCCGTGGATTCTGATAGTTCAAATCCCACTGGTAAGGATAAAAGGAAGTCATGACATAATGGTTACAGTCATCCAGCCAGGTAAAATTTCCCGGCGCGGTAGAAGGAAATACCTGCGGTACGGTCTTCTCATACTCTGCAGGTATGGCAGGATCCGAATAAAAGAAATACCGGCTCATATATTCCCCGTCTCCCTGACGGGCTCTTTGCGCCCATTCGTGGTCCTGGCTGGTATGGTTCATGACAAAGTCCATACACAGACTGATTCCTTTTTTATGGCATACATCCGCCAGTTGTTCCAAATCTTCCATCGTTCCCAGATCAGCCCTGACTTTACGAAAATCCGCCACAGCATAGCCGCCGTCGCTGCGTTCCGCCACTGTATCCAAAAACGGCATCAGATGCAAAAGATTTACGCCCGCCTGCTCAACGTACGGCAGCTTTTCCCGCAGTCCGTTCAGATTTCCGGCAAAATTATCTATGTACATCATCATGCCTGTAAGCGAATTGGATTTGTACCAGTCCGGATTTTCTTCTCTCTCCAGATCCCGTTTTTTCAATGCTGCTGACCGTTCGGCAGCATAATCATAGAGCTTCTGACACAGCTCGGCAAACATGGAACCATTGTCATAAAGCTCCATATACAGCCAGCGCAGTTCATCGATATGGCGCGACATACGGTCCTGGAACAGTTTTTCTTCTTTACTGGTCATTCTTATCACCTGCTTTCTTAAAGTAAATTCAGTTTTTCAAAGGCGCTGTAAAGGCCGTCTTCTGTTACTGACGGGCATACCATATCGGCAATCTGCAAAAGAGCCGGACTGCCGTCGGCCATACAGACGCCGGTTCCCGCGGACTGAAGCATTTCCAGATCATTCATGCTGTCTCCAACCGCAATCGTATCCTCTGTGGAAATGCCCAGAAACTCACATAACCTCTCCACTGCCTTCCCTTTATCAAAATCCTTGCCCGAGAGTTCTCCATTCACAATACCGCAGGCATCTTCATCCTGTATACAAAAATCAAACTCTTCCTGCAGCATCTGCATCGGTTTTTTCAGACGCTCTGCCCCGCGGCTCATAAACGCCATCCCGTAGACCGGTTCGCCATCGTATTCAGACATCGGGCGGATACCCAGTTCATTTTCAATCTGAATCCGCCACCGCAGCAGCTCGCTGTTGGCTTTGGATTGTATATTTTCTGCCAGAAATTCCTTGAAACCCTCGTCCGTATAGCTATGATTCCTGCCCCCTATGGTACGGAAAATGCCGCTTTCCCTGAAAATATCCAGTACCCTTGTCTGCTGCTCCGGGGTCATTGGGCAGTCATAAACCACCTGGCCGTTATACTCGATATAACCGCCGGCACTTGCAACCAGCCCGTCAAAGCCATACTGCATCACAGGAAACAGCATCCCGTAATTCCGTCCGGAACACAATACTACTTTGTGCCCGTTCTCTCTTGCCCGCTGAACCGCCTCAACCGCAGATGGGGGCGGGACATTTTTCCCTGGTTCGGTCAGAGTACCGTCAATATCCAAAAAAATTAATTTCTGATCCATGGTAACCTCCATTCACAATCTTAAATGAACTCGCTTTCATTCCGTTTATTATATAATTCAAAAATTTGTCTGTCAATTGCTCCTTCTTCTTTTTCTGTTTTGAACAAAATCCAGAATCGATTTTTGTATAATCTGCCATTTTTTAAATTTTTTTGTCTGTTATATTGACTTTGTAATCACCTGCGTGGTATCCTCCATTCATGATGAACACGCGTACATCTCGTAATGTTCTTTGATGTATCGAAATAATAATTCAAGGAGGGAATTATGAACTACGATTATGCAAAAATCGCAAAAGAAGTCATTCAGGCCGTAGGCGGTTCAGAAAACATCAAATCTGCCGCCCACTGCGCCACCCGTCTGCGTCTCATTGTCGCAGACCGTTCTCTGGCCGACGATGAAAAAGTCGGAGAAATCGACGCCGTAAAAGGAACCTTTTTCACAGCCGGACAGTATCAGATTATCTTCGGCACCGGTCATGTCAACCGTGTCTATGAACAGATTACCCAGCTGGGTATCGCGGAAACTACTGCAAGCGAAGCAAAAGAAGCCAAAATGGACGGCAAAAACCAGTTGCAGAAAGCCATTCGTACTTTTGGGGATGTTTTTGTACCTGTAATACCAGCCCTGGTAGCCACCGGTCTCTTCCTTGGTTTAAAAGGCGCTCTGCTTAACAACAACTTCCTGGCTCTGTTCGGTATGACCAACGCCGATATTCCAAATACGTTTCAGGTTCTGGTAGACGTACTTTCCGGCACTACGTTCGCTTTTCTGCCTGCGATTGTGTGCTGGTCCACGTTCCGCGTATTTGGCGGCTCACCGGTTCTCGGACTGATTCTGGGACTGATGCTGGTAAATGGCTCCCTGCCAAACGCCTACTCTGTCGCAGACCCTGCCAGCGGCGTAACACCGCTGATGCTTTTTGGCTTTATTCCAATCGTAGGCTATCAGGGAAGTATCCTGCCAGCCTTTGTAGCCGGTGTCATCGGCAGCAAGCTGGAAAAGAAGCTGCGCAAAACAGTTCCTGCAGTTTTCGACTTCATGATTACCCCGTTTCTGGTGCTGTTTATTATGCTGATTCTTTCATTGCTTGTAATTGGACCGCTCCTTCACGCACTGGAAAACGTTTTGTTAGTCATCGTAGAATACGCACTGGAGCTTCCTCTGGGTATCGGAGGTCTGATCGTCGGCTTTTTCTGGTCTATTATCACCCTTACGGGTGTCCATCATATATTTAATATGCTGGAGATCAGCCTGCTGGCAAGCACTGGTTTCAATCCTTTTAACGCTATTTTGTGTATGTGCGGCTTTTCCTCAGCCGGTGTATGTCTTGCCATCTCTATCAAGGCCAGAAAAAAAGAAATCCGTGCCATCGGTCCCAGCGCTACGGTATCGGCCCTGCTGGGTATCGGCGAACCCGCATTGTTCGGCGTTATCCTGCGTTATGGCATGAAACCGTTCCTTCTCAGCTGCTCCATCAACGGCGTGGCTGGTATGATTGCCATGCTGCTCGGAATGAAAGGCACTGGCAATGGTATTACCACAATTCCCGGTATGCTGCTGTACATATATAGTCCATCCCAGCTGATTATGTACGTGGTGCTTGCCCTTACTGTTTTTATTACTGCCTTCTGCCTGTGCTGGTTCTTCGCAGTACCTCCGGAAGTCATGGAAGCCGATAACAAAGGAAAAAAAGATGCCCCGGCCCCAGCTCCGGCGCCTGCTCCGGCTCCGTTTCCGAACGTACTGGGCTCCGCAGCCAAAGGAACATTCGTTCCTATGGAATCCATTCCGGACCCGACATTTTCCGAAGGTATCCTTGGAATCTGCTGCGGTATCGAACCGGAAACCGGCAAAGTGTACTCGCCTATGGACGGCACCATCAGCCAGCTCGCCGATACGCTGCATGCCATTGGTATTGAAGCAGGCGGTGTGGAACTGCTGATCCATGTAGGTATCGATACGGTATCGATGAAGGGCGACGGATTTAAGAGTCATGTCAGCGAAGGACAGCCGGTGAAAAAAGGCGACCTCCTGCTGACCATGGATCTGGAAAAAATCAAGGCAGCCGGCCATCCTGCAACCATCATGGTGATCGTTACAAATTCGGACGATCTGGCATCTGTCGAAGCAGCAGCCTCTGGCAGTCTGATGCCTGGCGATCCGCTGATGCGCCTGAAAGCATAAGCGATGCCGTATGCTGCGTACACAGTTCTGCCTTTGTCAGTGAAAACTAAAAATATTTTTCTACAAAAAAAGCATCACCAGGGCCCTGGCCCCTGGTGATGCTTTTCCGTTTGCCACTCATAAAAAGGTGTAGCAGTTTTCTCTGTCCTATTCTTTTCTACAAAACGGATTTTCTCTGGAGTATGCAACCGCCGCATCGTTAAATTCATCCGAACTCATCTGGTCAAACCGTTCCTGCTGCCACTTCGTATAGTCAAACCGCTCTCTGTTAATCACAGCAATAAACCTCTCTGTCTCCACTACTCCCAGTTTCTCTAATAAACAATGAATCCCCCGGTTCATAATCTCAATATCGCTAACCATTTATATCTCCCTCCAATCTTCTGATAAAATCTATGGGGTTTAACATCTGAATTTCGCTTGTATGATATTTTAACAACCTGTCATCCGTGGTCAGGAAACAGTCACAGGACGAATACACCGCACACGCTACATGGTAAGCATCCTTCACTTTGATTCCTGTTTTCATTATTTCCTCTGCTTTGGACTTTATAATGTCCGTCTTGTCAATATCTATATATTCCGCGCTGTTTCTCTGCATAAACGCACTGATTGCCGTCCTTTTCGTCTCATATGGATTCTGGCTGTTCTCATATCACAAAACATAGGATGTTACCAGGTCCACTTTCTTATTTTTTACCAAATCCTGTACATACAGTTTTGCCTGTGTCTCCAATGAGATACGTATTTGCGTCTGGTCGTCATATGGCCGGTTGAAACAGCAGTTATCTAAATATATTTTCATACTTCACCTCTTTTTCGTTTATTATATACTGCCACAAGAAAATTTACAAGGTCTGCACCGCCTAAAAATGCCCCGCATGGTTTCCCACGCTGTGCACTTTTACTTATTTCACGATTGTAAATCCCCCTTTCCGCCCGTCGCGTCCAAAAGCGCGGCTCTTTTCATTCTTGACAATCGTGAGTGTCTGGAATAAAATATTTTTATGTAAAGTTATGATCGCAGTAACATTTCACGATCATTTTTTGTTTCGATCAATCTGAACCACATGATTCTGTAAAGACAGAAAGGAGGGATTGCCGTGGTCAGTATGCAGGATATTGCCGACAAAGCGGGAGTTTCCAGGGTCACAGTTTCCAGAGTTCTTTCCAATCACCCTTCTGTCCGGCCTGAGACACGTCAAAAAGTACTCCACTGGGTGAAAGAACTGGATTATGAACCCAATCTTATCGCCCAAAGCCTGGCCGGAAACCGTACGAACATTATTGGCCTGCTGGTTCCGGAAATTGCCTACCCTTTTTTCAGTGAAATTATAGAATCCATAGAAAACCAGGCGTTTTATGAAGGATATAGTATTATTATCTGCAACACGCACCGCAGTCTGGACAAGGAAAAAAATATTCTCACCCAGCTGCGCCAGCGAAAAGTAGACGGGATTATTGCCGTTCCGGTTTCTGCGCAAAAGAGCCTGCCTGCCTATCAGCGCCTGCAGGTTCCGGCCGTCATGATCACCAAGCGAATGGACGGATTTAGCAGCGTATATGTCTCCCATTACCATGGAGGCCAGCAGATCGCCAGACACTTTCTGAACATGGGATTTCAGAAAATAGGATATATCGGTCCCACCAAAGAATCTACCTCCGCCATGAAATATGCGGGGTTTCAGCAGTATTTATCTGCCAGCCAGGTTCCTCTGACCGACGTAATCGAATGTCCGGCGCCTAAAAATATGAACGCCAGCATGGTTTATCAGCTGGTAAAACAATATGCAACAGATTCCGGCCTGCATTGTGAGGCGTACCTGGCCAACGATGATATCACCGCCTGTGAAGCCATCACGGCTTTCCGCGAATTTGGTTATGCGGTTCCGCAGGATATTGCCATCGCCGGTTTTGACAATTCCCTGTTAGCCAGAGAAATCAGTCCCAAGCTCACTGCTCTGGCACAGCCTTTGGATGAGATCGGAAAAAAATCGGTAGAAATCCTGCTCGATCAGATTAACAATGGCGCAGAACCATGCATGTATGAACTGGAATCCCGCATCATTGCCAGAGAATCTACCATCCGTTTTGTATCGCCTGACAGTAGAAGCGCCGCTCACATAAAGCAATTTTAAAACCATGCTCCGAAGAAATCCCTGTTTCCGTCCGTATCGTCGATCCGGCTGTCTGTGCCATGTATGCTCCAGGCAAAATGACGGACAGGCACAGGGATAAAAAGCGTCAGCGAAACAGACGCATCTGCTTTACAAGCTGACTCCGTCTTCCGGCTTTTTTCATAATCCGGCGTACCGGGGCCCGGTGCAGCCTGCGGTTATTATACAAAAACCGTATCAGCGTCAGTATC
>ERZ778504.2506-NODE-2506-length-9776-cov-3.343998_pt1 | contig 9776 bp, 10 predicted proteins | sample MGYA00510046_ERZ778504 | MGnify/ENA primary metagenome ERZ778504 (study PRJEB29527, sample SAMN07138964) | mouse gut metagenome | material: feces | host: mouse | place: China:Nanjing | collected 2016-01-25 ...
AACGACAATGTGCGGGGTATGGGCGTAGCCGACATAATGAGAACGTCGCACCCCTCACCCTTTTCCGTGAGCGAGGAACGCTGCGCAACGCCGAAACGGTGCTGTTCGTCGCACACCACGAAAGCAAGTTTTTTGAATGAAACGTCGCCCTGAATTACGGCGTGCGTTCCGCAGACTATGCTTATTTCACCCGCAGAAAGCGCGCGCTTGATTTGCCTTTTTTCCGCAGTCGGGGTTGACCCCGTAAGCGCGGCGACGGAGTAGTCGGGAAAATATTTTTGTATTAAAGCGACGTTCTGACGTGCAAGCACCTCAGTGGGCGCAATCATAGCCGCCTGCCAGCCCGACTTTACCGCCATAAAAATGCCTGCAAGCGCTACGGCGGTTTTTCCGCTTCCCACGTCGCCCTGCAAAAGCCTGTTCATTGCGTGCGGCGAGCGTATGTTTTCGAATATATCGTTTACCGCCGCGTTCTGTCCGTCAGTGAACGAAAACGGAAAGCGCGAAATAAACTCGTCCACTTCGGAACGGGTTACCGAATAGTGATTGAGGCGGGCGTCGTCTCTGCCGCCCTTAATTACCTTGAACGCCGAAATGAGAATAAAATATTCTTCCAGCGCGACCCTTGCCGAGCCTTTTATTATATCGTCCCTGTTCTGCGGGTCGTGAACCTTCCTGTACGCTTCTTTCAACGGCATTAGCGAATATTTGCGCTGTAACGACTGCGGAATAACGCTTGCGACTGAAATTTTTGCAAGCGCCTGCCTTATCGCATATCGCACCACGCCCTGAGTAAGCCCTCCCGAAAGCGAGTAAACGGGAATAAGCCCTTTGAGGTTGGCGTTCCTTTCGGCGCGCTCGAACGAGGGGTTGTTCATACTGCAACCCATACCGTACTTGTTCTGCACCCTGCCGTAAAAAAGATATTCTCCCGCGCTCAGCTTCTGCGCGACGTAAAGCTGGTTGAACCAAATCGCCGTAAAAGCGTAACCGCCCTGACGACAAAACGCTTTAACGTAGGGGCGGCGCGCATAGCGGTTGACTTCCACGTTGAGCACTTCGGCTTTGGTTAAAATCAAATCGTTATGATATGCGTCGCGGAGGAGCGAAACGCGCGTCAGGTCAAGGTAGTCGCGAGGAAAATGGCGGCACAGCTCTTCCGCAGTATAAATATTGAGTTTATTGAAATCCTTTTCACGTTTTTCGGAAACGAATTTTAACGAAGTCAATTTCATCTTGTTTTCCGCTTCCGCCGAAAACGGCGGAAATAAAGGGAGGTTCGCCGCCTCCCTTCCGTTTTATTTTGTTTGCGTTCGCGGTACTTCCGCCGTTATTCCAAAGATACCATATAGTAATATACGGGCTGACCGCCGAAATGGCAGTCCGCTTCGCAGTCGGGGAAGGCTTCGCCTATCTTTTCCACAAGCGCGGCGGCTTGCTCCTCCGTTACGCCTTCGCCGTAGTAAAGCGTTATCATTTCGTGCTCGTCGTTTTTAAGCGCCTTTATAAGTTTGAGCGTGGTTTCCTCCACGTTATCGCCTTTGGCAAGTATGCGCTTGTTATCAAGTCCGATTATGTCGCCCTCTTTGAGCTTGAAGCCGTTCATCGTGGTGTTGCGCACCGCGTAAGTCACCTGACCCGACGCAACGTTGTCTATCGCGTGAATCATATTCGTCTTGTTTTCCGAAACGGATTCTTCGGGATTGAACGAAAGCGCGGCGGCAAAGCCCTGCGGAACGTTTTTGGTGGGTATAACGTGAATGGTGCGGTTGTTCACAAGCGCCTTAGCCTGTTCCGCCGCAAGAATTACGTTCGAGTTGTTGGGGAACACGAATACGTTGGAGGCGTTTATCTTCTGAACGGCGTCCGCAATGTCCTGCGCGGAGGGGTTCATAGTCTGACCGCCCTCTATAACTCTGTCGCACATAAGGTCCTTGAAAATTTCTTCAAGCCCCTTACCCGCGCAGATTGCAAGCATACCCATTTCTTTCTTTTCGGCTTCGAGCTTTGCTTTGAGCGCTCTGTTTTCTTCGAGCATATTTTCGATTTTGAGCCTGTCGAGTTCGCCGAGCTCCAAAGCGTAAGAAAGCGCAACGCCGGGCGTGTTCGTATGAACGTGAACTTTGACAAGTTCCAGATCGCCTATGCAGATAACCGAGTCGCCTATGCTCATAAGCTTTTCTTTGAGCTTGTCGATATCGGCAAGCGTGGTCATCTGTTTTAAATGTATTATGAAAAATTCGGTACAGTAAGCAAATTCGATATCACCCAAATCGAGGTTGATAATATCGGAATTGTCGCCGAACATATCGTTTTCGTTCTTGACGTCCGCCGCCTCGGTGGGTATGGAATTTGCGTCTATCTCCTCGCCCGTGATTGCCGCGAGGAATCCGCGCATAATGGTCATCAGACCCACGCCGCCGCTGTCAACTACGCCGGCTTTTTTGAGCACGGGCAGAAGTTCGGGCGTCTTCGCAAGCGCTTCGTCGCCGACCTCTATAAGGGCCGTAAAGAAATCAACGAAATCTTTATTTTTCTGAGCAAGCTTGACTGCCGACTCGCTCATAAGTCTTACGACCGTCAGGATCGTTCCCTCTTTCGGTATGGAAACGGCGGAATAGGCAACCTTAGTGCCTGCCTCCATCGCCTTTGCAAAAGTTTTTGTGTCGAAACTGTCCTTGGTGTCTTTGAGTACCGAGCATATACCTCTGAAAATCTGTGAGGAAATGACGCCCGAGTTGCCTCTTGCGCCCTTTAAAGCTCCCTTCGAAACCGCGTCACAGATCTCCTGAAAACGGTTTGAAGAACACGCGTTCATTTCCTTTATCGCCGACTGCATAGTAAGCGACATATTCGTACCCGTATCGCCGTCGGGTACGGGGAAAACGTTCAGGGCGTCGACCTTTGCCCTGTTAATTTCAAGCATTCTTGCACCGTTTGCTACCATTTTACGAAATTCGGTGCTGTTTATCGTTTTTTGCATATTACTCCTTGCGGGATAATTGTGTATTTGTAAATATGAGTACAGCCATACTCAAAGAGTACGGCTATAATTTAACCCCTATTATGTTTACGTTGACAGTATCGACTATCATTCCCGTAAACTTTTCAACTTTGTATTTGACGCTCTCTTTGAGCGATTCGGCTACGGCGTTGATTGATACGCCGTATTTGATAACCACGTAAACGTCGATAAAAATTCTGTCGCCGTCTGTAATTACCTTGATACCCCGTCCGTTCGTCTGCTTTTTAAAGAGTTCGGAAATGGTATCGGTAAAACGGCGCGAAACGGTATCCACGATGCCGTAACATTCGAGGGTAGCGTTTTTAGCCACCTTTGCGATGGCTGAATCGGATATTGAAATTTTACCGTAAACGTTGCTTGTATTTACCGACATAATATATACTCCTCACGAATTTATTGACGCCCGATGATGTCAATAAGTTCCGTGAATTTCGGAAACCGAGTTTCCATTGCATAGCAATATATATACATTTTATAGTAAATGTAGATATTTTGCAAGAAAAATTTGCTTTTCCTCTGAATTATTTTGGAAAAAATAAAAAAAATTAAACTTTAACGCCGTTTTTGATTGATTTTTTTTATATTAACTGTTATATTAATTAAGGTCGTTTTAGGTAACGGCTTTATTTTCAGCTATAAACACGGAGGTGTAGAATATGTCGAGAGTATGCACGGTCTGCGGAAAAGGACAGACGACGGGTAACAACGTAAGCCACTCGAAGAGGAGAACGAGAAGGACGTTTAAAGCAAACGTTCAGAAAGTCAGCTATATTGCAAACGGCAAAACGCTGACAGGCTACGTCTGCACAAGATGCCTTAAAACGGTTGAAAGGGCGTAAATAAACAAAAACTTAAAACACGGTGCTTATCGCACCGTGTTTTTTTATCGGCAAAAACGCTGTGCGTTTTTTGCCTGACGTTAGTTAATTATTATCTACGGGTTTGTAGGTATCAATGCAAAGTATATCGTTAGCATCAAGGTCTAAAACCGCACAAAGATTTGCAAACGTATCAAGTGCAGGCATTATGTTCTGATACAGATATTGCCCGATAGCCTGATGACATACGCCTATTTTTTTTGCCAATGCAGTTTGCGTCATTCCGCTTAGCTTTATTGCCTCTATTACTTTCTGTCTGATTCTATCAAGTTCAATCATTGTTTTGACCTCACTATTTTTTTTAAATTATGCTAATACTGATAGCAAAATACTTGACTTGCTAGTATTATTAGCATATAATGGTGTTCGCTAACGATAATAGCAAATAATATTAATTGAGGTAAAACAATGGAAGTTTCGGTTATTTATGATTTACTTGCGCCTGTCAGGCTTGACCCTTACCGCAAAAAATTAGAGAATACGGATTGCTGTTCTTTGAGGGATATTCGAGAAAAGAGAAAAATTTTAGAAAATGTTTTCACTGAAGAGCAGCTTAAAACAATCGACAGTTATATACATAATTTAGCGTTGTTTGAAGAATATATAGATTTTCAGGTTGAATTAAGAGCATTGAATCACGGCATTAAAATCGGTGTTCAACTGCAACATTCTATAAAAGATTTGTATAGATATTTTGACGAAGAAAACGATTATGAATAATAAAAGCAACTTACACTAAAAAAATAACCGTGCCGTTTGCACAGTTATTTCTGATTATAGTGCTTTGCCGCTTTTAAAATGGCTTCGTTGTTTAAGCTTAAATTGTTTTCATACGCGGTTTTTGTTTCTATCTTTATCCCTTTCCACTGCTCCTCCGTTCCCTCATAGTAGACGTGGGTCAAAGCTTCGTCGTTGTGGAAAGCGTGTCCGTGCAAAAATTTACCGTCCTTATAATACGCTCCTTCGATTTCTTTTACCGAAAGCGGAATATAGACCGATTTTAGTTTTTTACAGTAGCCGAACGCGCCGGAAGTTATTTTCTGAACGCCTCCGCGGATTCTGACGGTTTCAAGATTTGTACAGCTGTTGAAAGCCGAATAGCCTATGCCTCTCCCGTCCTCGGTATCCTGCAAGCTTTCGGGCAGGTCCGCTTCTTTCAGACCAGAGTTATAGAAAGCGCCCGTACCTATCGTTTTAAGAGAAGAAGGAAAAACTATCTCTTCGAGCGCGGTGCAGTTTTCAAACGCCCTCGTTCCTATTTCGGTAAGACCGCTGTTGAGCGTAACCGATTTAAGACTCTGACAGTCGGAAAATATAAGCCCTTCGGTCTTTACAACGCTGTCGGGGAAAACAATAGTTTCGAGGCTGACGCACCTGCCGAACGCGCCGTGCGGAAGTACGGACAGGTTTATTCCGTCTTTAAACTCGACTGTCTTTAAGAAATAACTGAAACTGAATGCCGCCGTGCCGATTTTAGTTACCGTTTCGGGGACGGTGATTTTAGAAAATCCGCAGCTTGAAAAGCCCTGTTCGGCAATCTCGGTTACGGGCGCGTAATCTTCTCCCTCTCCGAAGTGCGACAAAATTTCATATTCACCGCTTAAATTCCCCGTCAAACCCGAACAACTGACGATATAGTGCTTTCCCCCTTCATCACTTAAAGTGTAATTTACTTTGCCTCCTCCGCAACCCGATAACATGGGCAGGGAGAAAAGCAACGCTATCAAGGAAATCAACAGCACCGCCGAAAACTTTTTCATAAACAATACCCTTTGCGTTACCGTAACGCAAAGGGTATTATATCACCGATAAAACAAAAAAGCAAGTTGAAAAGCAAACATAGACAGAAGCCATAGTACCGTAAGAATGAGTTTCGGAAAGACTGCCGGGAGCATCATCAACAATTTGCGGTTTCGGAGGGTCAGTTCGTTTTATTACAAATACTTTAAATAAATATTTAGCAGATTTCAAGGCAAGGTTACCGCTCAGAGAGTTCTGCGACGTCCATCCTGCCGTTGCATTTGCCCACGTGAAAAAATTAAGGTAGCCGTTATACGTTCCGTTATTCGCAGTAGACGAAAGATCGGGAAAACTATTATAGACAAGCATTTCCGTCCCCGAAGGGGTATCTCCGTCTATTACGAAATAACTCGTGCCTGGGTTCCAACTGAAATTAAGATATTCGGACCAGTGAGGATTATTTGCATAATGACTGCCGGATATACAATAACTGTTATTCCAGCGCTGGCAGGTTATTTTAAACATTTCGCCGGGCGCGCACAGGTTATCCCGATACTTCTTTAAAGACACGGGCAAAATTGTCAAAGCAAATTTTCCGAGTTGCGCGCGCGCCGATATGCGCGGATAAGTAGTCTATAAGCGACGGCATTTTTTCGCAACCCTCCAAACCCTCGGTTTCCGGTATTCCGTCAAAGTCGCTGCCGAAAGCGATAACATCCTCTCCCCCGACTTTTATAATATGCTCAATATGCCTTAGCACGCAGCCGAAGGCGTCGCCGCCGCCCAAAAATTTTTTGTAAAAATTTACGCCTATCACTCCTCCGCAATCGGCGATTTTTTTTATCTGTTTATCGGTTAAATTTCGGCGGTGACCGCACAACGCCCGCGCGTTGGAGTGGCTTGCAACCAAAGGAATTTTTCTCCGCTCTAAAATCTCGTCCACTCCTCCGTCGGACAGGTGCGAAACGTCGATTATTATTTTGAGCCCGTCGAAAATCTCTACTGCTCTTCTGCCCCGTTCCTTTAAACGTTTTCCCGAATTTTTTATTTCCGCGTTCGGATAGGCAAGCGAATTTTCACTGTTCCATACGAGCGAAGCCATAGATACGCCTATATCTTTCAACGCTTTTATTTTTGCCTCGTCGCCGTCCGTGAAACCTGAATTTTCGACGGTGAGCATTGCACCCGTTTTTTTCGATTGGGCGCAGGATATCAGTCCGTTAAACGACTTAACAAGCGTCAGATTGAGTTCTCTGACGCTTGTTAAAAAGAAATTTACATATTTTGCAAAGTCGTTTTCCGCATTTTTTCCGTCGGTGAATACGGCAAAACACTGTACGGCGCAATCCGCACCGTTCAATTTCTGAATATTCACCTGTAAAGGCGCATCGGATAAGGAATATGCCCCGTCGAAACACACGGTCGCGCTGTCGCAGTGCAGATCTATATACTTCATTGATTTACAAAAGAATTTTCCGTTTAATTCGGTACACCTGCCCGAAAGCGCGGCTTCGGACGACAACGGCAATTATTTTCTGCGGTAAAATTTTCTTAAAACAAACCTTACGGGTTTTGGCGGTTTAACGCAAACAACAATACAGTTTCTCATATACCCATAATATGCACGCCGTAAAAAACAGGTTACTTATTGCGGAAGTTTTCCATTGTCATAATCATATCTTTCGAATTGAAAATCGCCGAACCGGCAACCAGATAGTTTGCGCCTGCCGATTTTGCGGTTTTGAAGTTTTTCTCGGTTATTCCGCCGTCGACCTCTATATTCAGCTCTTTCAGTCCGATACTGTCCGCATACTTCCTTGCCTTGGCGATTTTTGGCGTTACGCTTTTGATGTATTTCTGACCGCCGTAACCGGGGAAAACCGTCATCAACAGTATAAGATCGCAGAGAGGAAATATCGGGAAAAGGTTTTCCACGTCCTCGTCGGGATTGACTGCCGCTCCGCACCTGACGCCGTATGAGCGGATGAGTTCAAGCGTTTCTTTTAAATAGCTGTCCGATATCTTTTTACACGCGCCGTAGTGAACGGTAATAATATCCGCGCCTGCGTCGGCAAAAAATTTTATCTGTGTTTTGGGGTGTTCAATCATAAGATGAACGTCCAAAGGAAGCATAGTATGCGGACGGATACTTTTTACCATCTGCGCACCGAAAGTAATCGGTTCTACAAAGCTTCCGTCCATAACGTCGCAGTGGATTAAATCAGCTCCGCTCTTTTCAACTTTTATAACCTCAGCACCCAAATTTGAAAAGTCCGCGGAAAGTATGGAAGGCGCAACTCTTATTTTCATATATAGCTCCTTATTTGTTCTGATAATTCAAAATAGCCGTCGCCGTTTTCATAGTGAAAGTCGCAAAGCGTATTATCGAACATACCGTGATTTTTTTCAAGCATAGCCGCCACGGGCGCAGGAAGATTTCCGTGCATACGAGCGGCAAACCTCTCCTTGATTACATCAAGCGGAGCCGTTACGAGAATTTTGTAACAGCCTTCCGGCAACAGCTTCAGATGTTCCTTTTCCGCAATGACGTAAATAATATTTTCGCCCTTAACAGAGTTCTGAAGCATATTTTTAAACACATTCTCCGCCTCGGCAGGACTTTTCGCAAGCCGAAGATAATCTTTGCCCGTGTACACGGTTGCATTAAAATCGGCTTTGAGCTTCTCCGCCAAAGTAGATTTGCCCGTACAGCTTTCACCTATTACAGCAATAATCATATTTACTCTTCACCTTTAATGTAGCTTGCTCTGAGCTGTCCGCACGCTCCGCCTATATCCGTGCCGAGACGGCGGCGGACGGTCGCCGAAAGTCCGCCCTTTTCAAGACGGGCGCAGAATTCGTAAGCGCGCCTGTCGCCTGCGGATTTAAGCCGTCTTTCCTCGACCTCGTTGAGTCTTATCAGGTTGATATGACAGCACCGTCCTTTTAAAAGGCGTACAAGCTGTTCGGCGTGTTCACTCCCGCAGTTCTCGCCTGCTATAAGCGTGTATTCGAAAATATATCTTCTGCCCGTTTTTTTAAAATAGTAGTCGCAGGCTTTGAGAATTTCTAAAATCGTATATTTTTTTGCTATCGGCATAGTCCGCGCCCTGCCCTCGTCGGTGGTCTGATGCAGTGAAACCGTCAGATTGACGTCTAAACCCTCGTCCGCAAGTTCGTAAATCTTAGGAACTATTCCGCAGGTCGAAAGCGAAATGCTTCTCGGCGAAATATTTATCCCGTCTGGCGCGGAAACGTTTTTGAGAAATTTTACCGTATTGCCGTAGTTGTCGAGAGGTTCTCCGCTTCCCATCAGAACAACTTTCGTCACGGCTTTGCCCCTCTTGTCAGAGTGCAGTGCGTTGACAGCGAGCACCTGCGAAAGTATTTCGCCCGAGGTGAGATTTCTGACAAGTCCGCCCAAAGTGCTTGCGCAGAATTTACAGCCCATACGGCAACCGACCTGCGTAGAAACGCACTGCGAAAAACCGTAGTCGTGCTTCATTAAAACGCCCTCGATTATATTACCGTCGGCAAGCGCGAAGAGATATTTTTCGGTTCCGTCCGACGATGTAAGCGTCTTTATGATTCTGACGGGCTCGTCCTCGTATTCCTGTAAAAGTTTTTGTCTGAGCTCTAACGGCACGTTCATTCCGGAAATTTTCTTTCCCTGCATCAGCGCAGTGTATACCTGTCGTGCACGGAACTTTTTCTCACCCGAACTCTCTATTAAATTTTCAAGCTCTTCAAAGCTTAAATCCTGTAAAATTTTTTTCATTTTTTTACTAACTTCGCCACAAAAAACCCGACGCCCGAAGAGATATGAGGCAGGAACTGCAAGCCGTATTTCGTGACCTTATGCGCAAGGGGCGAGTCTGAAATTTCAAGTCCGAAACAATCCGACTTTTCCAGAAACCGATAGACGATACTGTCGTTTTCTTCGGGCAGGACGGAACACGTCGAATAGTACAGTGCGCCTCCGCTTTTAACGTAACGCGAACAGTTGAGAAGAATTTCAAGCTGGGTCTTGTTCAGGCTCTCGATATCCGCTTCCTTGCGGAAAAGTTTTATATCGGGGTTTTCGTTTATGACTCCGCTTCCCGAACAGGGCGCGTCGCAGAGTACCGCGTCGA
>ERZ778504.2510-NODE-2510-length-9741-cov-4.591575_pt1 | contig 9741 bp, 6 predicted proteins | sample MGYA00510046_ERZ778504 | MGnify/ENA primary metagenome ERZ778504 (study PRJEB29527, sample SAMN07138964) | mouse gut metagenome | material: feces | host: mouse | place: China:Nanjing | collected 2016-01-25 ...
TCGTTGAGTTTTGTCTTGTATTCTTTTAAATCTTCTTCGACTTGTGCGGCAAAGCGTTGGCGGTCGAACTGGAGGCCGAGAAATCCGTCTCGGCTAAGTTCGTTGGCAAGTTCTTTTGAAAGGGCGTTCGCGGACTGGCGGCTTTCAATGCACACATAAATTTGTATTTGACCGTTGTCGAGGTCGTAGACCGAACGTTTGACGATACGGATGCTTTTCGATGTATTTACCGAGAACCTTTTTGTCAGCGATTCGTAGAGGGTGGCTCCGGTGTTGTCGAGGTTGACGTTTGCATTGCGTACGTAATTGTTGGCGGCAGATTCGAGCGCGCTTTTGAGCAGTACCGACATGCGCTCTTGCGCAACCATTATGGCTTGGTCCATCACGGCGTTTTCAACAAAGCCTGTAGCACTGCCGAACGAGCGAAGCTGACTGCTCTTTTCGAGAGCAAATTCGACGGCCGGGACTTCGTCGCGAAGTGTGCGTTTGGGTCGCTTGGCGTACTGTTGAGCCTCGCTTGGTTCGGCTTGTGAGGGTTCGACCGATTGATGCTGTCCTTGTGCCCTTTGTTGTGCAAGGAATTGCTGGTACTGATAATCCCCGGCACCGGCGACCGGCTGTTTCGATGAGCCGCACGAAGAAAGGATGATAGAAGCTACCGCTGCGGCAATAAGTGAGATAAGGGTTGTTTTCATAGAGAAGCCTATGATTAATGATTGGCGCCTGGTGGCTCCCGGCCAGGCTAATCAAGAAAAAAGCGGGAGCCTCTATTGTTGTTCGCTCTCGCAGTTCATGGCCTTTCCACGTGCCTCTCCTATTGAGATTGAGCAACGAAGACTCCACGCTGTTATATGCAAATACCCCAAACCCATTTCAAGTTTGCGACTTGAAATGAGCCCGAGTAGGTATATACATACCCGTGGCGTCTATCGTTGCCTTGTTCTCGAATAGGAGGTCGGGATTGTGGAAAGTTCTGAACCTGCCAAGAACAAAGCGTCAATATACGCTTTCTTTATATGTCGTTAGATTTCCCGCGCCCAATGCGAGTTATTTTGATGTGTCTCGCGCCCCAAGCGTGGAAGTCTATTGCAAAGTTAGTGAAAATTTATCAGATGGCAATTATATTTGATTAAAATAGTGATAAAAACGACACTAATGGGAAAGTCTTGGTCAATATTCCTTGAATATTTTTCGAATGTTGTCTTTTACTTTGCTTTTCCACATTTGTTTTGAAAAGTAGAGTGCGTCGCTTATCGAAAGTTCTATGATATATTCGTTGCCGTCGTTCATCAGAATTTGGCAGTGTTCTTTGTCGAGTCTGACTATCTCGCCGGTGTCGGGATTTTCATATTCGGTGCAGGCGGTCAGGTCGGCTATCTCGAATAAGTCGATAACAACCTGGCTGTGGTCGCTCAAAAGGTCGATGATTGCATGTGGTTTTCTCATTGGTAAGTCTATTTTTTGCAAAGATAGTAAATTTCAGCGAGGCTGAGGACGTAAATTGACCAACAATAGAATACGATGCCGTGTGTTTACATGGCATATTTTTTGCTGAACCAGAACGATAGATTTGGCCGTGTTGGCGAAAAAGTATATATTTGCAGAAAAATAACATAAAACCCTCTATGGAAATGGAAGATACATATATACGATTCGACTGGGCGATGAAGCACATGCTGCGCGACAAGGCAAACTTCGACATCCTCGAGGGTTTCGTGTCGGTGCTCCTTGGCGAGGAAATCAAAATCGAGGAAATCCTCGAGAGCGAGAGCAACCAGGACAGCGAGAACGACAAGTTCAACCGCGTCGACATCAAGGCCAAGAACAGCCACGGCCATATCATCATCGTGGAGGTGCAGCTCACGCGCCAGCTCCACTACCTTCAGCGCATACTCTACGGGGCGTGCAAGGCCATAACCGAGCACATGAGCCTCGGCGACAAGTACGACAAGGTGAAGAAGGTCTACTCCATCAGCATACTCTACTGCGACTACGGCCAGGGCGACGACTACGTGTACCACGGCCAGACTCGCTTCAAGGGCATACACACGGGCAACGACCTGCTTGTGAGCACCAAGGAGGACGGCGTGATAGTGCAGCACCTTCCCCGCGAGGTCTTCCCCGAGTACTACCTTGTCCGCGTCAACGTCTACGACAAGCTGCCCGAGACGCCGCTCGACGAGTGGATGACCTACCTCAAGACGGGCAAGGTGAGGGAGGACACGCGCACCCCGGGCCTTCAGGAAGTCAAGGAGAAGCTTCGCTACCTGTCGATGACAGCCAGGGAGCGCCGCGCCTACGACGAGCACCTCGACACCATCCGCGTTCAGAACGACGTCCTCGACACGGCCTGGACCGAGGGCCATCAGGAAGGCCGTGAAGAAGGCCGCGCAGAAGGTCGTGCAGAAGGTTTGGCCGAGGGCCGAGCAGAAGGTCGTGCAGAAGGCCGAGCAGAAGGCCGAGCAGAAGGTCGCCAAGAAGGCCGAGCTGAGGCAAAATGCGATTTTGCCCGAAATCTAATAGCTCTCGGAGTACCCAATGATATAATCATAAAGTCGACTGGCCTTACCGAAGATGAAATAGAGGCAATTCGCAGTGGCTTGAAGCAGTAAGGAATTTGTTTTTAGGGCGGTTTTTTTGTCTAAGAGCGCAAAATTTCATAATTTTGCAGCCAAAATCAGTAAAATACAATGAACGAACTGCCGCAGAAATACAATCCCTCGGAAGTCGAGGACAAATGGTATGCCTACTGGCTCGAACACAAGCTTTTCCATAGCGAGCCCGATGCACGCGAACCGTATACAATAATTATACCGCCGCCAAATGTGACCGGAGTGTTGCACATGGGCCACATGCTCAACAATACAATCCAGGACATCCTCATCCGCCGCGCCCGTATGCAGGGCAAGAACGCGCTGTGGGTGCCCGGCACAGACCACGCATCGATTTCGACCGAGACCAAGGTGATAGCAAAGTTGGCCTCGGAGGGCATCAAGAAGACCGACCTTACCCGTGAGGAATTCCTACGCCACGCATGGGACTGGACTGAAAAATACGGCGGCATAATATTGCAGCAGTTGCGCAAGCTCGGTGCTTCGTGCGACTGGGAGCGCACCGCCTTTACCATGGACCCGCTGCGCAGCGAGAGCGTGACAAAGGTATTTAACGACCTTTACGAAAAGGGTCTGATATACCGTGGCAAACGCATGGTAAACTGGGACCCTCAGAACCGCACTGCCATCAGCGACGACGAGGTCTACTTCGTAGAAGAGCAGTCGAAGCTATATTACCTGCGCTATTACCTTGCAGAAGAGCCCGAAACGCTCAATGCACCCGAGGGCTGCGTTGTTCATGTCGATGAAAACGGACGCCACTATGCCGTAGTTGCCACCACCCGCCCCGAGACCATCATGGGCGATACGGCCATGTGTATCAACCCCAAAGACCCCAAGAACACATGGCTCAAAGGCTGCAAGGTCGTGGTGCCGCTGGTCAACCGCGTAATCCCCGTAATTGAAGACCGATATGTAGATATAGAGTTCGGTACGGGCTGTCTGAAAGTTACGCCGGCACACGATAAGAACGACTTTATGCTGGGCAAGACCCACAATCTCGAGACCATCGATATCTTCAACGAGGACGGCACCGTAGCCCCCGTTGCAGGTATGTACGTCGGCATGGACCGCTTCGACTGCCGCACGGCGATAGCCGAAGACCTCGGCAAAGCCGGCCTGCTCGAGAAGACCGAGGACTATGTGAACAACATCGGCCTGTCGGAACGTACCGGCATACCGGTAGAACCGCGCCTGTCGCTGCAGTGGTTCGTGAACATGAAGCACTTTGCCGACATCGCCATGGGCCCCGTGATGGACGATATTATCCGCTTCGTCCCCGACAAATATAAGACGACATACCGTATCTGGCTCGAAAACATACAGGACTGGTGCATCAGCCGCCAGTTGTGGTGGGGTCACCGCATACCGGCCTATTTCTATGGCAACCCCGAACTCGACAATACTGAGGATGCGAAATATGTCGTGGCCCTCACCGCCGAGGAAGCTCTCGAAAAAGCCCGCAAGGCCACTGGCAACGACGCCATGACAATCGACGAGCTGCGCCAGGACCCCGACGCCCTCGACACATGGTTCTCGTCGTGGCTGTGGCCGATTACGCTCTTCGACGGCATCAACCGCCCCGGCAACGACGAAATCAATTATTACTATCCGACAGCCACACTTGTCACCGGCCCCGACATCATCTTCTTCTGGGTAGCCCGTATGATTATGGCCGGTTATGAATATGTAGGCGACAAGCCATTTGGCAACGTCTACTTTACAGGTATCGTTCGCGACGCCCTCGGCCGCAAGATGAGCAAGAAACTCGGCAACTCGCCCGACCCCCTCGACCTTATCCGCGACTACGGTGCCGACGGTGTGCGCATGGGCCTGATGCTTGCCGCCCCTGCCGGCAACGACATCATGTATGACGACAAGCTCGTAGAGCAGGGTCGTAATTTCTGCAACAAAATCTGGAACGCCTTCCGCCTGGTCAAAGGCTGGGAAGTCGCCGAAACCGAGCAGCCCGAGCTCAATGCCCTTGCAGCGCGTTGGTTTGAAAGTCGCCTCAACGAGGGTATAGCCGAGATTGAAGACCTCTTCGGCAAATTCCGTATCAGCGAGGCCCTTATGACCGTCTACCGTCTCTTCCGCGACGATTTTTCGGCCTGGTACCTCGAGACCATCAAGCCAGCCTACGGCAGTCCCATCGATGCCAAGACCTACCGCCAGGTCGAGGGCTTCTTCGACAGCCTGCTGCGTATGCTGCATCCCTTCATGCCCTTTATCACCGAAGAATTGTGGCAGGCCCTCGCCGAGCGCAAGCCGGGTGAGTCAATCATGTACGCCCCCATGCCCGAGGCCGGTGCGGTCGATGCCGAAATTCTTGCCCGCATGGCGATGGCCCAGGAGATTGTCAACGGCGTGCGCGCTGTGCGTGCCCGCAAGAATATCTCGCCCAAAGAGGTGCTGCCCCTGCTCGTGCTTGGCAAGATTGACGGCGACACGGCACTCTTCGCCTCAAAACTGGCAAATCTCGGCGAGATTAGCATGGATGCGGCCAAAGATGCCTCTGCAGCGTCGTTTATGGTCGGCACGCTCGAGTTCAACGTGCCCCAGACTACGGCAATAGATGTCGAGGCCGAAATCAGCCGCATCAGCAAGGATATTGCCTACTATGAAGGTTTCAGGGAGTCGGTGAACAAGAAACTCGGCAACGAGCGTTTTGTGTCGAAGGCCCCGGCAGCAGTCGTCGAGGCCGAGCGCAAGAAACTTGCCGACGCCGAGACAAAGATTGCAGCCCTGAAGGCATCGCTCGAGGCACTTGCTAAATGATAAGTCGTCGGAGACGACGCAATTCTTGTACCCCACGATTATTCGTGGGGTACAAGAATATCATAATGAAAATGACCTCGGAGAGGTCGCAAACGACATATTCCCAGCCGATTGCGTCCTCTCCGAGGACTTTCATTATTTTGGTTGTCTTTTTTACCCCATGAATAATCATGGGGTTAACCACAATAATCTCCTCTCCGAGGACTCTCGTTAATCATTAATTATGGCAGCGCATGCCTATTTTGATTATGACTAAGTATATTATCCATGACCATATAGTTGCCGGGCTCGATGAGGATGTGAGGCGCGATTTTGAGTATTGGCGCGGAGTGATGTATGACCGCGTCGATTTCAATATGGCCGACAGCGAAATCCATGCACGCGCCCATTGCGAGCGCGTGTTGCTCTATGCATTGCTACTCGGCAAAGCCTTGATGGCCGATGATGCCCGGGGCCGTGAGGCTCTTGCTATAGCGTCGGTCTTCCACGACACGCGCCGCCAGGATGATTACCTCGATACCGGGCACGGGGCACGTGCGGCAGCTTACTATAGACAATACTGTCAGGCTAATAAAGACATCCCATATTTGCCTGAGGCCGCCTATGCCATGCGTTATCATGACCTCGACGATGCGCTTGGCATTAAAGCTATCGAGCATGATTTGGGCGAAGACGCGCAGCGCGGCCTTATGGTTTATCGCATATTCAAAGATGCCGACGCCCTCGACCGCTGGCGTTTGGGGCATAACGGCCTCGACGAGCGTTATCTGCGTACCGAGGCCGCGCGAAACCTTGTAGACTTTGCCCGACGACTTGTCGTTGAGACAATGGACCCTGATTTGTTGCGACAAATTGAAAAACTTGTCGACGAAGCAATCGTGCGCACTAAGGGCGGCAATAAATGAGTTAGCGTTTTACCGGCTCCATGTGTATGCCGGTGTGTATGTTCTGCCCCAACGTGTCCTTGAGGCGACGCTCGACGGCTGAAGCAATTTCATGGGCTTGCCTAAGCGTCATGTCGCCGTCCATCTTGATATGGAATTCGATGGCGACGTGGTGTCCGACACGTCGAGTGCGCAGACGGTGCATGGTCTCTACCCCCGGGGTAGAAAGCACAATTTCTGTTATGCGTCGCTTTTGCTCTGTGGAGAGCGATTTTTCGAGTAATTCGTCGAGATTAGGCTTTACGAGGTCGTAGGCTGCCTTGATGATGAAGAGGCTCACGACTGCGGCGGCAATAGGGTCGAGTACGGCCCAGTTCGGTCCCAACAACATGGCACCGCCAATACCAAAGAGTGCTGCCACAGATGTCAGGGCGTCGCTGCGGTGATGCCAGGCATTGGCGACGAGTGCTGCCGAACCTATGCCTTTTTCCTCGTGAATAGTGTAGCGGTATAGGCCTTCCTTCGCAATAATAGATATGATGGCGGCGAGGAGGGCAATCCACGTGGGGTCGCCGATGCTTTCTCCCTGAAAGAAAGCGATTGTTTTCGATATGCCGCTGTAGAAGATTCCGAGGCCTACGGCGGCAAGCATCAAGCCTACAATTAGCGAGGCAAGGGTCTCGTATTTGCCGTGGCCGTAGTCGTGGTCGCCGTCCTCGGGCTTGGCCGAAAGGTGGACCATGACGATTACCACGATGTCGCTGAAGAAGTCGCTGAGAGAGTGCACTGCATCGGCAATCATAGCCGAACTGTGTCCGGCTATGCCTGCAATGAATTTAAACACCAGCAAAACGAGGTTGACTATACTGCCGATGATTGTCACTCGATAAATGCGACGTTCGCGGTTGTCGGTCATTTGGCGTGTTTCTTGCGATAGAAATTTATATATGCTCGGTTTACGAGCTTTATGCCGCCCGGAGTGGGGTAGTTGCCTGAGAAATACCAGTCGCCGGGACAGCCGGGTATGGCGTCGTGGAGGCCGTCGAGCGTCTGAAACAGGATTTCGACACTCGCATTGATGTCGTCGGGGCGTAGCATACGTGCCATTTCGTCGGCAATTTCGTTGTCGTCGAATTGGTCGTAGATAGCCTTGACTGCATTTGTCATCTCGCTGTCGGGCTTTTCGATTTCGGCCATGCACCGGGCGTATACGTCGTCGAGCAGGCCGGCATTGCCACGGTGTTCGAGCAGGCTCACGGCGGCGCGGAAGGCTGCAAGCTCGTCGAGGTGCGGCATGTCGATGCCGTAATAGTCGGGATAGCGCACCTGTGGCGACGATGATACCACGATGATGCGCCGTGGGCCGAGGCGGTCGAGTATGCGCAGGATTGACTGCTTGAGGGTAGTGCCGCGCACTATGCTGTCGTCGATAACGACGAGGCTGTCGGTGCCCGGGCGTATGCTGCCATAGGTCACATCGTAGACGTGGGCGGCGAGGTCGTTGCGCGTACTGCCTTCGGCTATGAAGGTGCGCAGCTTGATATCTTTAATCGCTATCTTTTCGACGCGGACCTTGCGGCGCAGTATGTCGGTGAGCTTGGTGTCGTCGAGTTCGCCACGAGAAGCGAGGGCCGAAATCTCGTCCTTGCGAAGTTTGTCGAAATGGCGGTTGAGGGCTTCGACCATGCCGATAAAGGCGACTTCGGCGGTGTTTGGGATAAACGAAAACACGGTGGTGTCGAAGCGCGCGCCGATAGTATCGATGAGCGTGGGCACGATGTTGGCACCGAGGGCCTTACGTTCGCGATAGATTTCGGCATCGCTGCCGCGTGAGAAATATACGCGCTCAAACGAGCAGCGACGGTTGTCGCCCTCGGGGAGTATGCGGCGTATGGCCGGCTCTCCGTGGCGGTTGATGAGCAGGGCGCAGCCGGGACCGAGTTCTTCGACCTTGTCGAAGGGCACGTTGAAGACGGTTTGTATTACCGGGCGTTCCGAGGCGAGGACGATTACCTCGTCGTCGATATAGTAATAGGCCGGGCGTATGCCCTTGGGGTCGCGGAGTACGAACGACGAGCCCGAGCCTGTCGTGCCGCAGATGGTGTAGCCGCCGTCCCATATGCGCGAGGGCTCGGCGATGACGTTGCCCATCTCGAGTTCGTCTTCAATCCGGTGTGAGAGCTCGGGGTCGACGAGGTCGTCGCGGTATTTGCGGTATATGCGGTGGTTCTCCTTGTCGAGCGAGTTGCCTATTTGCTCGAGCAGCAGCACTGTGTCGCTATATAGTCGCGGATGCTGGCCAGTGGCTACAATCTGTTTGAAGATAGTGTCGACATTGGTCATGTTGAAATTGCCGCATAGCAGCAACGCCCTCGAACGCCAATTGTTGCGACGCAGGAAAGGGTGGGTGTACTCCATGCCGCTGCGGCCTGTGGTGCTGTAGCGCAGGTGTCCCATGTAGACCTGCCCGACAAAGGGTGTGAAATGGTCGACCTCCTCGGCCGGCAGGCTGTTGAGGTTTGATGGTATGGATGCACCCACGCGGGCGAATATTTCGTCGATGGCACCTGTGCCGAGGGCTCGTTCGCGGTAAACGTATTCCTCGCCGGGGCAGGCATTGAGCTTTACCACGCCTATTCCGGCGGCTTCTTGTCCCCGGTTGTGTTGCTTTTCCATGAGCAGGTACAGGCGGTCGAGGCCGTAGCTATAGCTGCCATATTTTTCTCGATAGTAAGCAAGCGGTTTTCGCAGGCGTATCATTGCAACGCCACATTCGTGCTTGAGTGCATCCATTAGGAAATTTATTATCTGATAAACAGGAGTTCGCGATATTTAGGCAGGGGCCACATCTCGTTGTCGACAAGTAGTTCGAGTTTGTCGATGTGGTAGCGTATAGTTTCCATCGCCGGCACTACGTTGTCGTGGTATGCGACTGCTTTTTCGCGCTCGTCGGTGATTGCGTTTGCCTTTTTGCGTGCCTCTACCATTTCGTGAACGGTCTTGCGGATTACGTCGATATGCGTCGATATTTTCTCGATGGCCTCGAGGTCGCCCGCGCCTATTTGCGAACCACGTTCGCCAAGGAGTTCGCGTAGTTTGACCAGGTTCTCGACCAGGGTCGACTGGTAGCGGGTGGCAACGGGTATGATGTGGTTGAGGGCGAGGTCGCCGAGCACACGAGCCTCGATTTGTATTTTCTTGGTGTACATCTCCCACTTGACCTCGTTGCGTGCCTCGAGCTCTACTTTCGAGAGTACGCCTGTCTTGGCAAACATCTCGACCGAAGCCGGGGCGAGGTATGCGTCGAACATCTTGGGGGCCGAGGTCTCGCAATCGAGGCCGCGACGGGCTGCCTCGGCCTGCCATTCTTCGCTATAGCCGTTGCCATCGAAGTGGATAGGCTCTGACTGGCGTATGAGCACGCGCACCTCGGCAAGTATGGCGTCGGTGAGTTTTTCGCCGGCAGC